>OIXR01000444.1_pt1 | contig 38664 bp, 16 predicted proteins | sample 1587831 | NCBI WGS metagenome assembly OIXR01 (sample SAMN03283263) | human gut metagenome | biome: human-associated habitat; material: feces | host: Homo sapiens | place: USA | collected 2013
CATAATGTAACTTTAAACACAATATTATGGATAAAAAAAGAGTTTATACCTTTGGTAATGGTCAGGCAGAAGGAAAGGCTGACATGAAGAATTTGCTCGGTGGTAAGGGAGCCAACCTTGCAGAAATGAATTTAATCGGAATTCCTGTCCCTCCCGGATTCACAATAACTACAGATGTTTGTACGGAATACAATACGTTAGGACGTGATAAAGTGGTTGAGCTACTGAAAGATGAAGTGGTAAAAGCGATCACTCACGTGGAAACGTTGATGAAATCTAAATTCGGTGACGTTGAAAATCCTTTGTTGGTGTCTGTACGTTCCGGTGCGCGCGCATCTATGCCGGGTATGATGGATACGATTCTGAACTTGGGATTGAATGACGAAGTGGTAGAAGGTATTATCCGTAAGACAGGTAATGCACGCTTTGCATGGGACTCTTATCGTCGTTTTGTGCAGATGTACGGTGACGTAGTATTGGGCATGAAGCCTACCAATAAAGATGATATCGACCCGTTCGAAGCAATCATTGAAGAGGTGAAGAAAGCGAAAGGGGTAGAACTGGATAACGAGTTGAAAGTGGAAGACTTGCAGGAACTCGTAAAGAAATTTAAGGCTGCCGTAAAGGAACAGACCGGAAAAGATTTCCCGACTGGTGCATACGAACAACTTTGGGGAGCTATATGTGCCGTATTTGATTCATGGATGAATGAACGCGCTATCCTTTACCGTAAGATGGAAAGTATACCTGATGAATGGGGTACAGCTGTCAATGTACAGGCTATGGTGTTCGGTAATATGGGTGAAACTTCGGCTACTGGTGTTTGTTTCTCACGTGATGCCGGTACGGGTGAAGACCTTTTCAATGGTGAATATCTGATTAACGCACAAGGTGAAGACGTAGTGGCCGGTATCCGTACTCCGCAACAGATCACCAAGATTGGTTCTCAACGTTGGGCTGTATTGGCTGGTGTGACCGAAGATGTTCGCGCAGCGAAGTTCCCTTCCATGGAAGAGGCAATGCCGGAAATCTATAAAGAATTAGATGCTCTCCAGACTAAACTGGAAAATCATTATAAAGATATGCAGGACATGGAGTTCACCGTACAAGAAGGTAAACTCTGGTTCCTTCAGACACGTAACGGTAAGCGTACAGGTGCTGCTATGGTGAAGATCGCTATGGATTTGCTCCGTCAGGGCATGATTGACGAAAAGACTGCTTTGATGCGCGTGGAACCGAATAAACTCGATGAATTGCTTCACCCTGTATTCGATAAGGATGCTTTGAAGAAAGCCAAAGTGTTGACTCGTGGTCTTCCGGCTTCTCCGGGTGCTGCAACCGGTCAGGTGGTGTTCTTTGCTGACGACGCTGCTGAATGGCATGCTGCCGGTAAACGTGTGGTAATGGTTCGTATCGAAACTTCTCCGGAAGACTTGGCCGGTATGGCAGTTGCCGAAGGTATTCTTACGGCTCGTGGCGGTATGACTTCTCATGCTGCTGTTGTGGCTCGTGGTATGGGTAAATGTTGTGTATCAGGTGCAGGTGCATTGAATATCGATTATAAAAACCGTACCGTAGAAATTGACGGTGTTGTGTTGAAAGAAGGCGATTATATCTCTCTGAACGGAAGTACAGGTGTAGTTTATAATGGTAAGGTAGAAACACAGGCTGCAGAACTTTCCGGTGACTTTGCTGAATTAATGACGCTGGCTGATAAGTATACTCGTCTGCAGGTACGTACGAATGCAGATACTCCTCATGATGCGGAAGTGGCTCGTAACTTCGGTGCAGTAGGTATTGGGCTTTGCCGTACGGAACACATGTTCTTCGAAGGTGAAAAGATCAAGGCAATGCGTGAAATGATTCTGGCGGAAAATGCGGAAGGACGTCGTAAAGCATTGGCTAAGATTCTTCCATATCAACAAGAAGACTTTAAGGGTATCTTTAAAGCAATGGCTGGTTGTCCGGTAACGGTTCGTTTGCTCGATCCTCCTTTGCATGAGTTCGTTCCTCACGATTTGAAGGGACAGCAGGAAATGGCAGATACTATGGGTGTGAGCCTGCAATATATCCAGCAACGTGTAGAATCATTGTGTGAGCATAACCCGATGTTGGGTCACCGTGGTTGCCGTCTGGGAAATACTTATCCTGAAATTACACAGATGCAGACACGTGCCATCTTGGGTGCTGCACTCGAATTGAAGAAAGAAGGAGTGGAAACTCATCCGGAAATCATGGTTCCATTAACTGGTATCTTGTATGAATTCAAGGAGCAGGAAAATGTAATTCGTGCGGAAGCTAAGAAGTTGTTTGAGGAAGTAGGAGATAGCATTGACTTCAAAGTGGGTACAATGATCGAAATTCCGCGTGCCGCTTTGACTGCCGACCGTATCGCTTCTTCTGCCGAGTTCTTCTCATTCGGTACAAATGACTTAACGCAGATGACCTTCGGTTATTCTCGTGATGATATAGCTTCTTTCCTTCCTGTTTATCTGGAAAAGAAGATTTTGAAAGTAGACCCGTTCCAGGTTCTCGACCAGAATGGCGTGGGACAGTTGGTACGTATGGCTACAGAAAAGGGCCGTGCTATCCGTCCGGATCTGAAATGTGGTATTTGTGGTGAACATGGTGGTGAGCCTTCTTCAGTGAAGTTCTGTCACCGGGTAGGTTTGAACTACGTTAGTTGTTCTCCATTCAGAGTGCCGATTGCCAGATTGGCGGCGGCGCAAGCTGCAATCGAGGGATAAAGGCGGTATAGCTGATATTCAGTTAATTAGGCGGTATGCTTTTCATTTACAAAGGCTTACCGCCTATTGTGTTTTAAAAATGTACGTGCATTTTGCACAAAAAATGAGTAGAATAAACGCAAATGTTGTACAATAGTTATGTAGTTTTGACAACAGTGTTGTATAAGTGTTGTACAAATGCTTTCTCCGTATAGTCAATAAGTTACGGACGTTTTGCCCCAATCACATTGAAACACGGAACAATCGCTTTGGAACACAGTACACCCAAACAGAATGTTTAATTATAAAATGAATATAAAATGGCAACATTGAAAGCAGTAGTGAGAACGGCACGGGCTGACGGATTTTATCCGGTGTATATCCGGGTGACTCATCATCGAAGCTCTGCGTTCATTAAAACAGACAAGATGGTGACGAAGAAGGAACTCACCAAAACTAATGAGATTAAAGACCCGTATGTTCTGCAATTCTGTTCACAGAGAATATTGGAATATACAGAGAGGCTTAACAGCAAAAATATTGAGCACTGGACAGTCAAGGAAGTAGTCGAGTTTCTTGCAAGTGGAAATGATGACGTTTGTTTTTCAGATTATGCACGAAAACATATCAACCGAATGATTGATAATGGTCAACAACGTAATGCTAAGAACTATCAGCTGGCATTGCAACATTTGGAGCGTTTTTTAGGAACAACGCAGATAATGTTCTCACACCTCACATCGCACTTGATGAATAGGTGGATTAAATCGCTTGAACAGACACACCGAGCTAAGGAGATGTATCCTATCTGTATGCGACAGGTATTTAAAGCTGCTATTCTGGAGTATAACGACTATGATAATGGGATTATTCGTATAAAGACTAATCCATGGGTGAAAGTGGAGATTCCTTCGGCAGATCGTGCAGAAAAACTAGCCATTACACCCGAAGCGTGTCGGGAGTTCTTTTCATTTCCTCTGCCGGAAAGTAAAATGAAATATCCACAGACGGAGTTCGGACGTGATATAGCTATGATGGTGCTTTGTTTGGCAGGAATCAACACAGTTGATTTATATAATTTGAAAAAGCAGGATTATCGGAATGGCATCATTCACTATCAGCGCGCCAAGACAAAGAAGTTCCGTGCAGACGGTGCATATATGGAAATGCGGGTACCGGCTATTATTCAACCGCTCTTTGACAAATACCTCAATACGAGGGATGATGACGAACGGCTATTCAATTTTTATCAGCGTATGACTACATCTGACAGTTTTGGTTCTAATGTTAACAGTGGAATTAGGCAAATATGTGAGGGCATGGGAATGGCCAAAGAAGAACGGTATTCGGTCTATACATTCCGGCATACGTGGGGTACTGTGGCACAGAATGACGTGAGAGCTTCAATTGATGAGGTTGCATTTGCGATGAATCATGCTGCTGGACATAAGGTAACACGGGGTTATATAAAGATAGATTATTCACCTGCTTGGGAATTAAACGAGAAAGTGGTTGATTTCATTTTCTTCTCCGGTAAGACATCTGTTCGCGAGCAGAAGCAGGAAGATACGCATTTTAGATTATCATTCCGATATATGGTAAATGGGGCGGCTTACCACAATGGGCAGAAAGTTGCCGAGTTGACTGATGTAGGATTCAACAACGTGGACGATGTTATAGCACGACTTGTGACAATGTTGCCCCAAGATATTCCTAACCGTTCTATGGTGATGTTTAAAATCGTCAATCTTGATAAAAATCAGACGGTAGTATATCAGCGGCAGAAAGGAAAGGGCTTCTGATTTATCCGAACCTACAAGGAAATTTATTCTTTGTAGGTTTTGTTTTTATAAAGAAAAGCGACCTCCTTTCGGACATCGCTTCTAAGCAAAACTGTATTATATTACCCCTAAGGGTAAGCAACTCCTCGCGTCTAAAGTAGAGAGAAGTAGATTATTCTTCGTCGTCCTCTTCATCCCCAGCAAGTTCGACCAGCTTATCCTCAATGGTCTTTTTCGTCTCTGTTGCGACATCAAGTGTTGTTGTCTGCAATTTCGGTGCAACATAAGCTGTAAACTTTTCCATAGCTGCAACTCTATCTTTGGGGTCAAGGTCGGCTATATCCTTTACGAAAATATCAGAATTGAAGTATTCGTCGAGCATTTTTGCAATTGCTCCACGGACTGTTGAGGACACCTTGTTAGGTGTTCCAGCTACTCTCCCTCCTGTTTTTCTTCCCTGTGCCATGAACTGTAAAAAGATAAAATGATGTTGCGAATATAAGGGCTTACTTTCGCACTCGAGGTATAACTTTTAATAATTAAAACAGAAGTCTTATGGGATTAATTGGAAGTGCTATAGGGGCAGCAGGTAGTATCTTTGGTGGTATCTCTGCATCGAAAGCAATGAAGAAAATTCAAAGAAACGTTGAGGCGCAGCGACAGAAGAATCAAAATTGGTATGATCGCAGGTACAACGAGGATTATACACAACGATCCGATGCACAGCGTATTCTCACACAGACAGAAGAGAGTATCAAGAACCGCAATAAGCAGGCAGCAGGTATACAGGCTGTAATGGGCGGTACTGACGAAAGTGTGGCAGCAACGAAAGAAGCAAATAGTAAGGCTCTCGCTGATGCAACATCACAGATTGCAGCACAAGCTGATGCGCGCAAAGATAACATCGAAGCGACATATATGCAGAACGACAATGCTTTTGTTGAGCAACTTAATCAGTTAGAAAAAGGTAAGGCAGAAGCGATAGCCGGAGCCGTACAAGGAGTAACGAGTGCGGCAAGCAAAATGCCATTTTAATGTGGAGGTAACTTATGGCGACATATGATGATATATTAGGTAATGGAGGTGGCACACTTTTTCCAAAAGGTTCTAAAGAATGGCATGAACAGCAACAAAACGATTCTTCTACACCTCCACCTGTAAAGGGTACACAGGAATGGGCGGAACAAAAAGCGGCCACGGCTCCTGTTGTTACCGCACCTAAGCCTGACACAGCTACCACACCACCACCTCCGACCAAACAAGAAGGCTCGGACGGTGGTGTCCTTTCATACGCCGAACTGTTCAAGAATCTTAATCCTTATACTCCACCGACCGACGAAGAACTTGCAAAAGAGAAGAAAAAGCAGAAGCGTGACCAAATATTTGCTGCAATTGGTGATGGCATATCTGCTCTCTCCAATCTGTATTTTACAACACAGGGTGCACCGAATATGTACAGTGGAAAAAACACAGCTTCGGAAAGGCTACAGGTTAGGTATGACCGATTAATGAAAGAACGTAATGAGAATTCCCGGGCTTATTTGAACGGCTTATTTGGTGCTATGCAGGCTGATGATGCCAAAGCGAGAGATGATCGTAACTGGAGACATCAGTTGGCACGCGAGAAAAGAGCCGATGGTATTGCGGATGCAAAGGAAAAACGAGATAAACAGATGTTTGACCTTAATGTTAAGCTCCAGAACAATAAAATATCAGCAGCTGAAGCTGATGCAGAACGTAAAAGAGTGGAGGCCGAATATGCTGATGATCTTGCAAAGGCTAAGGTTGATACAGAGAAGGCTAAGGCAGTTGCTTCAAAAGCTTCTGCTTCCGCATCCAATGCTAGAGCTGGGTATTATAACCGTGGTGGTAGTGGCGGCAATAAGAAGAGGATGACACTTACTATTGATGGTAAAACCACTTACTATGATACGGAGGAAGATTACGAAAGGGCGGTGCAGCGCGAGGCCAAACGGTTAGGCATTAAAACCCACCAATATGTACGAACTACTGAAACACAAGGACGGAAACCGAAGAATAAAGATGTTTCTACTCCAAAACCTATCAGTCAACTTGCTGGGGAGGTCGAGATTGCATCGAACAAGAAGAAAAGTCCAACAGCCGGAGATAACAGCAGTAATAAAAAGAAAAGTCCAACATCATAAATGAAACATTATGCCTGAAAATGAGGATAAAATAAAGAAACTATACGATACGTTTGTTTCTGACGGTTACGATATGGAGAGTGAAGAAGATTTCCGTAAGAACTTATCGGATTCTACTAAACGAAAGGCAGCTTATGATGCTCTTGTGAAAGATGGTTATGAAATGGAGCCATTTGAAGAGTTTGAGAATAATATAGGCTTCGGAAAGATTCAAACACCTGCACCAGAGCCTGCTGTACAAACGGAACAGGCGTGGCAACTTACTGAACAAGAAAAAGCAGAAATGATCGCCAGTACAAACCGTATGATGCAGAATGTGGAAACAAAGATACAAGACGCAAATGAACGTGTAGATAATATACAAGAATACGGGTTGAATCCCGGATTGCAAACTAAAGAGGGTAAAATGCAGTTTAATCCTGAAAATGGGAAACTGGAAAAAACATATATTACTCCACTTGGTAACAAGACTACTAGTAAACCTCTTGCTGACATCGAGAGTTTCCGGTACCGACAAGCTGCCGATATGTCAATCGGCGGACAGTTACGCAAAGCTAATCTCCGTTTGCAGGAGTTAAAAGCTAAGCAAGCGGAAAGAGCCTCCGAAGTGCATAAGGAATGGGTAGAAGAAACGGAAAAGAACAAAGCGCCGCTTGCTGCCATATTGGGAGCAGCCACTTACACACCGCGCCAGCAATCAGACAAGGAAAACAGCGCATTGAGAGTAGCCATTAGAGAAACAGAAGAGCTCATCAAGAACCTTGAAGAACAGAAAGACCGTGAAAATGGGGTTGATGTAGGCTTTTGGCGTGGTTTTGGTCGTGTTACTGGAGATATCAGAACATGGGATTTTGGTATGGGTGACGTGATGGACGCAATGACGTTGGTGAATGCTGATAGTTTGAAGAGTGATACGGCAACTGATGGTGAGCGTGAAGCTCGTGATGCAATGATGGGTGCAATCCATGAGAAACAACAGGCAGAGGAAAGATACGGTGGAAATGCCGACTTTTGGAATAGAGCTGGTGTTATGACTGGATATATGCCTTCATTTATGTTGGATTTCATTCTGACAGGTGGAGGTTTTGAGGGTCTGTCCGCTTTCTCGAAAGGAAGTGCCAAACTTGCCACAAAGGTTATAGGCAAAGAAACGGCTGAAAAATTGGCTCAACAGGGCTTCAAGTCCTACATCAAAGAGAATGGTATCAGAGGTTTTGGGCAATATGCAACTGATTGGACTATCAAAGCACTTGGGACAACCGCAGATGATCTGCTTGTACGTGCCCCGTTAATGACAAATACGATACAGGCTGGGAAAACCGCATCTGATATCATTGATCGAAAACTGGGCGATGTAGTTGTTGATGAAAACGGTAACTATGATTTCTCCAACGATAAGGCTTGGGGAAGTGCCATTTGGCAGGGAGAAGCTAACAGCATCATTGAAAACTACTCCGAAATGTTTGGGGCACACCTTGACCCTGTTGTCTCTTTGGGCAATATGAGTAAGTTGGCTAATATCATTGGGGCGAAACGATTGAGTGGCGTACTTGCAAAAGCCGATACCGAAGCACTGAACGGTATAATGGGACAAACACATCAAATGTTTAATAAAATGGGTGTGAGTGATTATATCGGTGAGGTTTCAGAAGAATACTACGGTCAACTATGGCGCACAATGCTTAATCTTGATGATGCTTATCAGCAGAATCCGGACGGCACGCGTACTAACTTATTTGTAACTGGGCAATTCCACGGTGATATTTGGGGTGGAATGGCGCTCTCTATGGGGTTGATGGGGGCAGGAAAACATACTTTGTCTGCTGCAAATTATGCTTCCATAAAGCATGGCGTTAATAAAGCGGACGCAAAGGTGAATGAATTACTTGGCAAGGAAGTATGGGAACCGTTAAAAGCGACACTTGATCTTACCACCAATGAGAATTACGGAGAGGTTGCAGAACTCATTGTCAATGATAAAGACTTTACGACTGATGAGAAAGCAGCCGTACTGAACTATATGGAACGTTCATTGAACTTACGTGGATTCAACCTTGCTTCTATGGCTCAATCTCGTGGTGGTGTTCAAAGTGAAAGCGAACAACAAGCAAACGACAGCTATCTTGACGGATACAACGTCACTTCCTCGCAGGAAATGAACGATGCGAAGAACCTGTACGAATACCATCGAACACAAGTGGCAGACCTTGCAGATGAGAATATGTTTGCGATGATTGAAGAGAATCCGATTGCTGCACTGGAGTTTGTGAACGGGAATGAGCAATGGAGTGATGAGGATAAGTCTTCTGTTATCGACTATATCAATGCCAAGCAGGTTTACAATGGCATGATTCAACGTGTACGTGATGATATAGACGGACGGGTGGAACAGAGCAATTCGATGATAGATGCCCGTGTAAACCGAAATACTGGTATGATACAAGGGGCAATCATGAAACAGGATGAACGCAAGGTGTATGTTCTTAGTGGGACTCTTGTACCATATGTAGACGGTAGCGGTGTAAGTGTGACTGATTCTGACAATAGCATCATTGTCCGTGATGCGAACACAGGTGTGCTTGAACAAGTATCTCCCGATGCTATATTGTCTATTGATGATGTACAAGACCCATACGAGCAGAAGGAATTGGCCGCACAATCTATCAGAGAACAATTTGCACGTGAGGCAGCGGATAAGATTGATGGCGTTGTCGCATTCAATTTGGGAGACAACTATACTATTGGTGGTGAGGATGGTTCACAGGTGCAAGTGGTGGCAAATGAGCAAGGCATTGTGGATAATGGTGACGGTACTGTAAATGTGTCTGATGGTATGAATGTTTTTCCTATCGCAAAGGAAATCATTCAACAACAGATAGAGACAGCAAATATCGCACGAATTGCAGAGTTTGAGCAACAGAGAGCGGTGGAGAATGCCGGGATAGAACAGGCGTTACAGGAGGCTGATAGACCACAATACACCCTCAATGACATTATTTCCCTTATCGATGAGAACGGCGTTATCGTTCGTGGCAATATCACAGCAGAGGCAGATGCGGACGGTAGATATGAAGTATTTACCGAAGCTCCTATCAACGGTAAGCGTGTAAATTTGTTCACTCGTGACGAACTTGACAATATGCTGTTGGAGTATAATGAAGTGGCATTTGAGCATGAGAACACAGAAAATGTCGAAAATTATGCGCAAAATTCGGCTGAAACTATGCATGAAGGTAACAATGCCTCTCAAAATATTCCTGCAATACAGAGAATACCCAAAGATGAACAGGGTAATCCTCTTTATGATCAGACCGACAGCGACACTGCTTGGGATGCTATTGTAGAACAAACCGAGGGCGATGAGGCTATGGCACAGACCGTAGCCGATGGAATGGTAGCCGACAAGGAAGATGCCTTGAAGAAGTTAGAGAAAGCCAAATCGAAAGGTGGTGTTTCCATTGCCGAGAAGATAGCATCCGAGAAAGAGCGCAAAGCGGCGATTGATGCTGCCAAACAGGAACTATTCGTTTGGCAGAAGATTGCTGGTACTGCTAATCGCAGAAAAATGGAAGCAGATGCGGAACGCAGACGCATTGCTGATGAAGCTGCTACATTGCGCAAGGCGGAAGAAGAAAAATTGCGTGCGGAACGTGAAGAGGCCGAACGTATAGAACGTGAAGCTCTTAATGGAGTCCCTGATATGGTGGATGATGTTCCAAAAGATGCCCGTGCAAGAGGTTATAGACGTGTGAACGGGCATAAGGTTGACCGGCAAGAACCATTACAGGCTGCACAAGGCAAAGAGGTGGATGTGAAATTCAGCAATGACGTAGTGACTTCCGGCAATGTAACTGTGATTGATGCGTCATTGTTGCAACCGAGTCATATACAAGGCGTGCGCAATCCTCTGCATTTTATTGATGAAGCGCAACCAAAAGAACGAAATGATGAGGCGAGTGTCTTGTCTGCACGTAAAATCGCTGAAAACATTCGTCCGGAAGAGATTACATCGAGTGTTACCGCTTACACTGGCGCACCGACCGTTAACGAACGTGGCGAAGTAATACAAGGAAACAGCCGAAGTGACGCTCTCCGGTTGATGTGGAACAGTCACCCGAAACAGGCGGAAGCATATAAGAAGTATTTGAAAGACCATGCGGAAGATTTCGGATTAAGTGCCGAAGACATTGAAGCCGTGCAAAGCCCGGTACTTGTCAATATGTTGGGCGTAGATGATACTGCCGCAATATCTCTTGGGCAGTATGTAGCGCAGGACACCGAAAGCGGAGGCGTGGAACGTATCAAACCTAAAAATGTTTTGCAACGTATGGGAAGCGAAGTACGTTCATTTGCCAACCTGTTGCTTAGGACTTCGGAGGATGAATTGTCATTTTCTGGACTTGTGGATGTGAATGGTACCAATGTCTTGAAATGGATGAATACAAAGGGCTTCATCAGTCCTACCCAATATAAAAGCGCATTTGACAGTAAGGGTAATCTGACGCCTGAAGCTAAGAATGATCTGCGAGGTATTATGTACCAGAGTATTTTTAAGGATGGCAGTACCCGTTTGGAAGAAATGTTCAATATGTTGCCTGTAAAAGCACAAAGGGCTATCCTTGCCACTACTTTCCGTGACTATGACAGTCCAAATACTGAACGCATGGTTGGTGAGATACAAAACTCTATCCGTGCTTACTATGCTTTATCTCAAGATACAATGTTTGCAGAATCCAAGAATTTCAAGGAAGCACGTATTGCCATAGAAAACTGGAAACGTCAGTATCAGATGGACGATGCCACGGGAGAAAGCTATCTCCCTGCCGATAATTTCAGTAACTTTGTCTTGCATTTGGCCGCAATGTACAAAGGGGAGAGCCAAAGCCTCATTCAAAATACATTCAGTAGAATTTATGACCTTGTACAAGGTACACAAGAAGAAACCCTGTTTGAGCAGCCGGACAATACCCCTCGGACGCTTGTACAGGCTATTAAAGAAGCATTAAATTTAGATTACAATGGACAACAGCGAAGCAATGTATTGGTTGGCGATACTACAACAAGCCAACGAGGGCAGCAAGGAAGCAATGGAACTCTTGTGCCAGGAGAACGAAGTGAGAGCGGAATTGGAACAGCCAACGATACAGGAGGAATTGAAAGTGTTGGCGGACAAAGTGAAGTAGAACCCACTCTGTCACAAGAGAAAATCACATCTTCTGATGACACAGACAATCAACTTAGTGCAAAAATTGCAAGACGTATTGAAGTTCAAGAAGATGATTGGGTTGAAAACGGAAAGTATGGCGATACTTATAAACAAACTATCATTGTTGATGGTACTCATAAGGTCATAAAAGTTGATTCACCTGATACGAAAGGTGATTATACCGGTAGTTCTTATGAGTATGACGGTCATACATTCGGAGATTTATTGGATGTTGTTAATTACATTGATGCATCTTCGTCTTTAGCCAATGCTGTTGCAGTGGCAGAGAAAGAAACCGATACTACTCCTACGGAGAAGCAGAAAGAAGCCGGCAATTACAAGAAAGGTCATGTGCAGGTAGGCACATTCAATATTACCATTGAAAACCCGAAAGGTTCTGTCCGTAATGGAATAGATGCGGAGGGTAACAAATGGGAAACGACTATGCAGAACACCTATGGCTATATTCGTGGTACGGAAGGTGTGGACGGAGATCATATAGATGTGTTCCTTTCGGATGATATTGACGAATGGAATGGTCGTAAGGTATTTGTTGTTGACCAGTACAATGAGGACGGTAGCTTTGACGAACACAAGGTGATGCTTGGTTTCAATGAGGCTGACGATGCCGAGGCGGCTTACTTTGCGAACTATGATAAGGATTGGGCGAAGAAGCATAAGGCGGTGGTTACTGCCGTGAATCTGGAAGACTTTGAAAAATGGATTGAGAGCAGCCATCGCAAGACCAAAGCATTTGCAGAATATGCTTCGGTGAAGAAAGAGACCGTCGCAGTTGCTACTACTCCAGTAAGGGTTGAGCAATCTGCAAACACACAAGCAGCCGAAAACGAAGCTTACACCATCGAGCCTGCCCAGTACACTACCAAGCGAGGTAAGGTGCTAGATATGCAGCTTGTTAAGTTCCAATCTGAATTGCGTAAAGAAGTTCAAAAGCATGTAAGTATGTTCGCCAAAGAGATGAAAGGTTGGTGGGACAGAGAAAAGCAAGGTTTCATGATGCGTAGCAAAGAAGATGCTGAACGGTTGGCAGACTATGCAACTGATGCGCAGTCACAACCACCTGTTTCAATGTCGGATATACAGGCTGTAAATGATGGTGATGTGCTGTTTACTGAACCCAAAGCACCAGCAAAGGATGAAAAACAGGATTACACCCCTGTATGGCAATACTCTGTTTCTGTTGATAAGGAAACCGGATATACAACTTTGACTCGTGATGATGTGAGTGGCCCCATACCTATTGGTGATGCACGTTTTCATCAGACAGCCAACAGCCCAGAGGAAATGTTGGGTATTCTTCGTAATCCGCAGAATGGTATGCAAGAAGTTTTGGATGCAGTTGGTATTTCTCTCGAAAACAAAATTAAAACCCGAGAACTTGATCGCAAAGCAAAGGGTGAGATTCATGACAGAAGGACAGATTTCGTTGTTGATAAGGAAATGGATAACAGATATTCTGTTCGCACTTTGATGAAGATGATTGATGCGGAAAAGCAGGCTGTGATGGATCTAGGAGAGAAGCATGGTGGAGACGTTTATCATGAAGGAAACATTATTTTCCTGACCCAAGATAGTGCAGACAAGTTTGCTAATGAAGTTCGAACTCTTATCAACGATATGCGGAGTAAGCAGCAACAAGACAATTCACAGAAAAAGACTGAAGCGAGTGGCAACCGTCTTGTTACTGATGAGCGTTATGCGGAACTTCGTGAGCGTATGCGTAAGAAGTTACTCGGTCAAATGAATATTGGTATAGACCCAGAGATTCTTGCCATTGGAACAGAGATGGCTGTTTACCATTTGGAGAAAGGCTCACGGAAGTTTGCAGAATATGCAACGGCTATGATTGCAGACTTGGGTGATTCCATACGTCCATACCTTAAAGCGTTTTACAATGGGGCGAGAGATTTACCCGAGGTGTCAGAAAATGGATTTAATACCGATATGACCTCTTACGATGAGGTACAGAAGTTCGATGTGGCCAACTTTGACAAGTCCGGCATTGATGCACTCGCCACCGCTGAAACCATAACGAAAGAGGCGGAAGTGGCGGGGGAGGTTGAAGTTGCACAGGAACGTATAAAGAAAACTCGTTCAACACGCAAGAAGAGTGAGAAAAAAATAGTAAATTTACAGCAGTCAAACGAGCTTGGTTTGTTTGGCAGTTTGTTTGATAATAACGAAACCAACAACGGAGATGGACGAATACACCAAGAAAGTACTAAGATTACAGGGACACAGCGAGAAGTCGATAGCGAAAATGGAGCTGGAGGAACGGATAGACGCAGCGTGCTACCGCCACAAAGCGAAAACACTAGAAGCACCGTACACATGGAGCGAGGAAGAGTGGACGGAGATTTACAAAGAGGCAGGGATGACGGACGAGGAAATCGTAGAGTACAGGAAGGAACAGACGAAATACAACGGGGGCGAGGAACACGACTTCCTGATGATGCCATAGATGAACCGAAAAATATTCGTAATAATCATTCAGACCGGGGGACGAACTATGCTCCAACTTCGGTAGATGCACGCATAGAGGCCAATATTAAAGCCATAGAGTTGGCACAGCAACTTATTGAAAGTGGAGAGATTGCTACTCCTAAACAAATGGCAGTACTTCGCAAGTTTAGCGGTTGGGGTGGTTTAGGTAAAGTTTTTAGTGATAATACATATTCGACACGCATACAGCAGTTGATCGGCACAGAAGCCTATCAAGAAGCTGTAATGAGTGCTAATAGTGCGTATTATACTCCTGCTTATGTTGTAGATACTCTTTGGGATATTGCTACACAAATGGGTTTTAAGGGTGGTTACATTCTTGAAGGTTCAGCAGGTATCGGAAATATTTTGGGGCAGATGCCTATAAGTATTAGCGAGAGAAGCGATATTCATGCCATAGAAATTGATGGAACATCCGGCGGCATCCTCTCTCTCCTTTATCCTGATGCAAAGGTGGAGATACAGGGCTTTGAACAGACACACATACCAAACGGTAGTGTTGATTTGGCTATTACCAATGTGCCGTTTGTTACAGGCTTGCGAGTGAATGATACGACAGGAGACAAAGATTTATCCAAGAAATTCCATAATATACACGATTTCTGTATTGCCAAAAATGTGCGCAAACTGCGTGAGGGTGGTATCGGTCTATTTATCACATCAAACGGAACACTTGATAACAGTAAAAAGCTTCGAGATTGGATTGTGAGCGAGGGTGGTTCAGACTTTATTGGAGCGTTCCGTATGAATAATAAGACTTTCGGAGGAACAGGTGTAACCTCTGATATCATTGTTATTCGTAAACGAGTAAACGGAAGAAAGTCTGCCAATGCCATTGATGTAAGCTCCATTACCGGTGAGCGCACTGTAGATTTCAACACTGGTGAGACACGCAAGGTGAAAGGGGAAGAAGTGCCTATCATCAAGCATCTCGCCATGGACTACAACCGCTATTTCATTGAACATCCCGAAAATATGGCAGGTGTGATGCAGTTTGCTTTCGAACAGGGTGATACATTCAGACCTACAAGCAAAGGGCTTTATCCAGTCAAAGGCAAGAATCAGGAGCAGATGTTAGCGGAGTTTGTCGGTACTTTTAAGGAAGAGAACGATGAGGCTTTTGTGTCGAATGGATCGCGAAATATAGATCATAAATATCTGATGGATGCATCAGCTGACAGCAAGAAGCTCGGGGAATTGTATGTGAAAGATGGTAAACTTGTGGTGGCTGGAACTGGGGGATATTATCCTCTCACTGTGAATGACAACAAAGTCAAAGGACATACAAAGGTTGAATGTTTCAATGCATACACTGCTATTAAAGAGGCCCTTGCAGAAGTCCTCGCTTATCAGACTGAAAACGAGAATGACGAGGGATTAAAACCGTTACTTTCCAAACTTAATAAGGCTTACGATAGTTTTGTTTCTACATATGGACACTTTAATAAGAACACTGCTATTGCGTTCCTACGCAACGACGTGGATTATCCAAATGTGTTTTCTCTTGAAAAGTTTGAGGAAGTGGGCGATAAATCTGGCCAGCGTATTCAAAAATTCGCCAAGACTGATGTTTTTAATCAGCGTGTCATAGAAAAAGAGAAGGAACCTACACCGACTAATGTAAAGGATGGTATCATTGCCAGTGTGTTCAAGTTTGGGCGTATAGATATTCCATACATCGCTGAACAGCTTGGTAAGAGTGCCGATGAGGTCAAGAAGGAAATAATCACAAGCGGCTACGGTTTTGAAGACCCAACAACTCGTCGGATGGAATTGTCATATCAGTATTTGAGCGGTAATGTGCGTGAGAAATTGCGCCAAGCGCAGGACAATAATGATAACGGCGAGTATGACGGCAATATTAAGGCTTTACAGGAGATTGTTCCTATGGATATTCCGGCACACTTGATTGATTTTACCCTCGGTTCCTCGTGGATTGATCCGAAGTTATATGAGGATTATGTAAAAGAGCGTACCGATATTGAGGTTAAGTTTACTACAGCAGGTGGTACTTGGTTTATGGATGCACCGAGTTATGGTGTAAATAAAGAAAAAAACCGCTCTATGGGTGTATATAGTGAGCAGTTTGAACAGACAATTTACGGGCATACGCTGATTGAATCAGCCATTCAGAATAGAACTGTAACTGTTTCACGCACATATAAAAAAAATGACGGTTCAACCGAGACTGTTACTGACAAGGAAGCAACGCAGGCTTGTTCTGCCAAGATTGACGAGATACGGCAGGATTTCAAGGAATGGGCAAGACAGAAGATGCGGAGTGATTCTGAAATGTCGGCTGTTATGGAACGTATTTATAATGATACTTTTAATAACTATGTACCGATGAACATACCTGGTGACTTTGTGCCAGAATACTTTGGTGGTGCTTCCCATAAGTTCAAAATGCGCCCTCATCAAGGCAAAGCCATTGTTCGCGGAACTATGCAGCCGTTGTTGCTCGCTCATGAAGTTGGTACAGGTAAGACTTTCACACTCATTTCCACTGCAATGGAGATGCGTCGTTTGGGTACTGCACGAAAACCGATGATTGTTGTACAGAACGCTACTGTAGGACAATTTGTAGCAAGTGCAAAAGAACTCTATCCGAATGCTAAAATATTAACACTCGAAGAAACAGACCGTAGTGCAGAGGGTAGAAAGAATTTTTATGCCAAAATACGCTACAACGATTGGGATATGATTGTGGTACCACAGTCTACATTTGAATTTATCCCTGACAGCGAGGAAAGGCAAATGACATTTGTTCAAGATAAGATTGAAGAGAAAATGCTTGTGCTTGAAAAGATGCAAGAAGCTGACCCTAATGGCAATAGCTTTATCACTAAACAGGCGGAGAAAGAGATTGCAGATTTGGAAACCCAATTAGCAGGACTTTCGGATGTAGCTTCAAAAAAGCGTACTACTAATGATGAGAAAAAACGTGCAATTACCATGCAGAACGCAGAAGTCAAAGCTATGGAGATGCTTGATCGCCGAACGGATGATGTAGAAAACTTTGATGATATGGGTATTGATGCTCTGCTCATTGATGAAGCTCATGAGTATAAACATCTTGGATTTGCTACCGCTATGCAACGTGGCGTAAAAGGTGTAGATGCTTCATATAGCAAGAAATCGCAGGGCGTGTACTTGAAAACACAAGCTGTGCTGGAAAAGAACAATGGTAGAAATGTAATCTTTGCCACAGGTACGCCTATCAGCAATACTGCTGCAGAGATATGGACATTTATGCGCTATCTTATGCCAGCTGACACGATGAAAGAGTATGGTATCTTTTACTTTGACGACTTTGTACGCAACTTTGGTAACATTCAGCAAATGTTAGAGTTCACTACAAGTGGTAAGTTTAAAGAGAATAACCGTTTTGCAGGATATGTTAATCTACCAGAATTAGTGCGTATTTGGTCGGGAATATCTGATACGGTGCTTACCAAAGAAGCCGGAGGTGTAAACGATAAAATACCCAATATGGAGGGTGGTAAGGCACAAGACCTTTATCTACCACAGACACGGGCGTTACGCAGCATTATGAAGTTCGTAAAGTCTGAACTCGAACGTTATGAGCAGATGAGTGGTAAGGAAAAGAAAGCCAATTGTCACATTCCTTTAACGATGTATGGTATTGCCAAATCAGCTGCAGTTGATGCCCGTCTTGTTTCCGACGCGGAGGATGATACGAATAGTAAGACCAATGAAGCTGTGCGTCAAACCCTACGTTCATTGAAGGAAACTGCTGATTATAAAGGTACGGTTGCAATTTTCTCGGACAACTATCAAAATAAACAGAGTGGTTTTAACCTTTACGATGATATTAAATCAAAACTGATAGCAGAGGGTATTCCTGCTAATGAGGTAGTGATTATTCGCTCTGGTATGAGTGTTAAGAAGAAACTTGAAATCTTCGAGAAGGTGAATCGTGGTGAAATTCGTGTAGTGCTTGGCTCTACTTTTACACTCGGTACGGGAGTGAATATACAAGAGCGTCTGCACACTGTTATTCATCTTGATGCACCTAACCGCCCTATGGACTATACACAGCGCAATGGACGTATTTTGCGACAAGGTAATTTGCATAAAGCAATGGATAAGTCTGTGCGAATATTACGTTTCGGAGTTGAAGATAGTCTTGATGTGACTGCCTATCAACGTTTGAAAACCAAAGGTGCTATTGCAGATAGCATCATGAATGGCAAGCAGATGATGGCTAATAGTATGAGTAATCGGGTACTTGAAGAAGAAGAGGATGTATTTGGGGACACTGTTGCACAACTTTCTGGTAGTGAATATGCAATGCTAAAGAATAATGCAGAGAAGAATGTGCGTAAATATGAGAGCCGTAAGAAGCAATGGGAGGCCGATCAAACTTATATTCATAATGCTAAGCCGAAATTGAGAGGCCAGATAACCGAAGCGGAGCAAAGGGCAGCGACAAATCGCGAGTTCCTGCAAGCTGTAGAAAAAGCGTTCCCCGGGGGTAAGTTTACTGAAATAACAGCAGGAAAGCAGACCTTTGCTACCGTTGATGATATGACAGATTTTTTCAAGGAGCATAACAAGAAAGTTCTTGATAAGATGAAACAGATGAAAGAGGGGGGTGAGGATACGCACACACGCGAGCTTACAGTTTCCATTGGGGGATTTATATTCAAGATGCATACTGTGTTAAACAAGCAAACAGACCAAATTGGCGGGAAATTGTTCTCTGAAGTACACCGTGAAATGACTTATACTTGTCCTGAACTTGGTTTAGAAGATGTGCCGGTATACCAGAATTTGTTACGTAATGCCATTGATGACATCGTTACAAATGTGATTACAGGTAAGGACTATATTGAGCGAGTAGAAGCTGCAGAACGTAGTGTAAAGCATCTGCATTCAGAGTTGGAACAATTGCTGTCGCGTGAAGGAAAGCCATTCGAGTATGAATCGGAATTGGAACAAGCAAAAACGAAGTATGCAGAATATTCCGAACTGATGAAGAAGGAGATGGCAGAGAAAGAAGCCAAGTATGCAGAAATGGATGAAACTGTAGAGGTCGCTTCTGATATTGTTACTTCTGAAGATGAAGATGAACTTATGAGAAAGGACGATGAAGAATATTCAGCAGAACATGAAATAGAACCAATACATCCTCGTGTGCTTCGTAAGCAAATGACAGAGCGCGTGAAAGAACTGGCCGCATTACTGCATCTTGACAATGTGGAGGTGGTTACAAATGTGGGTGGATTAAAAGGCAAGACTAAGAGTGCACGTGGTTTTTACACAAAGAGTACAGGGAAGATTAGCATTGTGATACCGAACAATACAAACCTTGCTGACGTGGAACAAACTTTATTGCATGAAGCTGTTGTTCACTACGGATTACGTGAACTGTTTGGAACACACTTTGATGTGTTCCTCGACAATGTATTCAACAATGCAGATGAGGTTATCCGCCGTAAAATAGTAGAACTTGCAACAAAGAATGGTTGGGATTTCCGCAAAGCTACCGAAGAATATCTTGCAGGGCTTGCAGAACGTACAGAGTTTGAGAATGTACGTAAGAGTAGTTGGTGGCAGAAGATAAAAGATTTTTTCTCTGAAATGCTCTATAAATTGGGCTTTATCGATTTCAGAGGAGCTACTTTGACTGACAATGAGTTGCGCTATATCCTTTGGCGTAGTTATGAGAATCTGAAAGGTGGTAAGCACAGCAGTCTGTTTAGTGAAGCTGCCGATATAGCCATGCAAAACGAGTTGAGGGTTGGCGAATTTGCCGACACCTCAACCGATGAAGTACTGAATCGAGACGGTGACCCCGAAATACACGAGCGCACTTTGGCACGACACCGATATGAGCAACGTATGAAAAGCGGAATGTATCAGTTACAGGAAGCGTTGCAGGATAGTATGCTTGGTTTGAAAGAAGCAATGACCGCCATTCTTGGTAAGAATACCCGAATGGAAGATGTTGACGGATTTGAAAATGCCTACTTGGGTGAGAACCGCTTATCAAGTGTGAACAAAGCCGAAGCTGATGCCTTTGCGCACCTATTGTTCAAGCCAATGCTTGAAGAGGTAGCCAAACTTGCGCACAGTACAGCAGAGCGCGAGGAACTGACCGATTATATGATGGCTAAACATGGTCTTGAACGTAATAGAGTAATGGCAGAGCGTGATGCACAAAAGGACTTTGCAGAATATCAGAAGCAGCATCCGAAGAGTACAAAGGCCTTGCAGGATTTTATTGACGAGTACCGCAAACGTGATTATGCAGGTCTTACCGCCCTTGCAGGTATGGAAGAGATCGCAGATGCCGAAGCCGAAGCACAGGCTATGGTAGATGAGTACGAAAACGCACACGATACCACCGTATTGTGGAGTAAGGTTAATGTAGTCAGCAAGGCAATCATTTCCAAGTCCTACGAATGCGGAATGATGAGCAAGGAAACCTACGACAGTGTGAGAGATATGTATGAGTTTTACATTCCTTTGCGTGGATTTGATGAAAAAACGAGTGCTGAAGCCTACGCTTACCTTACGCATAAGCAGAGTATATTCAATGCACCTATCAAGAAAGCGGAGGGAAGACGCTCTAAAGCGGACGATCCATTTGCCAACCTACAATCTATGGCCGAGAGTGCCATTATGCAGGGAAACCGCAACAAACTCGTGAAACAAAAGTTTTTGAACTTTGCCCTCAACCATCCGAGCGACCTTGTTAGTGTGAGTGATTTGTGGTTGCAGTACGATGCAGTTTCCGATGAATGGAAACCGATATTCCCCGACAATATTGACATCAGCGATAGCCCCGAAGAGGTAGAGCGAAAGATGAACGAGTTTGAGGATAAGATGAAGCAGCTTGCTGAATCTGCCCCCGATAACTATAAACGCGGCAAAGATGCAGCAAACATCCCTTATCGTGTTGTTGAGAGCCGAGATTTGCGACAGCATCAAGTGGTGGTGAAGCGAAACGGCAGGGATTATGTGATTACCATCAACGGTAATCCGAGAGCTGCACAGGCATTGAACGGACAGACGAACCCGGATAATGACACAGCAGGTGCTATTGGAGCAATTCTTCGTGCCGGAGAGAAGATAAACCGTCAATTGAGTGCGTTTTATACTACACGTAATCCGGACTTTGTTGTGTCGAATTTCATGAGAGATATGCTTTATACTAATTCTATGGTATGGATAAAGGAGAGTCCTAATTATGCTCTACGTTTTCATCGAAACTATACCAAGGTTAATCCTGTCATGATGAAAAGATTGTTGGCTAAACATCGTAAAGGAACGCTTGATATGAACGATAAGACCGAAGTAATGTTTCATCAATTTATGATGAATGGCGGTGAAACAGGATATGCTAATATTCGCGACATCGAGCAGCATAAGAATGATATTCGTAAAGAATTGAAGAAGGCTAATGGTAAGTTGCCTATAAAAAAAGCATTATCTTTTTTGGGCGAACGTTTTGATGAATTGAATAGAGCTGTAGAGAATAGTGCACGTTTTGCGGTATTTATGACTTCACGTGAAATGGGACGTAGTATAGACAGAGCAATTTATGATGCAAAGGAGATAAGTGTGAATTTTAATAAGAAAGGTAGCGGAGCTAAATTCTACGACACTGCTGGACAGACAAAAATGGGTAATGTTTCCGCACTAATATCCGGTCTTGGTAGAAGTGGCTATGTTTTCTGGAATGCGGCTATACAAGGTACAACCAATTTTGGGAAACAAGTCAAGCACCATCCGGCTAAAGCATTCACTGGAGCTGCTGTTATGTTCTTGCTTGGGGCCCTTATCGCCTATTTGGGTGGGGATGACGATGATGACGACAACAAAAATGCATATTATAATTTGCCCGAATATGTACGTCGTAGTAATATTTTGTTCAGTATTGGCGATCATTGGATCTCTATCCCTTTGCCCGTCGAATATCGTGCTTTTTATGGAATGGGTGAGTTGATGACTTCCACTTTTAATGGAAAAGAACATTTAGCAGGTGAGGAAATTGCTGAAGCTATTGCTGGGCAAGTGACTCAAATTCTGCCTATTGATTTCTTGGAAGGAGGTGGAGGATTGAATGCCTTTGTTCCTAGTGCTGCAAAACCATTGTGGGAAGCGTTTGTCGTGGAAAAGAGTTGGACAGGAATGCCACTTTATAAAGATACGCCTTACAATAAGGATATGCCCGAATGGACGAAAGCATATAAAAGTGCTAACAAGCATATTGTAGGCTTGGCAAATGCCATTAATGAGGCTACAGGGGGTGATCCATACACCAAAGGAACTATTGACTTTAATCCAGCTAAGCTCGAATATATTTTGAATGGTTATTTGGGTGGTGTATTTGGAACAGTTGATAAATTATCCAAAACAGCCGAGACTATTGTAGGAGTAAGAGATTATGATCCACGTGGCGTACTTATCTTAAATAGGCTCGTTAAAGCTGGTGATGAACGTACTGAATATAGAGCTGTTAACAACGAGTATTTCCGTTTGAAAGAGGAACATGACCAATTGAAAACGAGATTGAAACATTATGAGGAAGATACGGATAACGGCATATTTAACTATGCGGAGAAAATAGATTTTCTCTATAATTCTCCCAAATATGAACGTTATGAAATTTTTGAGAGTTATCAAAGTGACATAGATGATTTGTATAACGAGTTGAAGGAAGCAATTGATGACGAGGAACGTAAGAATATCGAAGCCGAGTTGAATGAATTGAAAAAAGAAATGATTTTAGAAATGAATCAAACTCGTGAACGTAAATAGTTAAACATGGAGAGATTGCTTGGAGGACTACTTTTGTACTCTAAGCAATCATTAAACAACGAAAATATGCATACAAATAAAGGCAAGGGAAAATTGTTACCAATGAGCAAAATTGCACCAAAGCGAAATGATTCATCGGAAATTGATACTGTTGCTTCTGCAAAGCGGTATGGTGATCGCAGAGCATTTGATATTCTAATGGAAGCGCAGTACTATTGGAATCAGATGGAGGACTTTCGAAAAGACCGGGAACGTAATAAACGTTATACTTACGGTTTTCAATGGGACGATATGATTTGTGTTGATGGTAAATCCATGACTGAGGAAGAATATATCAAGAGCCAAGGTAATGTGCCATTGAAAAATAATCTGATCCGCCGACTTGTACGCAGTGTACTTGGAGTGTATCGTAGCCAGAGTAAAGAACCGACCTGTACAGCACGTGATAGAGACGAACAAAAGCTGGGTGAGACAATGAGCACTATATTACAATGCAATATGCAGCTTAATCGAATGCCCGATGTGTATGCTCGAAGTATGGAAGAGTTTCTAATCAGTGGCTTTATTGTTCATCGTAAATCATACGGCTGGCGTAATGGGAAAGAAGATTGCTGGACGGATTATGTACAACCGAACAATTTCTTCATTGATAACAATATGAGGGATTTTAGAGGTTGGGATGTGTCCGTGCTTGGAGAAGTACATGATATATCTTTTGGACAACTGTGTGAACAATTTGCTTCCAGTCCGCAAGAATATCGTGAGCTTCGTGATATTTATAAGTGGGCTGCAAGAAAGGATTATATAGCCACTTACGCAGAGCGATTTGGGTATAGTCGGTTAGAAAATTACGATTTTCTCTTTACCAGTGAGCCGGGAAGATGCAGGGTAATAGAAATATGGCGTAAGGAACAGAAGCCGAGATACCGTTGCCATGATTACCAAAATGGTGACATTTTCAAGATAGATGAGGAAGATTATGCACAAGTAGTACTTGCTGAAAACGAAGAACGTATGCGTATGGCCAAGGAGGTGGGTATGCCTAAAGAAGAAGTACCGTTGATAAAAGCTACTTGGTTTGTAGATGATTACTGGTATTTCTATTATCTATCTCCATTCGGTGATATATTGAGGGAAGGGGAGACACCCTACGAACATGGTAGCCATCCATACGTTTTCAAGGCATATCCTTTCATTGATGGGGAAATACATTCATTTGTTGCAGATGTGATAGACCAGCAACGATACACCAACCGATTGATAACCCTTTATGATTGGATAATGCGGGCCAGTGCAAAAGGTGTGTTAATGATGCCGGAGGATTGTTTACCCGATGGTGTTAGCATTGATGATATAGCGGAAAGTTGGACAGAGTTTAATGGTGTCATTGTGTATAAACCGAGTAAAGGCGGTAGAGCCCCGGAACAAGTGGCCAATAATTCGACTAATATAGGCATTGCCGAGTTGTTGAATATTCAACTTAAATTCTTTGAAGATATTTCGGGAGTTACAGGTGCATTACAAGGAAAACCGGGATATTCTGGTGAAAGCGCATCTCACTATAATCAGCAGACGGAGAATGCTACAAAATCATTACTAGATTTACTTGAGTGTTTTAGTTGCTTTGTTGTGGACGGGGCATACAAAGATGTGAAGAACATGCAGCAGTTTTATGATACAAAACGTGTGTTCAATATTGCTGGTAGGAGTGGTGCGCAAATTGAATATGACCCGAAGAAAATCCGGGATGTAGAATTTGACTTAAGCATTACTGAAAGTACTTCAACACCGGCATACAGGCATCTTGCTAATGATATGCTAATGCAGTTGTACCAGTCCCAAGCGATCAGTGTAGAGCAGTTGCTTGAGCATGGAGATTTCCCGTTTGCGGATGAACTGTTGCAGAGCATCAAATCACAGAGGGAGCAGTTGGAGCAAGGCAAAGTGCCTGACGGCATTTCTCCGCAGTTGATGCAACAGGCTAAACAGGGTGTAAATATGCAGGCTGTAAACCAGTTGCAGAACGCTATGAGGCAAACAGCATAACTAACTAACGAAAAGGGACATATCACAGCGATATGTCCCTTTTTGTTATTCATGTGGCTTATAAACTTTCTTTCCATTTGTTATACTCTTCAATCCACTTATCGTATGAGTTGAGCATAATCGTATTTGGAACATCATCACTTTTCAGGCAATCGCCACATACGATATTTCTGTTTAGGTTTTCAAGTTCGTACCAGCCATTATGTTTGATGTATTGCTTTACAAAAGCAGTCCAAGCCATTATACCCCATGATTCAAACAGATTTTTTGGTGGTTTGGGTATATACAATTCCTTTCCACATCTTTTGCACCGTGGGTGCTCAATATCGTAGACCAATTTCTGCTTGCGGGTATTGATGAGCGCAAGTGGGTTGTTTGTTAGGGTGGCTATGCCGTCTAATCCCTGCTTTTTGTCGTACCTGCTCATTGTTTCTTGGCTTTTCGTTTTGACTTTTCTGCTTTACGGAGCTGACGTACCGCAGCGACCCAAGAATAGTAGAACTCACGTTTGAGTGATTTTGCCATTGGTGAGAGTTCCCCCATACCGTTGCGATACGGAGTGCAATAGAAACACTCGGCTTCGAGGTTCATCTGTGTAGCCTTGTGGCTGATGTAGTGCTTCTGCTTGAGCTTGCGGAAGTTTGCTCTATCCATAATGACAAGGTTGCCGGACGTGCCGCTCGTGGGCATCACATAGTAGCGATTACCCGTAGATGCGTGTTCCTTGTTTGCCTGACGGACTGCCTCTATCAGTTGGAACGAGGCTTTGATTTTCACGAAGATGTTCAATTTTGTTTTCATACTTTTATAATTTACTAAGTTTATATTGTCGCTGCTGAAACAGCTTTCTTTCTTTTAATGGCAAATCGCCCGATACGAGGTACAATTTTGGGAATATCCATTTCAAAGAAACAGATATGCAGTCCGATAGCCCTTGTCATTAATAAGTCATCATGCTTACCGGTAATTGCGCCAAAAGCACCGTTTTTCTTTTTCTCATAGCATAAGTATTCGTCCAAACATCTGTCATCTCGTTCTGTGTATAGATTTTCACGGATAACCTTTACGAGTGTTGAGATAATCATCGGCTTTGTGGCTATGTTAGTATGGAAGCCATATTTACGTGGTAGTCCTTCGCGTACATCTTCCTCTGATTGCTTACGTGCATACAGGTTTGGATAAATGTCTTTGATTTGATTCAGGATGAATTGTGATTGGTCACCATCCACTTGCCTTTCTTTGTCGTGTGTCTCGAGAGTGTTACTTTCTATGACGAGCAGGGAATTGTTATAGAACGCTGCAATCTGTGCTGCTTTCCATGCAAGTTGGTCGATGTCACAGTGTCCATACCATTGTGCCACAACAACAGGCTTTCCACCCTCTGACATAAACAGACGATCAAGTACAAGTATTACGGAAAAGTCCGCTTTGTTGGAACGTCCTCCAACATCAACTATTGTTAGATAACGGTCGGTTACGATTTCCTTCTCATCTTCTTCTGGCAATTCCCAAATATGTAACAATCCCTGTCTGTCTTCCACGAAACGGAGATTTTGCAGTGCCTTTTTACCTTCGTCTGCATCGGCATATACCTCGCCAATATATTTGGGTGGTTTGCAGGACTTACGTAGTTTTTCCACCTTATATTTGTCAAAGACTCGCGCACCTGAATGGACGAAAGCTTCGACATCATCAGAAGGAAACTCCGCAGCCATAAGGCCATGCTCGGTATACTTTGCACGTTCTTGTATATACCAATTTATGGCTTCGAGTGTTGCGCCACGTTCCCAAAGCCACCACAAGTATTTGCCGCTTTCCTCACGGTTGGATGATACATTGTCATTCTCTCGGTTGACGTAGAGGTTTGTTGCAAACGCTTCCACATTGTCAATCGGTAATGAATACTGCTCGATGTCGAACCACGACACGAACATTGCTTCAAACTGCGACTTTCCATTCTTTGCATCATCGTACTCCTTTTGAAAGAAATTGCCTGTACCATTGGCGGTACTTTCATAGACAATCATTGTGTAGGGGCGGAGTAAGACACCGGAACAGGCGGAACGCACGATGTCTTCCGGTTTCTTGCCGTCAGTAACTTTCCAAAGTCCGACCTCCGAAAGATGTACGAGGTTATAATCACCACCACGACAACTGTCTGGACGTTCAGCTGTACCAATTTTTATTTTGCAGTTTCGTTGAGGTACGCGATGGATACTACCAGATTTACCAACACCCACTAATTTAGCCTCATTTTCGTTGTAGGTTTCGCCTAACTTGTGAAGCATTTCAACAGGATAACTTTTAATCATCCTGTCAAACATGTCCTTGATTTCATCAGAACCGGCACCTTGATGAGCAATGATGAGTGAGTTTAGACCAACCTTGTGTACAAGTTGCAACCAAGCCATATAAATTTGCGAGGTTGTAGAACCACCCCATTGTCGTGCTTTCAACAACACGAGGCGTATAGGCTTTTTTGCCTTTCGTAACCGTTCTAACCTTTCGACAAATCGGCGTTGTGGGCGTGTGAGACGAAACAGGACATCTTCTCCACCTCCTTTGTTCTTGATGTAAACGTAGAATGCAGCCCAAAAAGGGAAATCGTACCGACAACGCAAACGAACAAACTGCTGAATAACCTTTAAACGATCGACTTCGTAGTCCTCTTCAGGGTATTCATAATCTTCACTATTGTGTTCCTCCTTATTGATTGCTTTGAGTAATGCATCTATAGAACCGTATTGAATGAGTCGTTTAACAAGTGGAATATTCATCATTTCCACAGGAAGATATTGTACCTTAACAGGGAAATCCTTAATGCGTACACGCTCGCGTTCACCTACAGAACCTTTTCCGCTTATAGGGTCGAATTTGGCGTATACTTCTGCGTTACGTTTTGCGTTTTCCTGTACAATCTTGTTAATAATCTCATTTGTCATAGTGTTTGCTTTTAATGGGTTTGTTCATCAAAGCAATTACTAGCCCTGCAATATAACAATACAAATGTATCCATGCATTTGTATTTGGGAAGAAGAATCCTATGGTGAGGTAAAATAACATCCATGCTTGATAGTACCACTTTTGTAGTACTTCAAAGGATATTGAGCCAAACAGGACAAAAATCATTGCTGACAATCCAACAGTAGGCAGCGTCATATTATCAATGAAGTTACCTAATATATCAATTGGGATTGTAGCAGCAATAATATATGATAATAATAGTCGCCATATTTTAATGTCATAAATGAAAACGATTGAAAGCAGGCACCATGCATTAAGCGTAGCATGCAGAAGGTTGGCATGAAAAAATGGATATAATATATGACCATACAGATCGCAACCAGTATAAACGCCAACGACTTCCCAATCCCATATGCTGAAAAATGATAAGCATACAGTTATTATAGCAATTATAAGAGTCGTAACTTTTTCCATTTTTCTTGTATCCATTGTTTTCTTGCTTTACATACCATGATTTTAGCACTGCCCGGTGTGAGGTAGAATTTTGGAGCAGGTTGCACAATTACTTTAGCACATAGTTCGGAAATAGTCAATTCTGGATGTTCTTCTTGGAGCGTGAGTACTCGACTATAAATTTCTTCATACATCTCTTTCTTTAATGGCCACATGGTATTCAAGTCTGTTTCACCTCTTATCATTGCAGAAATGACCAATGCTGCACGTATGTCGCTGACCCAAAAGCGGCGAGAGGGCATATTGACAATTATTTTGTATACTTCGGGCATGCGGATATAGTCGCATGATGAAATGTATTCATCGTATGCTCTCATTAAATCGTCCATACGTTCCTTTGAGTATTCCATTATAGCGCCTTTATGCTTCATCTTTTCTATTTATCTATGTTCCAAAGTTATAGATTGGAGCGTAAAAAGATAAACGTGGAATCCTTCTTTCCCTTGCTATTTTTGCTGTGTAGATAAAGACCAAAATTTATTTTTCTCACATTATACCTAATAATATGGAAGTTAAGAGCAATCGCGAGCGATACACAGAACGATTGAAGGCAAAGTATCCCGATAAAGAGTTTGCCGATGACGAGGCATTATTCGCTCAAATTAACGACGAATACGACGGTTTGGACAAAGAATTGTCTGGCTATAAAGAACGGGAAAAAGCACTTTCCGATCTTTTTGCGAGCAATCCACGTAGTGCGGCATTTCTCACTGATTGGCGTAAAGGGGAAGACCCAATCATCGGTATGATACGCAAATTTGGTGATGATTTTAAAGCTGCACTTGAAGACCCTGAAAAGCAAGAAGCTCTTGCTGCTGCTAACAAAGAGTATGCGGAACGAATAGCCAAAGAGAAGGAGTTTGAAGAGCAGTATCAGCAGAACATTAATGCAACCCTTTCCGCTCTTGAACAGATGCAGCAGGAGGAAGGTATTTCTGATGATGAAATAGACCAAGCAATGGAGTTCCTGATTGGAATTATGAAAGACGGGCTTCTTGGTAAGTTTACGCGAGAAAGCATACAAATGGCTATTAAGGCTATTAAACATGATAGCGACGTAGAAACAGCCAGTCATGAGGGGGAAGTAAAAGGACGCAATAGCAAGATTGAGGAAAAACTACGCAAAGGGAGCAAAAGTGACGGTACTGCTAATCTTGCAGGAAAGAATGGAGGTGGTAATGCCGGCTCACGACAAATGCCCGATCTTGGTGCAATAAGTCGATATGATGGTGCACAGAATATTTGGGAACGTGGAGGCGAAAAACGTAGATCAATAAACAAATAAATATACATAATTCATTTTTAACAATTAAAATTTCAAGCAATGAAGAAAGCAATGAATTTCTTTTGTCGCATTATGCTAATGATATTAGCGTTTGTGACGAGTGCATCAAGCGGTGTCATGATGGCTGACGCATCAAATCTGCCAGATGCAGGTAAAGTGACAGCCGGTGCAGACGGCACAGGTGGAACAGATGGTATTGCAACGGAGACGGGAGGGCGTAACGAAGGTGACTCTAATTTCTATTTAAGCGATGTAGATAAACGCATCGTGAAAATTCGCCCGATGGCAACTCCTATAGACCAAATTAGCCGTTATGCAAAGTCGGATAGTACTAATTCTTTTGAGGTGAAATATTACAGCGTAGGTACACGGGAAATCAAGTGCGCCACCAACAAGGAGCTAGCCGCCATGACAAGCGGAGCAAGTGTATCGCTTCCTGTGGATGATGTGAATATGTTTACCCTTGACGATACTATCCGTGTTGTAGGTATCAGTGCCATAACCAAGCCTGACGGTACTGCATATACTAACGATGACAGTAATGTTCCCGACCTTGTGTTGTGCGTTTGCGGTAAGGACAGCACAACCAACCTTCCTACCGTGTATGCGGTAAATGGAACGATGGACACATCTTCTAAACAGCCTATCCTTGTTCCCGCCATTCCAAGCGGTACAACCCTCGTGCGTATGGGTAAGGCTTGCGGAGAGCTTGACGTACAAACGGGTCGTTTCAACAACATCCCGATGCCGGAAACGCAGTACTGTCAAAACTTCATGATACAGGTGGAACAGTCTACCTTTGATAAGATTGCTGCTAAAGAGGTGAATTGGAACTTCTCTGATATTGAGGAGGATGGTGTATATGATATGCGTCTTGCTATGGAAAACACTTACTTGTTTGGTGTGAAACAGGTTATCAAGCATATCGCTAAGGATGGTATGAACACGTGGTTTACGGGTGGTATTTGGTGGATGGCAGGAAAAGACATTGAGGTTGGTGAGTGGAATAGCGAGAAAAATTGTGCTGAAATTACTGATGAGAATCTCGTGGATATAACCAAAGACCTCTTTGTTGGGACAGGTATCGGTAATAAGCGTAAGATTTTATTCTGTGGCTCTGATATGCTATCAGCATTTTCTAAGATTAAGAGTGAGAAATTCCGTTTGAAGGATACCGTTGATGTTTGGAACTTGAAGTTCAAGTCATGGGATACAGACTTTGGTGAGGTGTTAACCATTCATCACGAGCTGTTTGATGTGAATGGCATGAGCGATTGTGGTTTTGCTATGGATCCAGAATACCTTTCCAAGAAAACCCATGTGTCTTGGGCACGTAATGTGCTTGACTTACAGAAAGCCGGTATCCGTCGCACTGACGCAGTAGTAATTCAAGAAGTAAGTTGCTTATATCTGCGCTATGCGAAAGCACATGCACGTATGAGACTTGCAAAGGCACCTACAACAGTAGAAGATAGCGGTTCAGAAGCTGCTTGATTAGGGTGTAAATAAATCAAATTATTAATCGGGGGATGGGATAGAAGTCCTATCCCTTTTTTAATTCATTCAACAATATGATTATTAAGACTTACAAAGCGAATACCAATATTAGTATTAATGTTGTGCTTCCCAGCAAAAAGAATTTGCATATAACGTTTACTCCCTTATCAGATGGTAGTAGCGTATTTACTACTGATAATGAGGTGATACAAAAGTCGATAGAGAAACACTATAAATTTGGAAAGTTGTTTAGACTCCAAGCTTTACAGGGACAAAGTGCTGAAAGAAAGGCGACAGACAAACAAAAGGTTACTTCTTTAAAGAATCAGAAAGAAATTCCGGCTGCTGAGAATGTAGACAAGACTGAATTGGATAACAACGAGAACGTTGAGCAAAACGGAGAGACGAAAGATAACGCAGGGGCAGGGAATGATGAAACTGTTTGCAAGGTCAAGGTGAGCGATATTGCAACTGCCAAAGATTATCTTGCTGATAAATTTGGTATCAGTCGTACTTCTATGCGTTCTACTAAAGCCATCTTGGAACAAGCAGCAGCCCATGGAATAGAGTTCGAAGGATTGTAATAATAAAGTAATAGCGTATGACGGTATATCATCTTGACGAGATAGCTAAAGATGTTCGCATAGCACTTGATCAAAATACAACGAGTGATGTATTGAAAGAAATTGGTGATGTAGACACGCTTGCATTAAACGACATCATTAAATCAAAAGTTGTCGAAGCTGTAAAACGTATACACAGTTCTGCACCTCCTTACTTGCTCGATGGTGGGCATAATTTCGGGGAAGAGGTGTATTGGAAAAAGAATGAAAGCGGCTGCGTGTTGTTGCCTGAAGATTTTATGCGCTTTGTTGTTTTTCAGATGAGCGATTGGGAACGTGCTGTATTTTATCCCATAAGTGTTGACGATCCTGAATACGAGAAGCAATCCTCCAGATTTAAAGGGATACGTGGTACTACCCAACGTCCTATTTGCGCTATTTCTATACGACCAGAGGGGAGAGTACTGGAATTCTATTCTTGTAAGAGTGAGGATGCAACAGTCAGTCGTGCTGTTTATCTTCCTTATCCTCAAATAGACAAATATGGTGCGATAGAGATTTGTCAGCGATGTTATGATGCGGTAGTGTATACAATTGCTGCACTAGTATTAACAACATTCGGGGATGTGGAGAAAAGCTCTGCATTGAACGAATTAGCTAAATCAGTATTAATATGAGTTCAATCAAATCAACACAAGTAGACGGTGATGTTTCTGTTAGTCGTAATGCTGCAATAGGTGGTGATGTAACCATTCAGGGTAAAACCCATTTAAAAGGGAACGTAAAAGTAGAGGGGTGGCTTGAGGCTAAGAATATCCAATCTGCGAATAAAGGGTTATTTACTACCATTGAGAAGTTAAAAATAGCACATCCGTTTCCCCATAATGGTTGGTGGGCGCTTGTTGGTACGACTTTACCTGCTCCGATATATGTTGGTGATGGTGGAGAATGGGTACCCACAGGAGAAGAAGGAGGAACCCCTTCCGTTGATGACGGAAAATATAATGAGATTGTCGAAAAATTTCAGAATGATATTACTCAGTTACAAAATGATGTGACTGAAATAGGGGAAAGGAATGAATCGTATGCTGATAGTGTCAATTCCCTGCAAGAACGAATGGATGCTGTAGAAGATACGGTAGATGAGGCAAGCAATAAGGCTGATAATGCGGGTGAGCAGTTAAACGCATTCAAAGCAACAAAAGGAGCCAATGGTGGAATTGCTCCCCTTGACGATGATGGTAAAGTGTCTAGTAAACATTTGCCGGCCTATGTGGATGATGTGTTGGAATTTAACGATATTGTTATTGGTATTACCGCTATCGTTGAATCCATAGATAAAAGTTCCGAAGATGAGGGGTGTAATATAGTCTATGATAAAGAACGCAATTGCTTTATACTTTCCTATTTATCAGTTGTAGAAGAACGTGAGCAGATTACTACATATTATGGAAATTGGAGGGATGCAGAAAATTTTGGAACGTTAAGTGACAATGGGCGCATTCCTTATTCTGGGAAAGTATTTCTTTGTAAAGAGGATGGAAAGAGTTATCGTTGGAGCGGCACACAATTAGCCTCTATAGGTTCAGATCTTGCGCTTGGTCATACAAGTGCAACAGCGTTTCCCGGTGATGAGGGTGCAAGATTGCAAGAGAAAATGGCTCAAGCGACCCAAGATATTACGGATAATGAGAACGCGTTGATAACTCAAAATAAGCAGATAGTAGCACGTGGCATTGTTAATGCAAACAAACTCTTTGGATTGGCGGATAAGAAAGTTACATTTTCTGTTGTACTTGAAAAGTGTGCTACTTCCGAATATGCAGAAGTCCTGCAGATACCGGGTATTATACTGACATTCTTTACTGAAAGTGGATGGCTTTCCAAACAGTGGACAAATACTAGTGACTGGAATGATGAAAGTAATTGGACGGACTTTGGAGCTGACAGTGACATAATAGGCAAAGATGCTGTGTTGTTGGTTGACGAAATTGCACCATTATCAAATGGCTACTATACCCTTGAAACAGCCATTGCCGCCATCGTGTCCTGTCAGCAGGAAACAGGCGTCACTTATGAGAGGACAGGCCTTATCATCACCTATAAAACGGGTGAATACGAAATGGAAACCCGGCAGTTTCAAGGTGCGGTGTCTGATTTTAATGAGGTGGCACTTTGGAAGAACTTTGGCGGTGAAGGTTCGAAAGTGGAACTTGGTGATGTTCCCGAAGAGGGGGGCGATAAAGCCCTCTCAACCGGTGGTGCGTATGATTGCATCCCTGTGGACTTTTCTCTTGACACCGAGACTGAAGGCGTTGTCAAAATCCAAATGGTCAACGCCAAAGGCGAAGGTGTCGGCGAAGAGAAACAGTTTCTTGTCGGTACCGGCGGTGGTGGAGGAGGTGGTGGTACTATTGTGGCCATTGCTTTTGAATCCTCTCCCGTCTACGGGGCATACGGTTCACCTATCAAGGGACGTGCGGCTGTCCGTTCCGTGACCAGCGGCGGTGGCATTGAAACGGAGAATTCCATTGAAACACTTGAGATAGTTGACCGTGACAGCGGTCTGACCGTGTGGACGGAACGTGTCAACAGACCGAGTTCCGGTGATTTGACCGATTACACGTTCGAGCTTGACTTCACTTCGTTCTTCACAGCTGCGGGTTCCCGCAAGTTCAAGCTTGTGGCTACCGATGATTCCGGGAATACCGGAAGCAAGAACATTTCGGTTACTGCCGTTGATATAACCTGTACCTGCGTGCAAGTGTTGCAATACAGCCCGGACACGCCCGTAACTCCGACAACAGGAAGCGTTACCATCCCCCTGTACAAGTTCGCCAACAACCAGTCGGATAAAGGCATTTCCGTCCGGGTGGACATCAAGATTAATGGAGAATGGCATCTTCTTGCTACAACCGCCGTCAATGACAGTTTTACCCATTCCATTACCCTGCATCCGTCAGAACTGGGCTTGTCACATGGCAGCTACCCGCTCCGCATACAGGGAACTGATATAGCCAGCGGTGCAAAAGGCAATACCATCTACACGGCTGTAATGGTGGTGGAAGAGGGGAATGAAACTCCGATAGTGTCGTTACGGTACGATGATACGACCGGCGGTACAGTGCGCCTGTACGACACATTGAAACTCGATGTCGCGGTTTACGTCCCTGGCAAGTTGCAGTCCCATGTCGCCATATTTGCTAATGGTATACAATTCACGCAGCTTCTCGCCCTTAATACTCGTAGTTATTCTGTTTCACAGCAGATAAAAGGGTATGCTGACGGCACGGCGGTAACCTATAATGCTATTGTCAGTGCTGTATCGAGTGACAATATCATTGTTACTGTTGACGGATCGGCCATCGACGCCGAACTGACTTCCGGTACTATCTACGACTTTGATTTTTCGGGACGCTCCAACGATGAAGCAGACCATAGCATCACGTCGAACGGTTATGAGTTGAAACTGGCCGGTGCAAACTTTACCAGCAACGGATTCGGTGCCTTCCTCGGCAAGAATTGCCTGCGCATCGCGGAAAATGTAACCGGACAGCTCAACCATTATATGTTCGGCTCTTCGATGTTGGAGGCTACGGGCGGGGCGATACAGTTCACCTTTGCGACCAAGAACGTGAAGGACAAGAACGCAAAACTGATGGAGTGTTACGACGAGAGTTCCGGCGCCGGCTTCTATGTGACCGGCTCAAAGGTGGGCATCTACTGCAAGAACGGCATAAGGTCGCGTGAGGAACGCTCCTACGAGCAGGGCAAGGAGATAACCGCCGCTATTGTCGTAGAGCCTACAAGCATATACATTGAACGTGGCGGCATCAAGTATTCAATGATATGTCTCTACCTTGATGGCGAACGTGTCGCGGCCCTCGGCTATGTGGGTGGCACCGGCAATCTTTTCCAGGATCGCAATATCAAATTCAATGGAGAGAAAGGTGACCTTTACCTCTATAACCTCTGTGCGTGGAACACCTACTTTGAGTGGGCGCAAGCACATAAGAACTACCTTGTCCGGCTTACTGACACGGAAATAATGGTCAAGGAATATGAGTTTGAGAATGTGCTTGTCTCACAGACCGCTGAAGGCACGACGATGTTACGTCCTAGTGCCGCAGAACTTTATGCGCGCGGTATTCCCTATATTGTGGAAGTAGCATCGGATGAAAGCTTCAATGAGTTTGACAACGGTGTTTCGACAAGCGATAACTTCACCGTCGACCTTTATTACTACGACCCCGTTCATCCGTGGCGTTCATTTGTGGCACGTGGCGTACGCAAACGCAGGCAGGGAACCACATCAGCCAAACGTTGCAAGAAAAATCCCCGTTATTATCTCGGCAAGGCGAAGGAGATTGTTCCGTTGTTTCCGGATTACACCAACGCGGACGCACTGCTTTCCTACGCGCTTTTCAAGCAGAAAAAAGTGCGTGTGGGCGAGAATACCATCCCGGTGGATATCATCACCGTCAAGATAGACTTCTCTGATTCCAGCGGTGTGAACGATTGCGGCACTTGCGACATGATGAACTACACCTACCGCTCTCTCGGTGGCGACTACCTGACCCCTGCCCAGCGCTTCTTTGACGGCACATATGACTTGGGTGACATACACATCGAAGGCTTGGAGATGAACCACTCGACCGCCAACCACCCGGTGTGCGTGTTCCGTTCCACGTCGGACACGTTGCAGAATGTCTACTTCGAGGCGCGCGGTAACTGGAAAGAGGACAAAGGCGAACAGACCGCCCTTGGGTTCATGAACACTCCCGGTTACAACCTCGGCTGTCTGAACTATCAGGACGCATCGTTTGTCGAGTTCTTCGGCCGCGCAGAGGAAACGCTTGACCAGATAGAGGAACGCTTCAAGGCTACAGACGGACTTGATACGGGTATGCTCTACCTGCTGTCTTTGTATTGCGGACGTGACTACCGCTTCATGCGTTACGTTGACGGCGCATGGAAGGATACGACCGGTTCAATGTATCAGGAAGGTGGCAAATGGCTCATTGAGGGTGATGTGCTGAACCCCGTTGAAGGTTTTGAACTACTCGTGTACCAAGGGATGTGCTGGTGGCGCGGTGTTTCTTCCGTTGAGGATATGATGAAACCCAGCTCAATGAAGTCAAGTTGGGTTCAGAAACTCATCGACAAAGGTGAAATATCCGGCGACACATTCCCGGCGTGGACATACTATTTCGAGTGTATGGTTGACAATGACCAGCTCGCCATCGACTATGCGCTCGGGAAGAAAGTGCCTTACCAGCTCTATGATATGCTGCGCTTCTGCAATACTTGTAACAAGGACAACGATGCCCGGTGGCAGGAGAACTGGCGCAATAATCTGCGTCTGCACGCCAACCCCAAATCAGTGATGAGCTACTACGGCTTTACCGATTACGCCTGCGGCAAAGACCAGCAAGCAAAGAATATGCAGCCCATGTGGTTCTTGGAGAGCGGGGCGAGCGTTACCAAGGGCGTCTATTCACCGAACGCGCTTATCATGTACCTTAACAAGATATATGATGCTGACGGTGTGAACGACAAGGACAATGACGGCGGTTGCGATACCGACCCCGAAGTAGACCCCGGCAAACCCTCGACGGATACGTATACCAACCCGTTTGCAGGGTGGAACAGTATCCTTTGGGTGTGTTGTAGGGAACAGCAGGAGGTGTTGCTTGTCGACGGAAACACCATAGACCTGCGCACGGTCATCGCGGCTATGCGCTCCTGCCAAATAGAAGTGGACGGTCAAATGATGAAACCTTTCTCACCGGATGGTGCTATTTATTTTTATTGTACCAAACGGCAGTTGGTATGGCCGAAAGTGGTCAGTTCTTACGACGGCTACCGGAAGTATATCCAGTACACCGCCACTTCTGATGCTATCTACTTCTACGCTCTGCAAGGGCTTGGATTGACATCACTTCCGGCATTTATCCGTACCCGTTGGCGCATCCGCGACGGTTATTACCAGACCGGAGACTTCTTCAGCGGTGTTCTGTCCGGGCGTATCGCTTGTGGTGCAGATGCGACAATAACCATCATGGCAGCGGCAACCGGTTACTTCGGTGTTGGCAATGACGCATCGGGCAACCTCTCGGAGAGTTGTTACCTCGAAGCCGGACAAAGCTACACATTCACCAACTTTGCCAAAGATGAGGGTGCATTGCTGTACATCTACCAAGCCGACCGGATGAGTAGTATAGACCTCTCCGCATTGACGCTTAGTGACAACTTCGATTTCTCGGTCATGAGCCTTGTGGAAACCCTTGTCACAGGTGGAGAAAACCATGTCGAACGTAGTATGGGTTACAATAAACTGGCGGCATATATGCTCGGAGACTTGCCGTTCCTAACCACACTTGATATCAGGAATACCGGAGCAAAGAGCCTTGATGCTTCCAAGTGTCCCCGTATTGAGCATATCCACACCGAGGGCAGTGTATTGGAAAACCTGACTCTTGCAGAGACTTCTCCGATTAATGACATCTCTCTTCCGGCTACAATGACAAGTATCCGTTTTGTCGGCCTTCCTGAACTGACCTATACCGGTCTTTCCGCCCCGTCCGGCCTGCAAATAGAAT
>OIXR01000491.1_pt1 | contig 36394 bp, 24 predicted proteins | sample 1587831 | NCBI WGS metagenome assembly OIXR01 (sample SAMN03283263) | human gut metagenome | biome: human-associated habitat; material: feces | host: Homo sapiens | place: USA | collected 2013
GCATGGTTGTGGATACCATATAATAGGTGTCTTCTACGCGGATCACGTCCGGATCTGGATAATCCAATCTTGTTATAGGATTTACATTCATTGTTTATTCCTTTCTGTTTTATCTCCATATTCTTTCTTTGTTCTATTCTATTTTTACTATTTTATCTTTGTTTCTTATCCGTCTGCCTTTTCAACTCTTCTCTGCCCCATTTCACTATTGCTAATATCACAATCTCACAGTAAAATATAATCCTGTCTTTGACAGTTCAATAGGCAAAAAATCGCTATAGGACTTTAAACTTAAGGCTTGTAGCGATTTTGGTTTTCGTTTTACAATGTAGTAATTTATCTCCTTTTACTAATTTTTTGAATTTCTTTCATCTTTCGTTTGGTAATGAATTGATAATCCGTGTTAAAACCACTTATATCATGAAGCGTATCTGTAAATTTTGATCGTCTGTAAAGGGGCATAAACGAGATCAGACAGAATGGCATTTATATCGAATTTGAAATCATATTTATCCCGAATCTTACGGCAGGTCTTGTCTAGCTGCAAGCCATAGTAAATGTATTGTAGAAAGAGATAACCACCACAATAAAATTTTTGCTGGTTGAAATCAAGTCTTCGGTCGGCATGAAATGTTATCTGCACAGATTTCTCAGCCTGTTCCTTTTTATATTTTTCCGTTTCGAGTCGGGCTTCTTCACGTGCCCAAGCCATAACATCATCGCGTGTTGGCCCATGTTCTTTTAATAATTCATTAAGCACGCCTAATTTTCTGACAGTGGCAGAAAATTAGGCGTGCTTTTTCCTTTGCTGTTTTTAAAACTTTTGGTGATATAAAAGGATTCTGAATTTTTCGATTTGGTCGTTGTAAGTCTCATAATTTCTCCGTTTTTTTTTTAGTATAGCATACTATTAAGAGAATTACCACTAATTACTACTAAATAAAACAGAAAATTTGACATAAAAAATGCAGGTAGATCAATACCTGCGACCACTTTTTCTAATATTCAACTGTCAAACTCCCGAATACGAAGCATCCGTAAACCCGAATGTTTCAGCTATTACCATTCATCCCGATTTGTTTTCTCGGCTGGGCATCTTGAAAAATGCCATATAGTGCTTGCATATTTCACTTGTATATAGTATATTATAGATAACAATTGGGGTATGTGTTTGCGGACACATACTTGGAGGAGTCGGAGTAATCCGGCTCCTCTTTAATTTTCAACAAAAAAGATGGTAGCCAAAAGGATATTTCCTAATGACTACCATCTTTTTATTCTGCCGCTTCTAACACTAATTCTGTAAATTTTTTATCATTCATGCCTTCTAATTTTTCTAATACCTGCCCGGCAATATCTTCCATATTGCTGTCCTTTATGTACGGCATTATCCGTCTGATTTCTTCCATCATCTTCATTCTGTTCTGTGTCTCAAAAACACACATGAAATTGATTTCTTCTACTGTGAATTTATTCATCAACCTACATCTCCCTATGCGAATTTTTTGATTTTTCCTGTTCCTTCGTATCCTTATTGTTTCCCTGTGTTGCTTCCTTCTGCTTGGCTGCCAGTCGCTCCTTTAAGGAAGAACGTGCCTGTGGCTTTTCCTGCTGTTCTTTCTTTTCTTCCTCACGATTGAATTTTTCCACGCCATTGTTGAGTCTCTCATCAATCATGTTATAATTCTGTTCCTCCAGTTCCTCGATCTTAGCAAGCGGCTTGTATTCTGCCAATTTCACAAGCAGTTCCTTTGCCTGTCTCTCACTGTCCTCGTCTATCCCCTCGTCAATAGATGCCTGTAAGAAAATACTTAGAGGTTTCACATTTCCAGTTCTTATATCATCAGCAATCATTTGTATCTGTGATTCTCTGTCTGATACCGAATCTCTATATCCATATGTATCAATCTCATAAGATAACTGGTCAAGTTCTGCCGCAAGTGTCTGTATCTTCTGCTCTTTTGTCTCCATATCAATCACATCTTTCTCCGGATATGCCGCAATCAGCTTTTTAATTGCGTCCTGCACCTTTGGTGTATCACGAAGCTCCGGTGTATAATTCAGGAAATCCACATCAATTCTCTTGCCGCTTACAATGTCTGCCTGCTCATCTTCCCATTCTTCAGTCCCCTCGATGTGCATATTTACACCAATAGAAGGAATCCCATGCATACGGGAAGGATCAATGGCATTGTAAAGTTTCATAGCTTCCTCTATCGTTTCAATGCCCTCATGGTATTCACCCATATTATGAAATTCCCCACACTCCGCAACGGTAAATGTGATATGGACTGTCTCTGGTTCAATTACAGGCTCTTTTTCCAGTTCAGAAAGCACTTTTTCTTCTGATACAAGTGCGTTTTGTTCCTGCACCAATTCTCTCCCCTGCGTGACAAGCTGATTGTTGATCTGCTCCTGCTGTGCCTTCTCCTGCAGGTAAGTTTCCACCTCCGGAAGATAAGTCTCCAATGTTCCGGTTCTGCTCTCTGTAATCGGGTTAATATCCACCTGAATACCAGCGATATAAATGCTGTCCTCATGTAGCATATTGAAAAGGTCATCTTCTCTGGTTGAGCCTGTGTATTCCACAACTACATCCAAATCCGAATTTTCCTGCTCCATGCCTCTGCATCGGCTTCCGGATACCACCACATCAACAATCTGTGCATCCAGTCCATACTCGTCTATCTGCGACTGTACATAGGCATATACCGTTTTTTCTATATCGACCGCACTCTGTCCGTCCAGACTATGAAACAGTTCTTCCGTCTTTGCCCGGAAATCTGCAACCACATCCGGATTGTTCTCTCTAAATTCTGCCTGCTTTGCTTCTAAATCTGCCTGTTCCACTTCCTCGGCTTTCTCCGAAAGTTCCACAAAATCAACAATCTCTGCTTCGGAACCTGCATACACTTCACCCTGCAAATATTCGTCACGATAATACTGCTCTGTGACTGATGAAAAGCGTGGTTCTTTCAGATCTGCAATTACCATATCCATTGCTCTTTGAATCGTAATATCCGGATTGTCATAAACACCGCCATCTAGCAAGTGATACTGTTCATTCAGAATGGAGTAATCGTATCCTTCATCACATTCATGCATAAGGATATAACGGTCTGCGATATGTACCGCAAGCTCTGTCTGTATTTCGTTCTCCTTGCCTTCCAATGTCAGCATAAATTTCGGCAGTTCCGTAAATCCAAAAGAATCAACAAAGTGTGCGCTGTTCTCGCCATCCTCATGCAATACTACAATGTCGCTGACTGAAAGCGAATGAGCCTTATAATCTGCCGGGTGATCAATATTGAACTTTGTATAGATTGCTTCCAATGTTTCCGACTGTGTCTGTCCCTGCAATTCCGTCAGTTCTCCCATATACACGAGCTTATAATTTTCCGGCAATACAGCATCAAAATTATCTTTGGTTATTCTCATACGCTTCAGGCTTTCCGTTCCTTCAAAGCGAAACTTATCCAGTTCAGGATCATCCTTCAACTGATAAATGCCATATTTATCGGTATTTCCATACAAAAGCTGTGCTTCCCTGTTGGAATCACTCTCTGAAAGTTCTTCCTGCATCATCTGGAGCTTTCGTTCATTCAGCCAGTCCCCTTTTTCAATGCCACACATCCCGTCATGTTCTGTAATCTGTTTTCTATCGGATACAGTAGTCTCGGAACCGTCCGTATGCAGAAGATACACAGGCAAATCATGATCAAATAGTTCTATTGCCCTTTCCTGTGTCAGAGGAAACATTTCATTCCATGTATAGCCATATTCCTGCATTTCAGATACACCTACCATGCTATCCGGAAGTGCGTCGATTTCCGCCTCTGCATCAATCATTGCTAATGCAACATCCTGATTTCCATCCACTTCCTGTGCATAGATATGTTCTGCAAGCTCCCTGGTTTTTTCAATGTTCCCCAGCTTGTAGGCATAATTTACAATCAAATTTCTTTCAGCCTCGGAAAAGGCAGGCTGTCCATGTTCCAATCGGTTAATGATATGCTCTGCATGTTGCATGACAGACAGTTCCTCCACATCCGTCAGACCTGCATCAAAATCGTATTCATAATCCCAAAAATCCGGCATATTTCCATTTAATCCCTTACTACTGGACGCAAGTAACGTGATTTTCGCTCCCTGCTTTTCCATATATGAAAGGTAATTGCCATCCCATTCATTTTCATAAAGAGAAGCCATATCTTTAAGAATTTTCCCGACATCTTCCCTCGATATATTTGTGATTTTCAAGACCTCCCATTCGCTTTCAAAGACGGAAGCGAACTTAACAACCACATCATCGGCATTGATCGGCTCCATTGCCTTATCATAGACCGCCTTTCTCTCCTTCATATCAATCAGCTCATCTGTATCTGTGTTATAACGCACATCCAGATGATACTCTCCGTACTCTCTGGAATCCTGATTGCCGATTTCCGTTGTCCATGCACCCCTGCTTTCCAAATATGCCTGTATGCTCAACTTGTCATCGTCTGTCATTTCTGACAATGCCTGCATCAGTTCCGGTCTGTCCATGCCATATACATCAAGCAGACTGAACTCTGAAAGGTCCGTATTCTGTATGAGGAGAATACTTTCCTTTGTCTGTTCCTGTGATACTTCCCTGTTCCTTTGTAATTCCTGTAATTGTTCCTCTATCCCGGTAATCAACTCCGAAGCTGTCCTCCGTATCGTATCCATGGAAGCTCTCAGTTCCTTGGTATCTCTGCCACTGCTCCATCCGGCAATATATCCAAAGGAATAATCGGAAGTGTCCACTCCAAAATGCTGACATACCGTATAAGCTATGCTCTCCGCTTCCACCTCTTTAGTGTTGCGGTCTTTTCGCATCTGCTCATCCTGCTCCACTTCCTTGCTGTGCAGCTTGGAATGAGCCACCTCATGAATCATGGTCTTTAATGTCTGGCTCTCGCTCATGTTTTCCTGTACCGCAATCCGCTTTGCTTCCCTGTCATAGTAGCCTTTGGAATCTCCGGCTATCTCCTCCAGTTCAATCGGTACTGGCGAAATAGCTTCTACCGCACGAATCATATCCTGATACCCTTCCACATCTGAAAGAAGCTCCTTTGCCGCAAGTTCCGGTATCGGCTTTCCGTCTGTCTGCGCCACATCAAAAACGGATACTGCCCGGAATGCCGGAATTGTTATCTCGACTTCTTCTTTCTGCGGATTTCCGTCCTTATCAAGTAAAAGTTCTTGTGTGACCGGATCAATCTTGTCCCTCTCCTCTTTGATTTTATAGGGTGCCGGGGCAAGGATACGAATACCCTTTTCCCCCTTCTTAACGTGCCTGTCAAAATTCTTCTGCCAAGCCTTGAATCCGGCCACTAACGTAGCGTCTGGCTTTTGCATCGCAATTAACATAGTATTGTTAAAGCTGTAATTATGGAATTTTGACATGGTATTCAGATAAGTCTTGTACTTCTCGCTTTCAAAAAGCTCCTTGATACCCTGCTCTAGCTTCTCCGTTATTTCCTGTACTTTCTGTTTTTCTGTTTTAGATTCTGCCATAGTATTTCCTCCATCTGCTTATTTTTTGCATGACAAAAGGCAGCCATTATTGACTGCCTTTGCATAACTACGATATTCACTTATAAACCTTTATCATTACTGCCCGTATTCGTTTTGATTTCTGCAATGTACTCCTGTCTCCTTTCTGCACCTGTCACTGTAAATGTTTTTACAAATAAAAAAGACAACCAAGATTTTGTTTCTTAATTGCCTGTTTCTATGCTATTAAATTTTTATTGAACCGATAACCAACTCCCCAAACAGTCTGTATATAGCTTGGCTTGCTAGGATTATCCTCTATCTTCTCCCGAATATTCCGGATATGGCTCATGACGATGTTGTAATCGCCGGAATAGGATTCTTTCCACACAATGTCATAAATCTGTTCCTTACTGAACACTATTCCCGGATGCTTTGCAAAAAGCTTCAAGATTTCAAACTCGGTATATGTAAGCTCTATCTCCTGATTTTCCCGAATGATTACCCGTTGAACCTCATCTATCATAAGACCTTTGAAATTCAACAGATGCTCGTTCATACCTGACATCTGAATGACTTCTTCCTGTTCCTGAAAAATATCTGTTCTGCAATGAACTGTTGGATAAATTAACCCGCATTATTCCACCCTCTCCTGTAAATTACCTAATCTGTTCAGCACTTCATACATCCGGCCATTGCCAAATATATAATTTTGCAAAACAAGCGGCTTCCCCACCTGCCTGCTTTCCCGGTACAGCTTCATATAAGCATCCTTCGCTTGATAAAAGCTGTCTTCCAATTCTTCCATCTCTTTTGTTGGCATTTCAAAAATTTTCCCCTGAATGACCTGCCCCTGGGCTGCTATTCTTGCACAGGATTTCTGCCATGCCGCTTCCTGCTCAAATTGTATATCCAGCCACTCTATCTCATCTTCTTTTGTCAGCGGCGTCCCATCTACCTTATAATACTGTTCATTTTCATAGCGCTGTTCAATTTCAGAATACAGCCTTGCATAACTCAATCCGCAGGCATTTACAACATCAGTATAGTCATACTGCCCTTTTTCTTCCCTAATTTCTTTTAATATTCCGGCTCTCATATCGCTGAACGATGTAACCGAATGCACAACTGTATGCTTAATTTTATCCATTAAATTTTCCCTGTTTTTCGATAATTGAGAAACCTCTAAAATATCCTTATGAAACACTTTCTGGTCTTCATTTTGGCTTTCCTGTTTTCCCAAATATTCCCTATCAAACTTGAAAAAATCCGGCAGATGAATAGGATGACTTAAAAATGTAATTGACATATCTCTTTCTCCTTACTTAAAAGCACTATCCGTAACCGCTTCCGTCATAGCATTTGCTTCATAAGCATTAGACGCTTTTGACAACAGCCTTTCATTGTTCCACGACCGTAATAATCGGCTTCTTTCCTGTTCCTGCTTTGCAATCTTTTCATTCAACATTTCCTGCTGCTGTTTTTTAACCTGCGCCCGTTTTTCCAGATATTCTTCCAAAAGCTCTTTTTGTCTATCTTTCTTGTTGCTTGTCTTTTTATAAAAACTGTTTTGTGAACGAGCATAAAATTCCGATTGATTATTAACACCAGACCATGAATCGCCCCTATAATCTTTAGCAGTAGCTCCTACAGTGAGCACCATAGAAGCTTCCAACGGTGCAAAGGACGAAGTTAAGTCACGTTTAAGTGCTGATAATATCTTTTCCCTGTACTCCGGATCATCTTTCATATTCTTAAATGCTTCCTCTGATATGTTGATAGCCACATTGGTTATAGTTCTATTTCTGGGTATCTTATCAATTTCAGCATAAAATTCCTTTTTGAAAATCGCCATTTCTTCCGCTTCTGATAATTCCTTTGTATTGCCCGTTTCTCCCGTGCTGTTTACGCTCTTTGTACTTTTCGTTGTTGCAACATTGTTCTGATAATAACTCTGTCCTACTCCACTAATAGCCATTTTTAATCCTCCTTTATCAGCACTTTTTCATAATATCCGATAGTATGCTTGTTGCTGTTCCTTGTTTGTAATTTATACTTTTAAAGGCTACCAAAAACTTCTCTTTAGCCTGCTCCATTATTGATACTGCGGTTTTCTGATATTTTGTATCAAACATTTGAGCCTTATCTTGTGTTTTTACCTCATTTTGAGGGCTATTTCTACGGAAATACCATGAACTGTCTGCGTTTTCAAATGCTTTATTGGTTTGTTGACAGGTAATATATCCTTCTAAATTTGCCAGACGCATTTTAAAGGCTTCGTCCAATCCGGCTAAATCTTCGTCAAGTGTCAATGACCTTTTCCCCGTAAGTTCGTAGGAAACTTCACGATCTCCATTTTCATGTTCTTTTACGATTTCATTATAACGGGTTTCATATGTATCCATTATAGATTTCATCACATCTTCAACATTATAATTCCCGTCTTTTAATGTTAGGCTGCTAATATCCCGCATTGCGGTATAGTGTTCCCAAGCAACCTCATTTGTATTTTGTATTGTCAGTTCCCTGACATTGGTATAATCCGAATCGGGTTCAAATTTGCTTGCCATTTCCCGCTGCATATTTCTTCCTGCATCAGAAATAGAAAGATTTGCCTACTGCTTCACCATCTTTGAGATTGCTTCCCTAACAGTTGCTTTTCCCCGTATATAATTTGTAGTCGTTCCCAAATAATCATAATTATGTCCGACTCCATTAATAGCCATTTCCTAATCCTCCATTGTCATCAATTTTTTATATTGCCGCCCCTGCCCCCTTGCAATAAGTCCGGGCAGTCCGCAAAAGCAAAGGTTTATGCGCCTTGCGGAATATGAACAATTTCTCCTTATGCCTTTATATCAAAACTTGCCCCTGTCGGCGCAGATGTACCAGAAACCGCAGCTAAGAGGTTCTGCGTAACACTTTTTACATCAGTGCCAGTAGCTGATATTGTAAACGTTTCATCTTCTGTCAGCTTCTCCAACTGCGCCTTTTTCTCTGCCCGTCTCTTAGCTGCCTTTTCTTCTGAGATTTTTCTTTCCTCACGCTTTTTCTATAATCTTTCTTTTTGTTTCTTTTCCGCATTCAATGTAGTTGAATTTTGTTTTGAACCACTGGTTCTTGTCATACCTCCGCAAGTAACAGAAGCATTCCCATCGGCATCTATTACAGTTGTAACACCATGTATCACTGCATTATCAGCTTTGGCTTGTGCAAACATTCTATTCTGTCCCGGTACTGCACCAGTTAAATTAAACTCTACTTTCTTGGCAAATTCCGGATCATTTGCCATTTTCTTTAGACATTCGCTAGAAAGATTTATTACCACTTTATTTTCATTTCCACTCATAAGACTGCTACCCGTATTAAAAGTAATCTCCAGGAACTTTTTACACAGTTTCTCATAATATTCCTGCACTTTGTCCTTGCTGTTTGTCTTTACCTCCGTTGCTACATTAGTGTTTCACACTCTTCTACTTCGAGAATTAATTGCTTTTTCATATCCTGTCATAAAACTCGCTATATTAAACAATTCCACCGTGCTTATATTGCTGTTCCCGAAGCTTATCCAACGATTTTGCTCCATCCGGGCTATACAAATCCAATAATTCCAAAAAATTACCAGACTCCTTACACCCATTCAATATCATACGCATACTATCCGCATCTTTACCGAATAACATACCCAACAGACTCATATCATACTGATTTTGACTATCACTTAATACTCCCTGCTGATGTAAATCCTCCATAAAACCATAAGAACGAACCTCGGAACCTATTCGCATCGCCACATTATATAAATCTGGATCAACAGTATGAAGATAATTTAGGTAGCGTGTCTCAATATTTCTATTGGGCGTGCCACTCATCATCCAATTTGCTATATCTTCCAAAGATGCACCTATGGCAGCATCATCAATCAAATGCATCTGCCATCTTCCGCTTTCAGTCTTTGTAAAGGTATATTTTCCATCTTCCGAATACAATGTATTTGACCATGAGTTTTTTGGAGCCGCCTGGTCTCTGACAAGCACTTCAAATGCATCCATTGCAACTCTGTCTGGGATACACTTTTTCTCATCTGTTGGTAATTCCATTTTCCCCAATGCTACTGCAGTTTGCACTAGTTCATAATCCGATATGTTTTCTCCATGATAAAAATAAGAATTTTGTTCTTTCAATTTATCAAATGATGCCGGTAGTTTTACTTCTGCCAACTGTTCTTTGGAAACCTCAGTCCAATCTTCTTTTTTCTTACTACCTGCGGTCTGCATCTGCACTCTCGAACCATTTGTAATCTTTGTACCATATTTTGCATTTACCATATGTTCTGTTATTGTCACATGTGCAAACTGAAATAAACTCCTTTGGTTTCTTGTATTTCCGTAACCTTCAACTTTCACAGCATATGGAAATGATGACTTCGTATTCAAAACAGAGTAAGTACCTGTATAAAATGTATTTGCCGCTTGTATTCTCATAATATAACCTCCAATCCAAACAGAAACAGCGTCTATTTTCACATTCAATCCCTTGAAACAGACGCCATCCTTAGCTCATAATATTTATCGACATTTATTCATTTTTCTTTACAGAATGGAACGAAACCTGAAATTTGGGCGTGCCTCTTACTATATCTGTAACCCTATAAGTTTTCGATACTCCTTTGCATTTTCACAATCTGATACAATTCCTGATTGCGCATCCAAGCAAAACGGTAACATCTGCCAATCCTCATTGCCACATGCTCCTACCAATAACAATTTTCTGCCATAAATGACCTCCATTTTGTACGATAAAAGGCAGCCACTACTGACTGCCCTTACATCAACTGCTATAACATTTTTAATAATCCTGCTTTTATTCCCAACCCGAATAGTGCTGACAGGTTGGGAATAAAGTTGGGAATAAAACTTTTTTTATAAAATCTGATCTTTCCCCTTTGCCTTATCCACTGCATCCCTTCCTGCAGGTGTCCCAGACACTCTTGCCTTCATTGCTGCGAGCCTTTCTTGCAATGAAGTCCGTTCTGCTGGTCGGTCTGACAGCTTATCATCCGTAACCGTTTTTCCAAGATTACTCTGCTTTGCTGGCATATCAGCAACCTCATCCCCTTTTTTATCCACCGATTTCACATCTTCATGTGTTTTTTCCGGTTCCGTGGCTTCGTCATCCATGCCAATCGCATCATCGCCCTTTTCATCCATGTTAAGCAAGGCATTAAGTTCTGCAAGACGTTCCAGTTTCTCGGAAAGCTCCGCTTCCTGCGGAAACGGCTTGTCTACTTCTGCTTTTGCTGTTTCAAGCTGATGTTCCACATTGGAAAGTTTCGTCTGTGCTTCCTCAAGTTGTGCTGGCATTGCTTCCAGTGCATTGTTGATTCTTGTGATATTTCCGAGCGGATCAGTGCCGACTTCCATCGGATGGCTCATGGCTCCTTTGACATTCATTACAAATTTATTGTTGAAAGAATCAAAAGTTACATTCAGCTTAAATCCAAGATATTCCCCTACATCCGCACTGGCATTGATGCCTTTGATTTCCTTACACATGGCTATGATTGCAGTTCCTGCTTCCTTTTTATCTGTATATGGCTTTCCTCCCACCTGCATGAAAAATTGTTCCTTATCCTCCGGCTTATTTTTCGCATATTTTTCCATATCAGCGGTAAAACCTTCGATACGTTCCTTGAAAATAGCGATCTGATGCGGATAATGCTGTGTGATGTTATCCTCCAGCCTGTACTTCTGACTGGTATGGTTTGCCTTCATCAGTTTCAGCTTTGATACCTGAATATCGAGATCCATTTTTTCTTTTATGTAGGGATTACCTGTGGCAAGTGCCTTGACTTCTGCATAGGAAAGTGCCGCTTCGTCCACATCCTCACAGCTTCGCACCGGGGATTTGCTGGTCATGATCTGTCCGATGAATTTCTGTTTATTCTCGATGAGCTGCCACGAATAACTGTCAAACGTACCTTCCGTAACATAACGAAATATCTTGACCTTATCATTCTGGTTGCCCTGTCGTAAAATACGACCTTCCTGCTGTTCAATATCAGAAGGACGCCAAGGCACATCCAGATGATGCAGTGCAATCAATCTGTCCTGCACATTCGTACCGGCTCCCATTTTTGCTGTGGAACCTAATAAAAAACGAACCTGTCCGCTTCTTACTTTTGCAAACAGCTCCGCTTTTCTAAGTTCTGTATTGGCATCATGGATAAATGCGATCTCCTGCTCCGGCACTCCCTTTTCCATGAGCTTGTTTTTTATATCCTCATACACATTGAAAGTGCCATCGCCTTTCGGTGTAGAAAGATCACAGAAAATCAACTGTGCTGACTTCTGCTCTTTGGTGTTCTCCCATATCTCATAGGCTTTCTCCACACAGGTTGCCGCTTTGGAATTTTCCTCATCTGGAAGCATATCATTGAGCAGCCTCTGGTCAAGTGCCAGCTTTCTTCCGTCATTGGTAATCTTTAGCATATTGTCCTCGTAAGGCTGCACCTGTCTGTCCCGGACTGCTTCAGCACGTTCCGCAAGAGACGCCACCATTTCTTTCTGAAATTCACTCGGCTTTAATACCACATTTTCATACTCTGCTTCCGGCACAGGAAGTTTTAACATATCCGGTGTCTGAATGTCCGCACTCTCCTTGAAAAGTGCAATCAGCTCCGGAAGATTGAAAAACTTCGCAAATCTTGTCTTTGCCCGGTATCCGGTTCCCTCCGGTGCAAGTTCTATGGCGGTCTGTGTTTCCCCAAAAGAAGCCGCCCACGCATCGAAATGTCCCAGTCCCAGCTTCTGAAGCGTACCATACTGGAGATAACGCATATTCGTATAAAGCTCCGTCATGCTGTTGGAAATTGGCGTTCCGGTCGCAAAAGTTACACCCTTGCCGCCTGTGATTTCATCAAGATACTGGCACTTGGCAAACATATCAGATGACTTCTGTGCTTCTGTCTGTGCGATGCCTGCCACATTCCTCATTTTCGTATAAAGGAACAGGTTCTTGTAATTGTGGCTCTCATCCACAAACAGCCTGTCTACACCCAACTGCTCAAAAGTCACGACATTATCCTTACGGCTCTGGTCATTTAACTTGTCAAGCCGCACCTGCAATGCTTTCCTCGATTTTTCCATCTGCTTAATGGTATAACGCTCCCCGTTGTCTCTTTTTGCCTGATCAATAGCAAGCTCAATCTCATCAATCTGTTTTTCGATTGTGGCTGCCTGTCTTTCCTGTGATAACGGGATTTTTTCAAACTGACTATGCCCGATAATAACGGCATCATAATCGCCTGTGGCAATACGGGAACAGAATTTCTTACGGTTGGCGGGTTCAAAATCCTTTTTCGTTGCCGCAAGGATATTTGCTCCTGGATATAACCGTAAGAAATCACTTGCCCATTGTTCAGTCAGGTGGTTCGGCACCACGAATAATGACTTTTGGCATAGTCCCAGACGCTTGCTTTCCATTGCCGCCGCTGTCATTTCAAAGGTCTTTCCGGCACCAACGCAGTGTGCAAGCAGGGTATTATCCCCATACAGCACATGGGCAACCGCATTTTTCTGATGCGGCTTTAATTCAATATCCGGTGTCATGCCCGGAAATTTCAGATGCGAACCGTCATATTCTCTTGGTCTGGTGGAATTGAAAAGCTCATTATATTTTGCCACAAGTGTCTGCCTGCGCTCCGGATCACGGAATACCCAGTCCTTAAATGCTTCCCTTATCGCTTCCTGCTTCTGGCTTGCAATCATGGTTTCCTTTTTATTAAGAACTCTTTTTTCCTTTCCATCTTCCTCAATGGTATCATAAACTCTTGTGTCTTTCAGATTTAAGGAATCTTCCAGTATCTTATAGGCATTTACCCGGCTTGTACCATAGGTCATGTTGACAAGCGTATTTCCAAAGTCAGCGTTTTTCCCTTTAATGTTCCACTCTCCGGTCACACCCGAAAACTGCACCCCAATCGTATCTCTGCGGAATAAATGCTCCGGTGTCTGGAACGTATCACGCATGAAATCATTGATATATTTTGGATCAATCCATGTGGCACCAATACGCACCTCAATCTCCGATGCGTCCAGCTCCCTCGGCTGTACCTGCGTAAGAGCCTGCACATTTGGAGCATATTCCGGATGATTTTCTGCATAGGTTGCTGCAATGGCAAGTTTCTCACGCACATTTCCGCTGAGATACTGGTCTGCTGTCTCCCAGACATCGGTAAGCGGGTTCTGGAAAATAACACCACGAAGCTCCTCAATCAGCGTATCCTTGTCCTTTTCAGTCAGCTCTGCCATATAATCAAGGTCGATTTTAGCTTTCTCTGCTAAAGATACTGCTAATGCTTCACTTGCAGTATCCACACTTGTGACCACCTCTGCCCTTTTAATGGTACGCTTCGTGAACATATCCGCTTTTCCCTTGAAATTGCCCTCATCATCAAGTTTTTCCAAAGAACACAACAGGCAATAACTGCTGTCCTGATTAAAGGCTCTCTTATTCGTCTGCGAATTGATCAGACCATATTTTTTCGAGAAGGAATCGTATAATGTGTTTAATTCCGCCTGTTTTCCCTTGATTGCCGCATCGGAATATTCCTCAAGCTGCATATCAATCAGCTCCTGCGTACAGTTACGGATTGCCACCATTCCCTTGATACGTTCTTTTGCGGTGTCTGATACTTCCACAGGCTTCATGACAGAATTTTCACGGTAATACACTTCATTCTCAACTACGGTATAGCTGAAATTTTTAACGGACGGATCAGCAGGAATACTCTGCCTGCTCATGTCATCCGCAAGCTCCTCATCCAGATCAATCGTATCAATCTGTCCTGTAATATTTTGAAGTGCTTTCGCTAACTGCTCCTCAAATGGGCTGCTGTCATCTGCCTTACAGGTGCTTTCCATGCCATAAGGACCGGATACCATTTCCATCTTTCCTACGATCTGCTCCGGGTGCTCTGCAAAGTAAGCGTTCATTGTAATGCCATTTGCGTCCTCTCCCAGATGTACCCAGTCCGGCTCACGCTCCACCATGCGGTCACGCTTCTGGAAAAATAAAATATCCGAAGTGACCTCGGTTCCTGCATTTGCCTTAAATGCGGTATTCGGAAGTCTCACTGCACCAAGCAGGTCTGCTCTTTGTGCAAGGTATCTTCTGACTTCCGGACTTGCCTTGTCCATGGTTCCCTTGCTTGTGATAAAAGCAACCACACCTCCGGGACGCACCTTATCCAATGTCTTTGCAAAGAAATAATCATGGATCAGGAAATTATTTTTATCATACTGCTTATCTGCCACCTTATACTGACCAAAAGGTACATTTCCGATTGCCACATCAAAGAAATCGTTCGGATAATCGGTCTTTTCAAATCCTTTGATCTGCACATCTGCCTGCGGATAAAGCTGCTTTGCAATGCGTCCTGTGATACTGTCAAGCTCTACTCCGTAAAGCCTGCTCTCTTTCATGGAATCCGGCATCATACCGAAAAAGTTGCCGATGCCCATGGAAGGCTCCAGTATATTCCCTTTGGAAAATCCCATTTTCTCCAATGTTTCGTACATCTGGCGGATAATGACCGGACTTGTGTAATGGGCATTCAAGGTACTCTCCCTTGCCATGCGGTACTCCTCCGGCGATAACAGTTCCTTTAACTGGTGATATTCTGCTGACCAGTTTGATTTGCTCTCGTCAAACACATCGGCAAGACCACCCCAGCCGACATACTGGGATAAAATCTGCTGTTCTTCCGGTGTAGCATAACGGTTTTCGCCCTCAATCTGCTCCAACAACTTAATTGCCGCAACATTTCTCTGGAATTTTTCTTTTGGAGAACCTTCGCCCAATCGGTCATCGCTGATATGGAAATTGACAGCGTTACTTTTATCCGGTGCAGCCACATTTATTTCCTGTACAGTCTTATTCTCCTCTGCCGAAGGTGTAAGCGGCTCCCATTCTCCGGTAAGCACCTGTGACAGCATTTCCTCTGTCTTTCGGTCTGCTTCTCCATTCTCCAGACGCTCACGGGCAAACTGCGTATCTATACTGTCCAGTTCATCTTCAGTCTGTTCTGTAACAACATTCTGTTCCTTTTCATCAGGAAACTCCGCTTCTGCTTTCCTGCCACTTTCTGCAAGCTCATTGCCCCAGTCCATTGCTTCCTGCAAAGTCGAAAATGTCTCCAATGCCGGACGGGTGGTGTCTGCCGTATCATAAATCGCATATCCATCCGCTTCCTTATCAATCCAAAGGAATACTCCCTCTGATAAGGTGGCACTCCACTGTGTCGGATTTCCATATTCATCATCTGCATCATGTACCACATGCCATGATAATTTCTGCGATTCCTCTTGTGAAAATTCTTGTTGTGGCTCAGTTTCATCCGGCTCTGCGATACCATCCGTCCCCTCAAACCTTGAAAACACCTCTGCTTCGTGTCGGTCAATATCTTCCTCTGCAATGGCATTGATATAATCGTCCTCTACCTCGCTACGCTCCGGCTTATGGTCGTATTCAAAGGATTTCCCATTGACCTGTGCATAATAAAAACTGCTGTCCTCAATGTCATTTCCAAGCAGATATTTCTCTTTTTCACTGCCCCACTCATCAACCAGAACACACTCATATCCATCAATCGTGATCTTTTGCTGTGCTTCCCTTTCTTTTTCCCGAAGCACATTGATATATCTTCTCGCCTGATTGGTAAATCCGTCCAGCACTGCCGGATGTGAGCTTAGAATCAGATCATTGTTCTGCCACTCATTTTCCGCAACAATGCCCTTTGCCCAGTCCTTATTGTTCTGCGAAAAACGACCGTCATAATCAAAATGCGTAACCGTATTTGCAAGAACAAATTCCACACAGTCAATGCCATATTTATCTATGATCTCATCTGCGGTATTCCTCGGAAGAACAAAACCATTGAATTTCTCAGCAATCAGTGCATCAATGTCTTTCTTACACTCTAACCGCTGTCCATGCTCCAGACGGGAAAGCTCCCGTTGTCTCGCTTTCTCTGCCTGTTCTTCCTTGTAAGCCTTATAGTTTTCCTTCCCCTGTGGAGATAAGTATTTATCCTCTTTGATCAGCTCCCGAAGCCTTTTTTCCACAATATTCCAGTTCAGAAGCACTTTTGCATACGGATTGCCATAGCTGCCTTTCTCCAGACGGATACCTTTTCCATCATGTTCATTATGGGAATCATCATTACCCGGCAGTCCACCGGAACCGCCACCGATGCCATATTCATTTTTCAGAAAAGCAACCGTCTCCTTCTGATCATGCCCTTCCATGAAATACTCATAGATGCGGAAAGCTCCATGCTCATAGCCGCTTCCCCTGCCTAGTGCATAGTCAATCTCATCCTGTGTAATAAAATCTTCCTGTGCTACCTCCACCGCATCCGGCAATGGAAATTCCAGTCTCTCCTGGTCAAGGTCTGCTATCTCCGATAACAGATATTCCGGTGATTTCACATGCCGCCATTTTAATTCTGCTTCTCCAGAAGCAAGGCGGTTTGCCGCATCTTCCAAAATATTTTTAAGCTGTTCCCTGCCCTCATGGGTGGAAAGAAGCTCCATGAGTTTTGCTTCACTTTCCGGATAATTTCCTGCTTTTAAGCCAAGCTCCTCCGGCATTTCATCCATTCCATCCCGCAGAAAGAAATAGATCTGGTTGGCAACACGATTTCTCTCCTGTGTATCCACAAGAAATGCTTCACTGGTACTCATATATGTACCATTTTCGATCATAGAACGGATATGGATCTCCACATCTTCCCAATCCATCGTGACAATCGGTGTTTCCCTTGCCTGTGTTCCATAGCCGACACTCATGCCATGCTCATCGAACCACACCGATACCGGATTCCCATTGATTTCAAAGCCTTTTCCGGTCTGACCGTATTCATTTTTCAGAAAATCCACCATCTGCTCGGCATTTCTGCCCTCTGTGTACTTTGCGAAAATACGCTTCCTGCTGTGCTGTTTTCCTCCGCCACTCCTTAAAATGGTTTCAAGCTCATTCTGTGGCAAAGAAAAAGCAGCGGGCATGGTATATTTCATACTTGCTTCCGCTGCTGCGACTGTTCCGACCTGCTCCTCAAAAGAAGGAAACAGGCTGAGTTGTGTAAAGGTGGGCTCCGGTGCTTCTCCCCGGAGAAGATCATCTGCGTCTGTTACAGACTGTAAACCAGTTCTCCTAGAACCACTTCCTCTGCTCGGTTCCGAATGTTGTTCATCTTCGCTACCCAAAGCATCTGATCGGTTTCCTTGAGCTGTTCTGTCACTCCCTCGGTTGCCGCCATCTGGCTTGTCAGCTTCTCCATTCTCTCCTCTGCCTGCTTCTGAATGGTCAGCAGGTGTTCTTTCAATGTCCCTTTCAGAAGAAACGCTGAGTACACGCCCCTGTGGTTCTCCTTCAGATAAGTCTCCCTCATCATTCCGTACTTCGTTACGGTTCCCTCCGGCTGAATGTCCGCCTGTAATGTCGGAATCAGATAATCCCCGTTCTTTTCGTATGTCAGATTCATCGCTATTGCCCCTTTCTACGCTGTTTTGATTGTTGTCAATATATTCCTCATGTCCGCTCTCACTTTTACGCTTTAACGCATTGTAGTCTATTTCAGAAGTATTTGCAAGTCCTTTCTGCGTTAAATTTTCTGTTTGTTCCTGTTCGTGGCTTCTGTTATATGCCCTTATGGTTCTTCCAATCTCTAAAAGTACCGGTTTTGCAAGCTCATTGGCTGCATCTCCAAGTACTGCTAGGGTATCCATGGAATTAAATTCATAGATATAATCAAAAGCAAACTCAGAACCATACTCCTGCATATCTGCACCGCAGGCAGATAAAAGTGTAAAGGAAATACTGTCCGATAATGTCTCCCGCAAACGGATACCAACATTCTGCTCGTCCAGTCCCTCTAAGAAACTGTCCTCGATCATGTACTGCAGATCCGGCAGCAATTCCTCATAATAATCTGCCGCAATCCTCTCAGCTATCTCCATAAGTCTTTCTTCAAACAGCTTCTTATCATCGGTAGCACCATAAGTCTGCTCCAGACGCTTAATTACATCTTCCTTATGTTCCTCATGTAATTCCCAGAGTTCCGGATACCGTCCGATTCTCCTTGCCGCATGGACATCTGAAACATCAAATACATATTTCAGGCGCTTGCCATGTGCATCATCCTCGTCCAAAAGTGCGATACCTTTTGCACCTTTGTTTACCCAGCAGTGCATACGCTCATTCCACAGCTCTATGGAAGCACACGCTGTTGCGTCCGGTCTTTGTGCATAGATTAAAAGCTGTTCCCGGAACGGATACTTGTATAATCTCGCCGCTGTAGTAAGGTATTTCATCCATTCCTCACGATTTTTGACAACCTCGGCTGCTGTCTCCTTTGCCAGAGCCGATATAAAATCATATTTTCTCACGCAGTTCTCCTTCCTTTTTCAGATAACAGAAAAAGCAGCCTATGCAGACTGCTTTTTCTATATATCGTGTTATTATTGATTTACTCTGTATTCACTTTTTCATCTTTGCTTATGTCAACCTTACATGTCATTTGCATTTTTTATTATAGAATTTAAATTTAATTCCTTGTATCTCACTCTTTTCAAAGCGATTCCTGCATCTATCTCTTTTACTACCTGACCATAAATATACTCATTTGCCTTTTTTTCAAATATGGGATCAAATACTTTCTTTGGTAATTCCCATTTCATATTTGCATACTCCATAATAACGTTCTTTGTTACCAGTGGAATATTGGCATACTTTTTTTCTCTTTTTTGGCAAAAATCATATATTGCTTTTACACTCTCCGCATTCTCAATAGCTTCTTTAACCGTCAAAAGACTAACTATCGGATACTCATCAGAAACGCAAACATCTGTTCCTGTATATAAATATGAAACTATCAATCCATTAATTCTATTAATCTTACAGTTTGATTTTAGCAAATACATTACTTCTTCACTGTTTTCTTTTATTGCATAAAGTTGATCTTTCATTTTTTTCTGTGCTTTTCTCAACTCACTATCCAAATTACGCTTTTCAGAATATGACTCTGGAAGATAAAAATGCTTAAATTCTATATACAAAGCATTTCCAATGGAATCAGAAATAAGTAAATCAAGTTCTCGCTTATTTTTTGTACCAGGAATTTTTAATTCAAAATTTGCTATTCTTTTTACCTTCTTTAATCGTCTATCCATCCATGACTCAACTTCTGGAATACAACGTTCTTTAATTTTATCTTTAATTTTTAAAAATCGTTTATTGTCATGTCGCCTCAAATAGTTTAAAAACTGAGTATCAACAGAATTATTAAAAAGTAATAAAAATGGATTGCCGAACATACATCCGTCTTTTGTCCTAACTATTGGTGCATCAGCCAAACTTGCTTTTGGATAATTTCCATTTCCTAATGGTTTATAAATACAGTCCTCAAGCGCTTGTTCATAAAATCCATCATTATCAGTCGGAATCATCGTTCGTATTTGCGTTGCTCCTATCTTTGAAAAACAAATCAATAGTTCTGTCCATCTTAATGAACGCACTTTAAAATCTGCATCATATAATAGAATATATCGCTTAGCAGCTGTAAGCATTAAATAATCTCTTAAACCACCACCCTCTATAGCAGAATAAGGTTCATAATCAACATTCCATACATTCTCATTCCAATAGCTATCAAACAACTCAAGAATTATTCTCTGACGTTGTATTATATCTGCTTTGGCAGTTCTACCACATCCATATTGTAAAATGTAATGAAGAGGTTTTCGTAACAAATAATATTCATATTGTTGCATACTTTCTCTATATAATTCTTCTTCATTCACAATAATTTTACCATCGCCTTTTAAAAAGAAGGCTTTATTATTATGTGCTTTAGGAAAAATGTCACACAATTCAGCATATTTATATGCTTCCATTAATAAGCTATATGCATATCCATATAGTAAATTATCCACTTCATAAATAAAAATGTCTTCTTCTTGTAAATACTTATATGCCAAATGTGTTAAATAATTTAGAGCAAACACTAAATGTCTTTCTGTAGATTCTGATGAACTAAAAAAACTGCCTGTTTCAATCACAGCATCAACATATGCACAATTACAGTGAAAAATAAAAGAATATCTTGGAATTTCTTTGTTTAACAATTGAGGAATCCAAGCATCTACCAATTTTTCCAGTTCATTATAATCTATTTGTTCTTTTCTCATTCAATAACCTCTCCATGTTTGTAGAATTTCGTCTAACTTAAATTCCAATTATCAGACGGTACATTATCTCTTACAACTATACCACTACTACTTTTATTTTCCCATACTTACTTTCTTCTGCGGAAATTCCATCTTAAATTTATACTGAAATCCCTTGATTTCCTTACCGTCTTTCGTGTAGGAAAATTTCTCGATGCTCTCCGGAATCAAATAAGCATCATAGCTGCCTTTCTTGCCTTTTAATCCTTTTACAAGTATCTTTTTCCCTTGAAGCAGGCTCTTGACCTGTGAATCGGAAAGTGTTACCCCAAGTGCCTTGCCGACATTCATACCGCACTTTCCGGTACAGTACGCTCCAAACTTCCCTTTTACTACATCAGCACCACATTTTGGGCATTTGCCAAGCACTTCCTGCGTTCTCTTTCCTGCACCAAACATGGCTTTCTGCTCATCGCTAACGCTATGATAGGTCTTTACAAGATCACTTACCATAGTTTCAATCTCAGACATAAACTGTTCTGCAGCAACGTCTCCTTTAGATACCAGAGTAAGCTCATTCTCCCAGTCAGCAGTCAGTTTCGGAGATTTTACTATATCCGGAAGTATCGTGATCAGCTTCATTCCATCCTCTGTCGGAATCATCTGCTTTTTCTCACGCTTTACGAATCCGTCTTTTACCAGTTTTTCAATAATGTCAGCTCTGGTGGCAGGTGTGCCAAGTCCTTTTCTCTCCACTTCATCGCCCATATCCTCTGCTCCGGCTCGCTCCATGGCGGACAGCAGGCTGTCCTCAGTGTAATGTTTTGGCGGCTGTGTGAAATGCTCGGAAACCTTTGTCTGCTCCACTGCAATCATCATGCCCTCACGAAGCTCCGGCAGCTTCTTTTCCTCCTCTGCATCCGATTTATCCTCTGCGGTTTTATAGGAATTTTTGAAGAAATCCTCAAATTCCTTCCATCCATTTTTCCACACTTCCTTGCCGGATACCTTAAATACAGTATTGTTGCAGGTAATCACTGCCTTTGTGGAATTATAAATGTGCTTCTCCCCGGTCGCACACAGCAGACGGTTTGCACAAAGGGAAAGTATCTTCATTTCGCTCTCCGGGATTGCCTTTAAGTCCTGCTTGATGATCTCCATGGTAGGAATGATTGCGTGGTGGTCCGTAACTTTCTTGCTGTTCAAAATTCTTTTAATATCTGGATTGAACATGATATTCTGCTCAAATAACAGAGAATTGAAAATCGCTTCGATCACATTTTTTGCAGTACCTTCCATGTCATCGGAAAGATACTGGCTGTCTGTTCTTGGATAAGTCACTAACTTTTTCTCATAAAGGCTCTGCGTATATTCCAATGTCTGCTTGGCAGTAAAGCCAAACAGACGGTTTGCATCCCTCTGGAGTGTGGTAAGGTCATAGAGCTTCGGCGGTGCTACCCACTTTTCTTCCTTTACCACGGAAGTGACAAGAGCCTGTCCGTTTTCACAGGCTCCTGCAATCCTCTCTGCTTCCGTTTTATCACTGATATGCTCTGATACCGCATCCAGACCATTTTCCATGATGTGAGCCATATAATAGGCTTCTTTCTTGAAATTCATGATTTTACTTTCACGATCCACCAGCATAGCAAGTGTCGGTGTCTGCACTCTGCCAACCTTCAATGCCTTACCGCCATATAATACCGTAAAAAGTCTTGTTCCATTGATACCCACAAGCCAGTCTGCTTCCTGCCTGCATAATGCTGAATGATACAAGTTATCATAGTCGCTGCCTGGGCGAAGATTATGGAAGCCGTCACGGATAGCACTTTCCTCCATGGAAGAAATCCATAACCGCTTCATCGGTTTTCTGCACCCTGCCATGTTGTAGGTCAGGCGAAAGATCAGCTCACCCTCCCTTCCGGCATCGGTAGCACATACAACGGCATCTACCCTGTCATCATGCATGAGCTTTTTCAAAATCTGATACTGTGCTTTTGTATCACTTTTCACTTCATGCTGCCATTCCTGCGGAATGATTGGAAGGCTCTCATAGCTCCATTTCTTCCATGCTTCCTCATAGCTTTCCGGCTGTGCCAGTTCTACCAGATGTCCCACACACCATGATACCAGATACTCATTGCCTTCCAAATATCCGTCCTTACGCTGTGTGGCACCAAGAACTGCCGCAATGCTCTGTGCCACACTCGGCTTCTCTGCAATTACAAGCTCCATCTCTATTCCTCCCCATTTTCTTCATCATTCTCGTTGTTGTTATCTTCATTGTCATTCTCGTCTGTGTCTACTGCTTCTGTATCATCACCACCATTTATGAATGCTTCGTCGGAATCCTGCTCGGTTTCTTCCTCGTCATCATAATCGTAGTCCTCGTCAAGCTCGTCCTCATCTTCATCCTCATCAATGAAGTTTTCCTTTTTCTTCTTGGATTTCACAACATATACCACTCCGATCACAGCTACCGCAGCAATGCCCATTAAAATATATGTAAAGCCGGAACCATCTGCTTTTGCGGTATCCTCTTTCGGCTCACTTGTATCTTCCGTGCTATCTTCGGTGCTGTCCTCAACACTTTCTGCTCCCTGTGTTTTATCTCCTGTGGTATCTGCATTATTGTTTGATAATGCGCTGTCTTTGGTAGGGATTGCAGATTCCAATGCCGCTGAATTTTTCGGAAGTGTCTCGCTGTTATCCGTTGTGGTATTCAGCAGGTCGTTTTCACTGACTTCTGTAAGGAAATACACCTTTTCATCTTCCCCATCACGATCAATCACAAGATAAAATACCTTTTCTGATGCAGTCTGGATTGTGTAAAATTCCTTGCTTTTTTCTGTAGTCTGGCTGTCACTGCTCTGGTCTGCATCCTTAGAAGTATCTCCCGTACTTGGAGACTGCTTTGCTGTTGCGGAACTGCTTGAAGTTGTTCCACTGCCTGTCTGGGAAACTGTATTTCCATTCACATCCGTTTTCGTATGCTCCGTAACCTGTGCGGTTGCAGAGCTTGGCTTGGTTGCAGACGCATCCACCGGAAGCTGCTGTGCCGGATCTTTTTCACTGCTGTCCTTATTCTCCGGATCGGTGTAATACGGATTGGCTGTTTTATAGATTTCAGAGGTATTTCCTGCATTATCCATGGCAGAAATCGTGAAATACTGATACCCTGCATCGAACTGTTGCAGACGGATATTCAAGGCTCCATTCGTATGCTCTGTAAACTCATAGCCATTGACATAGATTGCCCTGATACCGGAATCCGTATCATGTGCCTGAATGCTCAAAAGACCGTCGCTGACTGCCGCATTTAAGGTAGGCTTGGTAAAATCAAAACACTTGATATAACGGTTTTTCTCGTAGGTCTTGCCCTTCTGGTCTGTGACCTGCACATAAATGGTGCTGTTCTCGGAAATCTCTATGTACATATCCTCGGTAATATCTGTCCAGCTTCCATTCTGTCCGACTTTTGCCTTTACTGTCTGAATGGTAAAATTGCCGGATACAATAGTATCCTCCACCTTGACTGTTACTTTCGTGGTATCGTTATGCCACCCAGAAGGTGTATTGATTGTAATTTTTACGCTCGGATTGATATAAGCACATTCCTTATAATCCTTTGCACACACCTCACAATCCTCATCCACCGCATACTGACTGCATTTTTCCTTGCAGGTGCATTTTGCGGAAGGCTGTGTTTCCTCGGTTGTGCCTTCTGTGGAATTTTCCGTTGTATTCTCTGTGGACTGCTCTGTGTGATTTTCTCCACTACCGGAACTGTCCTTGTTATCATTACCGGACGCTGTGCTTTCTGCACTGCTTTCCTCTGCCGCACTTTCTGTTTTCTGCTCTGCTGTATCCTCCGCATGAACCTCCACAGTATTTGCCCTGTTTGCAAAAAATGCCCCAATCGGCATACAAAAAAGTATTGCCGACAGTATCAGGGACATTAGTGCCTTAACGGATAACTTCTTCATTTTCATTGGTCGAATCCTCCTTTTCCTGTTCCCGTTTCTTTAATAAATTTCTGACTTCATCCTCACTGAGCTTGTTTAACATCTGCAAACGCTCCGATGAGATTTTATATTTTCGTATGATCTTCATGGCTTCGGCATCCTCCGCCATCTGTTTCTGCTCTGCAAGGTCTTTTTCCTTTGCCTGTAGCTGTGCTATCTGCTCCCTGACCTTTTTAAGCTGTGAATTGATTCGCTCTACTGACAAAAATAATTCCTCCCTTCGCTAATTCAATCTTCCAAAACCATAAAAATGGCTCTGCCAGTAAGAGGTATTGATTGAGGTGTACTGGATTGGATCGCCGCAATGCACCATCGTACCGTTTCCGCAGTAGATACCGACATGTGTAACCGGACGTCCTGCATTATAGGTTCCGGTAAAAAAGATAATGTCCCCTGCCTTTGCATCTGCCGCTGATACCGGAGTACACTGGTCATAAATGCCCTGTGCTGTGGTTCTTGGCAGGTTATGTACGCCACTGTTTGAAAATACCCAGCATACAAAACCGGAACAGTCAAAACTAGCCGGAGCTGTGCCGCCAAAAGTATATGGCATTCCCAGATACCTGTTTGCTTCACGCATAAGCGTCTGTACGGTTGCATCATCATAGGATTCCGGCGGTATCACATTGCTGGTTCCTCCTCCGGTGCCGCCCGTTGTTTCTCCATAAATGGTCTGTTCTCCTGCTTCAAAATAAAATAACGGGTTATAATATTCCCCGTTATACAGACATTCGATATGAAGGTGACTTCCGGTACTGCTTCCTGTATTTCCGCTTTTGCCTATATTGTCACCTCTTTTTACACTCTGCCCTGCGGACACATTTAAGCTGTCCATGTGGGCATATTTTGTGGTATATCCCTTACTGTCCGTAATCACCACATAATTTCCATAATAGGAATCGTAAGTTGCTTCTGTTACCGTTCCATCATGTGCCGCATATACAAACGTTCCTGTCGGCACCGCTATATCCACACCCCTGTGAAGCTCCTCGGCTCCGGTGTTTGGATTTTTCCGGTAGCCATAATAACTGCTGATATAGTAATACCAGTAATAATCAACCGGAGAAGCAAAGACCTGTAAGCCGCCTTTTGTCTCCGTATAGGCTCCAAAAATTTCCGTCTGTTCGCTGTCCATGCGTCCGGCTACAATGCTCTCAAGCGGTGTGACCGTAAGTGTGACACGAAGAATTGTTACGGTATATTCTTCTTCCTCCTCATACTCGTATTCCTCGGTACGGGTAGTCCCGTCCGGATTTGTTACTATTCTGGTTCCGGTCTTTGTGACTGTCCTTGTCCGTGTTTCCTCTACTTCCTCGGTAGTGAGTGAATACATGGCATCAAATAATTCCTGAATCTCACTCTCTATTCCTGCGGCAGTAAATTCCGTATGGACTGCGGAAAGATAACTGATCAGTGTGTACGGATCATGCCCGATTGCACCAAGGTTATAATCGTATTCATCATATCCCGGATAATCAGTTTCAATCCGGTCAATCTTATTTTGCAGTTCCATTTCCTTTTCTGTAAAAGATAAATCTGCTGCATCAATCTCTGCCGGAAGGCTAAGATATGTGCTTGCCATCGTTGTTGTCACAGTTCCGGTAAACATGGAACCGCAGCTTGATAGTGCCGACATGATCATAATGAGCAGAAGTGCAAAAATACCCACTGTGATAATCAGTGTTTTATTTTTCGTGGCAATTTCCTGTAACTTCTTTGCAATCCCGGTTGCAGCATTGGCTGTCTTTGTAAATGTTTCCTTTGCAGTCTTGGCTTCTGCTCCTACCCGCCTTGCCTTGGCATACTCACGCTTGATGCGCTGTTTCTGTAGCTGCCTTTGCAACTGCTTCTTTGGACTGTTGCCCTTTAGATGTGGATTTTCACTGATGAATTTCTCATACTCCAGCTTCATATCCGCTGTAACCTGTTTTTTGTGCAATCGCTCTAAGCGGTCACGCTTTCTCTGTGCCTTGCTCTTGCGGTGATACTTCATATAGTGGTAAATATCCTCGGCTCGCTGTTCCGTCTTGTGTGCGCCCTCCACAGCAGAATTATCCTTTTCTGTCTCTGCAATCTTGCGATGCACAAAATACATATTTTCGGTCTGGAGCTTGTGAACCGCAGTTTTTCCCAGTCCATCCGGTTTAAATGGCTTCTCCACATCCACCGGAACCACAACATACTTTGCTTTTCCGGTCTGTTCATCAAAGACACGCTTCATCTCATACTGCCGCTTTGTCGGCATCTTGTCCTTTGCTTTCTGCAACTTTCGGCGGTTCTTTTCCGACTTATCAAAAGCCTTCTGTACTTTTTGGTCTGTAAATTCGTCCGCCTGCCCCTGCGAAAATGTGGCGTCCTTTGTCTGAAGATCTCCATAATCGGACTGCTTTGCATTTTCTGACTTTGCACGCTCTCTGTGTGCGTGTTCTCTCTGCACACGCCTTTTGTGATATTTTCCTTTTTCCTCAGACCGTTGGTAGGTATTTCTAACGTGGTAATTGTCCTGAAAACTGTCTGCGTCCTCTGTATGGAAATTTGTAGCATTACCGTTTTCCTCATTGATAAAGCTGTTTTCCTTTAAGAATGTCTTTTCCGCTTCGGCTTCCGACTTCTGGACATTGTGACCAGAAGTGTCCTGTTGTTGCTGTCGGTAATATTTTTTCTTATTATTTTTCCTGTATTCTGTCCCAGTATTAAACTCTGACTTCTGGACGCTGTGACCAGAAGTTGCTTTTCCTGTACGACTGCCATGGTTCGCATCCCTTGGCAGATTGCTCACAGGCTTCTCGCTGGCACTAAACTGGTTTTCCACAGAAAAGGTGTTGTCCTGCCTGTGTTCTGTATGTTTTGCTCCAGTCACTTCCTTATCCTTGGAAAATGTCTCTTTTTCAAATGCCTTTACTGCCTGCTTCTTCTGTCTTTTTTCTGCCATTTTATACTGCGTCCTCCTTCTGCACCGATTCCTCCAGCTTGGTATTCATAATTCTGTAGGTCTTGGTGTCTGTCGGGTATTTATCCACGAATGGAATAACCACATTGTCAAACAGTATCAGACCGCTTCCCGGCTCGGAGTTGGTGACATAGGAAAGCTGCTTATCAGAAAGTCCCAGTTTATCAGCGAGAATTGCCTGATCTTTGGCATTCTGGTTTAACAGATACACAAAATCGCTGTTACCCAAAATACCTTCAATCTCCTCAGAACGAAGAAAATCGCCCACGTTCTGCGTCAAACCTGTCGGAATACCGCCCCATTTTCTAAAACGCTTCCAGATTTCCACGGAATAAATAGCTGTCTGCTTCTCCTTCAGAAGAAGGTGGAACTCATCACAGTAATAACGGGTAGCAATCTTTCGCTCCCTGTTCTGCGATACCCTGTTCCAAACCGCATCCTGCACGATTAACATACCCAGCTCTTTCAACTGATTTCCCAAGTCTCTGATGTCAAAGCACATGATACGGTTGCCGCTGTCTACGTTGGTATGGTGGTTGAAGTAATTCTGGGAACCATGCACATACAGCACAAGGCTGTTTGCGATACGCTCCGCCTTTGGATTTTTGTGTGCTAACAGGGCATCATATAAATCTTCCAGCAGCGGCATATTTTCCGGCACCGGATTTTCAAAATACTTATCATAAATATGACGGATACACTCGTCGATGATACCTTTTTCATCGTTCTGCAATCCATCCTTGCCGCCTGCAATCAGGTCACACAGAGTAATAATAAAATCGGATTTCAGCTTTAACGCTTCCTTATCCCCCTTATGGGATAACTGTATATCCATAGGGTTCAGATAGTCTTTGGAATTGGTGGCAAGTTTTACCACCTGTCCATGTAGTGCTGCCACTAGCGCAAAATACTCGCCCTCCGGATCGCAGATGATAATATCGTCCTTTGTGATAAGAAAACAGCTTAAAATCTCACGCTTTGCACTAAAACTCTTACCACTTCCGGGAGTACCTAAGATAACTCCGTTTGGTGTACGGAGCCTTTTGCGGTCTGCCATAATCATGTTGTTGCTGAGTGCATTTAACCCGTAATAGATTGCCGGTGCAGGCATAAACAATTCCTGTGTGCAGAATGGTACTAAGATTGCGGTACTCTTTGTGGAAAGGGTACGCTCAATTCCGGTTTCATTGCACCCAATCGGTGCAGATGCCATAAGGCCCTGCTCCTGTAAATACTGTAAACATCTGAGGTCACAGTTTGCCTGCTGAATAATACCGGACACCCTCTGCATTAAGCTCTCCAGTTCCCGCTTGGTTCTGCCATAACAGGTAATAAGGAATGTCATGTTGATCATCTTCTGGTTGCTCGTATTCAAATCATCGAGAAATTCCAGCGTGTCCTTTTCATAAGTCACGATGTCTGTTGGAAGAATATCCATATCATAGCCGCTTCGGACTGCCTTTTTCTGCTCTTCAATCTTCATTTTCTGGATATTGGAAATAACCGCTTTTAACTTCTTGATTGCCTTTACCGGATCTTCCGTCTGCATGTGCATGGAAATCGTAAGGTTGGCATCAATATCCAGAAGATGCTTGATCAGCTCGTCCGTAAACTTCGGTGCGATAATATCCAGATAGGACACACAGCCATACATATTCCCCGACTTAAAGCGGCTCGGATAGCGGAAATCAAATCCCGGCGGTGCAATATAGTCCTTGACCGACTTACCGGATTCTGCCAAATCCTTAAATGAAAAACGGAAAGGCTCCATCGTATCCTGATTAAAATATTCATGCAGGATGCGCAGTCTTTCCTTTCCGTCCAGTCCCCTCGCAAGGGTTCCTATGTTGTTTAAGTTCCGTATGACATCTTTTTCAATGTTGTTAAGGCGGCTCTTGGCTTCCTTGTAGCCGTTGCTTTCTACACCAAAAATCAGATATTTTGATTTGATGATACCGTTGTTGCCCTTTGCCGCCTGCTTCTTTAACATCTCCGTGTATTCCTCACGGATGTCGTTAAAATCATCCTCCTGCCACGGAATGTCAAACTGTTCTGTAAGCATCTGCTCGTTGACCTGCCTGTTGAAAAGCACCAGTTCAAACTTCACAGACGGATCAAAATAATTGATAAGCTTGCTGTACTGTGCCAGTATGTCCGCCTGGTCATCCACTTCCAGAAGCTCATAGTTTATATCAAAAAATTCCACCATCTTTGTATAATAACGGTGGCTGACCTGACAGATACCGTCCCGGAACATCTTTTCAAAAGTGATCGTCCTTTGTGCGGTAGTCGGCTTTTCTTTCTCAATACTCTTTCCCGATAAAATATGCTTTAACTGTATAAGACGCTTCTTTTCTGAAAAGGTAAGACCGCCACTTTTACTGTTGTTCCTGCTATTGCCTTTATAACTGCTTTTTCTGCGGCTTTCCGGTTCTGCCTTTTGCTTTTTCTTCAAGATAACGAACCTCCCTTCGTAATTTTTCTTTTTCTTCCAACTGCTTGTAGATGTTTTCTGACCGGTACGGTCTGATTCCCGGCGTGAGTATCTTCTGCCGGAGCATAAAATATAAAATCTTTTCTGCCGGAAATCCATTTTTCTCATACATTGCAAAAAAGAAGAATGGAAGCATTGCCCCCATCATTAACAGTGATGCCGCTGATGTCCCGATCAGTCCCTTAGTCAGAAAATACAGAGGGATGCCCGTTACTGCCGCACCACTAAAACAGATAATCTGTCTCTTTGTTAAATTCAGTGCCACTTTTGTCTTGATACCGGACAAATCCTTTGGCACCTGCACGGATATTGCCATATCGTTCCTCCCTTAGTGCGCATTCCAGATAGATTTCGATAATGAACCAGTCTTAAAGAGTGAAAAGCATAAAATAACGGTATATGCTGTCACCGACCAGAGTGCCGTATGCAGGTTGTCGGACACTGCCACACCAGCCACAAGCACCGCATAGATTGCGACGCACACCATCATAAAAAATCCCTGAAATGCAAGGGCACAAAGTCCCTTAAAATAATTAGTTCCTATCGTTCCCCATTCCCGGTTGGTTACGGTTGCACAGGGAACGGGTGCTACTGATACATAAAGGTATATTTCAATCATTCGCCCATAAAGAATGACGGTGATAAGGACTGACATGATTTTCATACATAAACTGACGATCATGGTCTCCATCCCCAGTCCTAACAGCTCGCCTATGCTCATCTCCGAAAACTGCTCATTGAACATCGTCTGCAGCGTGCTTGAAACATCAATACTGGTGCTTCCGGTAATCGCTGATGCGGCAGAATTTACGATATGGCTTCCCACATCAAATACCGCCATGACAATGTCAAAAGTCTTGCTTAACAGCATGACTGCAATACACGCTTTCATAAAAAAGCGAATAAAAATGGCTGTATTGAAGTCATGCAGGTTATTCTTGTCAATGACCATAGAAATAAGCTCGTAGACGAGTACAAAACTGATGATCATGCCCGCTATGGGGATCATCACGTTATCGGACAGGGTTTTTATCATGTCAAAAATACCGGAGTTCCAAGTGCTGGGAGTTTTGCTGACCTCCCCTGCAATCGTGCCTACCTTGTCGTTGACATCGGTAAACATGGTTTCAAAGTTTGTCAGCACCCATCCCTGCAACAGTTCCTTTATGAATTCAGTAATCTTATTAATGATCCCGCCCATGAATTATGAGAACAGAGTGGTAAGCTGTGGAATTACCGTCTGTGCCACAATGATGATGCCACCGCCACTCATAAGCTGTTTTATGTCTTTTATGAGAAAATATTTGCTCGAAATGAGCCTTGAAAAGATTAAAATAGATTAAATTTTGATAGATTTTTCTTATTTATGGGAGCCGGAACCTCTTTCGATGGTTCCAAGCTCCGGTATTGGTTTTAAGTTGAAATGAATTTCCATTGTGACCGTTTCAGGAGTACGGCAGTAATTTTCTGTTCCGTCTTTCTCCTGCGGTTCTGAGATAACGATTTTACTGATCAGCCGGTTCAGAAGATTGGCATCCAGTTCTTTGATGTCCGCATACTCGCTAATATCGTCAATCCACTGCTGGGACTGTGCATCCAGTTTTTCTTCCGTATTCAGCACACTCTCATTCTGGAAAAGTTCCTTTTTGATATCTGTCTGCTCCTTCTGTGTCTTCTCCAGCATCTTATCAAAAACAGATTCTGTAATCTTGTCATTGATAAGGTCATCATACAGTTTTGCAATCAGCCGGTCTAACGTTTCCAGGCGGTCTTTCTGCTTTGATACCAGCTTCTCCAGACTTTCCCTGTGTCCCTGTGTATCTTCCTCGCATAACTCCTTTACCCGGTTTTCCAGTTCTGTTCCGTCTCCGGTAACTGCTTTTGCACATTCCTGGATTCTGGTAAGGACTGCATCATACAGGTCATCAGCGTCCACCCGGTGCTGGGTACAATGTGCTTTCCCCTTATGGATATAAGTGGAACAGGTATAAACTTCATGCTGGTCTTTGGTGTGCGTCTTCTTCAACGTCAACGCACCGCCACACTCTGCACAGCGGAGTAATCCGGCAAACATGCTGTATTCTCCCTGTTCTGTCTGGCGTTTCCTGCCTTTCATCTTTGCCTGTACCAGATCAAATACATCCTGCGGAATGATTGCTTCGTGGGTATCCCTGACTGTGATCCAGTCCTCCGGAGCTTTATCTCCCTGATTGCCAATCTTGAAACGGTAGTACCTTTTCTGGGAAGCCATGTCACCACAGTAAACGGGATTCATCAGCAGGGATTTCAGATAGGATTCATCCCATACATATTTCCCATTTTCCGGGTCTTTCTTTTCCCATTTTGTGTAATAGGTGCGGAGTCCCCGTTTCCGGTGCCACCATGACGGGCAGGGAATCTGCTGGCGTTCCAGTTCTCTGGATATAAAGTTAATCCCATGACCGTCCACCGCCCACTGGAAAATTTTCCGGACAATCGGTGCTGTCTCGTCGTCAATCAGGAGATGTCCCTTTTCCTCCGGGTCTTTCTGATATCCCAGTGGTGGAACAACACCTGTAAACTTTCCCTTGGTTGCCTGCAGGTGATAGGACGCATGGACTTTCTTGGAAATATCTCTGGAATACATCTCGTTCAGCACGTTCTTAAATGGGGCAATCTCATTGTCTCCGGCAAAGGTATCCACATTATCATATAATGCGATATACCTTACTCCATGCTTTGGGAAAAACTCCTCCATCAGAAATCCTGTCTGTACATGGTTTCGTCCCAGTCGGCTCTGGTCTTTGGTAATTACAAGATTCACCAGTCCTTTTTCACAGGCTTTGAGAAGTCTCTGCAAATCAGGTCGGTCTGTGTTCAATCCTGTATAACCATCGTCCTGAAACACATCCACCACCTGCCAGCCCTGTGACTGACAGTAATTCACCAGTATGTCTCTCTGGTTGGAGATGCTGGCACTCTCTCCGGTCAATTCGTCATCTTTGGAAAGTCGGCAGTATACACCAACTCTCCAGGTTGCATTTCTTTCTATATTGTTACTCATATATCTGTTGTTCATCTGATACCTCCGTTACTTTGCACATCCTACGCAGATTTCAGATTACTGAACTCATAATCATTATACTGCTTATCTTTCATTATTGCAAGTTTATCTTTTGTTTTCGTGTCACGTATTTTCTGTGCGATCACCTCTGCAAACACTTCTTTTGCGTCCTGATCACCGTCAAAATATACTCTGATGTTGATAATTTTCTTCTTCACTGCCATTGTAAAACCTCCATTTTTTGCAAAAAAAGAGCAGCTAATCCATTTTTACAGATTAACTGCCCAGACTGTTGGTTACATATATTAAAATTTTTGTATTAACATTTCAGAAATTGGGGATATAATAAAGACAGGGATAAATCCCTGTCAGATGAACTGCATATTTTAATTTTCCCATTGAAAACAAGAGGAATGTGTGGTACATTTGTTATAGGAAAAGCACCCACTCCAAAGTGGATGCCGCCTGAGTTGACTAAATGGTCTTACGACCACCGCCTATCCTGTTGGCAGACAGGATAGGCATTTTTATTTCCTCTTGTTCTTCCGATCAAGAAAGGCAATAATCGCAATTAACAGGCTACCAAAAGCGATCAGTAAACTGAGTACGCCTAAGAATATTGAGATAATCTCATAAGCTGTCATATCACGCACCTCCTTTCTTTCATCTCAGAACCCCGAAAGGCTCCGGTCTGTAAATATCAGGAGGCAGCCACACCCTGTCACAGGTGCTTCCCCGTAACATTGCTGTTACCGGATAATCATACCATTATATCCGCCATATTACAATTCATTTTTGTTCCAGATTCACAGCAATCCTTATTCTGTATGGATACCTGCTATTTCCGTTTGATTGCCTTGCACCGGCAGACGGCAGACGGCAGATAGGGTATCTATAAAGCCTGCCGTTCACTCCAAAATTCTGCCGTCACCCATTCTCCCTTGTTTTTTTAATCGAATGGTATTTTCCTGCTTTTCATTCATCCGATAATCCAGTTCTTCTTTCATCCGGCTTCTGGCTTCTCGCATGGTTCTCTGGGAGATTCCCTGTGCTTTTGCCTTTTCATCCAGTTCCCGGATTGTGACTGCATTTCCGTCTGCAAGCAGTTCATAGATCAGTTTCGTTCCCCGTTGCAGTTTTGTTTCTGTCGGCTTTCCTTCCTTTCCGTCCAGAAGATCATCTGCGGAAATCTCATAAGCTCCCACCCAGCGGAATCCTTCTTCATCTCCAAGTTTAAATGCCATCGTCTCACCTGGAGGTGCAAGAGAACTTTTCTCATGGATCAGTACTCTTGTTGTCGGGTCTTTCTTTACTTTCCCGATAAAAAGCAGGCTTCTCACCGCCGCCATGATATCAATAGAACCAAGTCCCCGGTAAGTACTCTGTGTCCCTGAAGATTTATTCAGATGTCCGATCAGCACAATCGCACAACCGGTCTTTTCAGCGATCATTCCCAGTTTCCGGAATACCGGACGGACTTCATTTGCCCGGTTCATATCCACATCGGCACCGATAAAAGCCTGTACCGGATCAATGATTAAAAGTCTGACCTGATTCTGACGGATTGCTTTTTCAATACGGTCATCGGATAACGTCAATGCTTCCTCTGTATCATCAATGACCATCACCCGACTCAGGTCTGCTCCTGCTTCCACCAGCCTCGGCTTAATCGTATCTCCCATACCGTCTTCTGCAGTCTGATAGATCACATTAAAAGGTTCAATCTCTTCCATGTTCGGGAAAGTCTTACGGTTCGTGCAGGCTGCGGTCAGCATCATGGCAAAATAAGTTTTTCCCTCTCCTGGATTGCCCTGAATAATCGTCAGTTTTCCAAATGGCAGATAGGGAAACCACAGCCATTCTACACTGGTCTGTTCAATGTCTTCATAACACAACATCGGCACCAGTTCTTCCTTCTCCGGTACTTTCATTGTAACTGTTTCAATGATTGATTTCTTCCTGTCTGCATTTTTATCACAGAGGATTTCATTCCAGTCCTTTCGGGACGGTTTCAGACGGATGACACTGTATCCGTCCGGGATTTCTATTGCCAATTTCTCACTGGCTTCATTCCCTGCATGGTCATTATCCAGGCACAGGAAAACCGAAGTAATCTGAGGGCGTTCAGAAAGAAAAGCCATCAGTGCCGCACTGGAAATGCCACCCAGACTCAGGTAGCTCCGCTTTTTCCAGTCTTTGGGAAATAATTGGATAAAAGAAAGCAGATCAATGGCTGCTTCAAACACAAACAACTGATTATCCGTCCCTCTGTGACAGAATCCGTAAGATTTATCAGATTCAGCCACATCTCCCCGGTATTTTGTTTCACCAGTTCCCCTGCAATGGGCATATCTTGGAATACCGTCTGCATCTCTGCCAACAAACACCACATTATGGTGCTTCTTTTCTTCATAAATATCCCCACTGCCGATCCATTCCTCCACCATATTCTTTTCAATCCCTCTGTTTTCTGTCAGATATCTGATGATTCTATCATTATTTTCCTCTTTCTCTGGTAATCGGAAGTCAGGGGACGGGGCGGGGCAGGTACTGTTCCTGCCTTCGCCTTCCTCCCCGGTTAGCATCTTGACAGCTTCCGGAAATGTGGCATTGTAAAATTCCATCACAAAATCCACCGGATAGCCACCCCTCCCCTGACTGTGCCTGTACCACCGGTTTCCGGATACCGTTACACTGTCATGCTTTTTCCAACGGTATTCCTTTCCGCTTTTCCCTAGTTGTTCTCCCTGTGCGCTCAGAAAAGAAACAAGATCTGTCTGATTTGCTCTTATAATTTGTTCTTCTGTATACTGCATTTTGCTCATCCTTTCCCGTCTGTCCTGCTGACAGACTGTTATAAACTCATGTCATAGTTTCGCTTTTTCTTCACTGCCTGTTGTTTTGCATCACGCTCTGCACACTCTTTCTTTTTTTCATCCAGTTTTCTCAGAAGAGAGGTCTTCTTTTCTGGATTCTGCTCCGACTGGTTCAACGGCTGTTGCTCTGCTTTCCCGTTTTCTTCAAGAATCTCTTTCGCCTGAACTGTGTAAAATGTCGGGAACTTCACCTGCTTCTCCCTTTTTTCTTCTGAACGCCCGGAAGTATCTGCTTCTGCCATTTCCCGGTCACGTC
>OIXR01000520.1_pt1 | contig 35262 bp, 39 predicted proteins | sample 1587831 | NCBI WGS metagenome assembly OIXR01 (sample SAMN03283263) | human gut metagenome | biome: human-associated habitat; material: feces | host: Homo sapiens | place: USA | collected 2013
TGAAAGTCAGGGCTTTGTGATTTTTTAAGAATAAGAGAGTTTTGACACACCCTCACTCTCACCCACACCCAAAAGAAAAGAATATGAAACCGATAGCAATAGAGAAGATGACCCGCGAGCAGCTCCGGGCGCTGCCATTCGGCAAGGCTCGGACCTTCGAGCTGCCTGCGGCCCGGGACATCATCAACGCCACGTCGCTCATATACAGGTCGCAACATGTGCTGGGCTGCCGATTCACGGTCCGGTGCGACTACGAGCAACTGCGGATGACGATCACCCGCAAGAGGAAGGAGGGCGCCGATGGAACTGTCAAGGATTGAATATCGCCGACTGGTGGAGGACGTAGCGGAGGCCGTACTGGCCAAGGTGCTGCCCTTCGTCAAGAAGCGACGGGCGGAGAAGCCCGAGGAGCAATGGACGTGGGTGAGCGCCGAAGAGGCTGCCAAGATCGTAGGACTGACGAAAAACTACCTGCTCAGGCAGAAGGCCTACTTCACCCACGTCAAAATCGGGAAGGCGAAAGCCTGCCGCGTGATGTTTCGCAAGGAGACCCTCGTCGAGGAGCACATGCGATCTCAGACAGAGCGGCGGCGCATACCTCCAGCGCGCAAGGACGAGGCACCCCCCACGGGGGCTGGAAATTGAATTTTCGCGCGTCGAAAGGTGCGGAGGGTGGGTATCATCCTCGACGGGGTCATTTTTTCTGACGACCCCTTCCCGAAAAATTAACAAGTCTTAAATTGGTTCGAGCGAGCCGAAAAATGTGTTAAAAATGGTACATACAATCATCTTAGCGGTTCTCCTCGCCCTTTTGCTCGGCATGATGGGCAGCACAATCGCCCAGCTGTGGCGCGAGATGCGCGGGAAGTAGCCCAAGACCTTGCCTTTCGGGAACCTCGCATGAACCCAGGGAACAAGGATAAACCACCCCAACCCATAGAGCCCGCCTGTCGGCTCATCGAAGACAGGCCGCCCGCTTGCTGGCGCAGGAGCAAGCCATCCACAACGAGATGAGGTCGTACTACCGCCCGCAAGGGTCGGCGGCTAACTACAGGCCGTCGGTGAGCGTAGGAAGTAGCATCGGGAGCAGTCCGCCAAGAGCGGGCACGACATAGCCGACGATGGATGAACGTAGGTTGAGGCGACCCGCCAGGTCATTGGCGCGGTGTAGCTCCTATATCAAAGTCCGGCTAATGCGGCCAGGCTTCACAGTCTGGGTGTCACAAGCCACCACAAACGCAGAGTGGCCGGGCGGAAGCGTCCGACATCATCGCAACCATAACCCAAAAGAAAGGAAATAGTCATGGATAAGAATGACCTCGACGACCGCGCCCGCAACTCTGAGATACTTGCGTGGGTCGCACTCGTAATCAACGTAGTAGCACTGATAGTAACCGCGACGATAAGGCTATTGCGATAAATACTCCCACACATCATGCGCACACCATCCTCCGAGCATCCGACAGGGCCGGGCGGCGGCTGGGTGAAGCTCCACAGGAAGCTGCTGGAGTGGGAGTGGTACGGAGACGCTCACATGGTGCACCTGCTTGTCCATCTGCTGCTTACCGCTTCACATGAGCGCAAGGAATACAAGGGACTGACTATCAAGCGGGGGCAAGTGGTAACGAGTAAAAAAAAACTATCCGAGGCTCTCAACATGTCAGAGACTTCCGTGATGAGAAGACTGAGGCGACTTGAGGTGGACCGCTTTGTGGACCTTAAAGTGGACCAGCACGGGACAACTATAACTATCTGTAACTATGATAGTTACCAAGGTAAGCAAAAAGCAAGTGGACCGCTTCGTGGTCCAAGAGTTGAACAGCCCCATAATAATAGGAATAACAAGAAGGGAAGAAGAAGTAATGAGGATAATACCTCATTACTCTCTCCTCTTCCTCCTCATGCGCGTGAAGTCGTTAGTAAATTTTCGGAAGTCGATAACAACCGCTACCGCGTGGAGATAGCCAACGATGCCGACTTCATCCAGTACGCAACGAGCAACCTCCACACCAACGAGCGCACCCTCCTCGACCTTCTCGCCGTCTTCACCTCTGAGGTGAACGCCAAGAAGACGCCGCACACAGACACGGGCCACTATCGCCAGCACTTCTACGACTGGGCCCGCCGCCATTTCGAGAAACAGAAGAACCAACAAAGAACAACCGCCCATGTTCGACACTCCGACCTATCAGCCGCCCTCGAAGCCGACCGTGCAAAATACTCCAGGAAGTCATGAGTGGAGCACGTTCCTGATGAAGTTTCCCGACGGCGCCAGCGTTTACGCCTGGTTTGCTCCGACCCACTGGGAGCGCTTCGCCGGTCCTATCGACGGGCGCGTGGCCGTGAGACCCTGCCCGACGCTCCAGGACGTGGCGACGCTCTACCACGACGCCGACCTGCCCCGGGCCATCGTCCGCAACGCCATCAGCGGGCTGGCCTCGCTCTCGTCGGCCTCGTTCAACGTCTCTCAGCAGGCCGTGGAGCTGGCCGTCGGCCAATTCATGGGCCGCTACTCCCGCCGCTGCACGCTCTACCAGCTGATGAGCTACGCGGCCAACTATGGCGACTACAAGCGCAGCCTCTCGTCCTTCGACCTCAACGACGTGGTCTCGGGCTTCCAGCGGTTCACCCAGAAATGGCACGAGGCCGCCGACCGCGCCTCCGTCCCGAACGCATCCCGAGACCATCCCGAAGGCGGCAAGGGCGACGGCCTGATCGCGCTGGCCCGCTACGTCCGCCGAGCCGCCACGGAGCACCCGCTCTTCGTCCATGGCTTCTGCAGGGATAGCCACTTCGTGAGGCGCGTGCCCGGAGACCCCGACAGCCGCACCGAGCGGGAGCAGGAGGAGCGGGACCGCCAAGAGGTGGAAGCCGTGGGCGAGACCTACTACGGCGGCCTGCGCGTCGGCCTCTGCGAAGTGTTCACGCCCGAGAACGTGCGCCAGGCCATCCGATGCGCCTCCGAGCGGGAGGCAGCCGCCTATCTGGGCGAGGTCATCCGTCGCCATTTCGACAAAAAGCGCAGAAATACGCCGCAGAGCGAAGAAAACGAAGCAAGGCGATAGATTGCCCACCGACGGGGAGAAACGCCCGCAAAAGCGACTATAGGCCCGTCAGCGGCAATTTTTGAAGCAAAGAAACAAGTTCCCAAAACATGGAAAGATACATCCGCAACCCACACGGCATCACGATCCGATGCTGCTGCGCCACCTGTCAGCACAAGACGCTTGACCGCGGCGACGACGCCCGGCGCTGCCAGAAGCTGCTGACGCCCGACCTGCCCAACTGCCCGGGCTACGACCCGCTGGGACCCCAGGAGGACCGCCCGCAGGGCCACACCATCCAGCACGCCGGCAACGGCTGCGGACGGGTACAGTCGCCCGCCTACATCAGGTGGAAATGCCAGAACTATGCCGAGATACTGAGACGCCACGACGGCAACGAGACCTTCTCCCGATTCTGGAGCCGCGTGCATGAGCTCTTCGAGCGCCAGACGGGCCTCTCGGTCTATGAAAAAATGTAGCATTCAATCATTTACGGCAACAATAAACATGAAAAGTAACAAGGATTTCGACAGTCTGAAAGACAAGCTGAAAAAGCTAAAGGCCCTCGCAGAAAGAGGCTGCGGAGGAGAGTCGGAAAACGCGCGGAGGCTCTTGGAGCGTCTCTGCGCCGCCAACGGCATAGATCTGGGGCTACTCGACGACGAAACAAAGAAAAGGCGATACAGGTTCCATGTCGGGTGTAGACAGATCTTCCTCACTCTGTTCACGCAATGCTACTGCCGTGTCACGGACAACCAAAAAATGAGTTTTAGAAAAGAATCCCGCTCCGAAATCTCGCTCGAGCTCACGCAGATAGACTACGCAGAACTGAAAGGACTGTACGCCTGGCATAAGGCGAATTTTGAAAAAGAACTCGAGGACATCAATCGGGCATTGATTCTGTCATATTGCAAAAAGCACCGCCTCCATCCTGCCGAGCCCTCAAACGCCGAGTCCCTGTCGGACGAGGACATTAAGACACTCAGAAAGGCGGTGAGAATGGAGGATTTTCTTAACGATAAGACTTATCAACACCTACTCGAGTAAATATCTAACAAACAATTTTTAAAAACGTAATATCCAACCATTTACATCAAAAATATGGAAATCAAATTCAAAAAAGTAAAAATCCGCAACTTCCGCGGACTGGTCAGCTTCGACGCCAACCTCGAAGGACGGTCCGTCAGGATCTCGGGTGCCAACGGCCTGGGCAAGTCGTCCGTGGCCGACGCCATCACGTGGGTGCTCTTCGGCAAGGACAGCCGTCGGCGCACCGCCTTCCCCATCGACCCCGTGGACGACGAGGGCCGCATCATCCACAACCTCGACGTGAGCGTGGAGCTGGAGATGCTCATCGACGGCCAGCCCACCACGCTTCGCCGCCGCCGTCAGGAGAAGTGGGTACAGAAGCGAGGCATGACCACCGAGCAGCTCGACGGCCACCAGACCACCTGCTACATCGACGGGCGCCCGCTGCCGTCCTCCGATTTCTCGTCCCACGTCGATACGATCGTCAAGGAGGAACTCTTCCGCGCGCTGACCACGCCCGACTACTTCCCCTCGCTGCCGATGGACCAGCAGTACCGTCTGCTGGTGAAGATCGTCGGCACGCGCACCCTGGCCGAGATAGCCGCCAAGGACGAGGAGGCGCTGAAGGTGGTCGACGAGCTCGGCCAGCGCTCCCTCGACCAGTACCGCCAGGGACTCAGCTACGACCTCCAGCGCACGCGCAAGGAGCAGGAGCTCATCCCCGTCCGCCTCTCCGAGGTGCAGGGCTTCATCGAGCAGGTGAAGGCCAAGGGCGCCGACGGCAAGACGGCCCAGCGCCACGCCAAGGGCATCGAGGAGAAGCTGCGCCAGGTGACGCAGGAGATAGACAGCATGGCCGGCGTGGTGAGGGCCGAGAACGCCCGCTACAACGACCAGCGCGCCTACATCCAGCAGCTACGCCAGCAGCGCGCAGCCATCGAGGACCGCATCGAGAAGCAGAACCGCGAGGCCCGCACGCTCCACCAGTCGCTGGTCTGCAAGGCCAAGGAGGAGCTGGAGGCCGCCGAGGAGCGCCACACCGCCGCCAAGACCATGCTCGGACTGCACGAGCGCCGTCTCAAGGACCTGGAGCAGCAGCTGGAAGACTTCCGCCGCCGATGGGAGGAGGTGGAGCGACTGTCGTTCTCATGGAACGCCGAGGAGGCCGTCTGCCCCACCTGCGGCCAGCCCCTGCCTCAGGACCAAGCCGACCAGAAGCGCGTGGAGGCAGAGATGCGCTTCAACGAGCGCAAGATGCAGCAGCAGGACGCCCTCGACGAAGAGGGCAAGAAGCTCGCAGCCTCCAAGCAGCGCCTCCAGGACCTCAGCGCCGCCGCCCGCGAGGAGATGGCCACGGCAGAGCGCCTGATGCCAGAGGCACGCGAGCGACTGAGCAAGGCCGAGGCCGAGCCGATAGAGCAGGCCGACTACCACGACGCCGCCGACTGGCAGCGCCTCTCCGGCGAGATAGACCAGCGCATGAAGGAGCTGGAGCAGACCACGCAGGCTCAGGAACCGCCCCAGCTCGCCGCCCTCCGCACCGAGGAGCAGGCCTACCGCAAGGAGCTCCGACTGCTGGAGCAGACCATCGACCGCAGCAAGCAGATAGACGAATACGTCCGCCGTGAGAAAGAGCTGCAGAAGCAGCGCACGACCCTCTCCGGCGATATAGCCAGGATGCAGACCCGCCTCGAAGCCGCCGAGCGCCTCCAGCTCATGGAGGCCAACGACCTCCAGAAGCGCGTCAACGAGCTCTTCCCATCCGTCCGCTTCCGCCTCAGCCGCGAGCTGCTCAACGGTCGCGAAGTGGGCCACTGCGAGCTCAGCGTCGATGGCGTGCCCTACTCCGGTCTCTCCACCTCCGAGCGCATCAACGCGGGGCTGGAGCTGATCAACGCCCTGGCCCGCCACTACAACATCGTCGCCCCCATCGTCATCGACAACGCCGAGGCCGTCAACAAGGTGGCCCCGACCCTCGGCCAGCAGATCCTCCTGGAGGTCTCGCCCGCCAAGAAGCTCAGCGTCGAGCAGATCGCACCGTCATCACTTTTTGAATAAACCGACAAAAAAACTATAGAAAATGAACAAAGTAGCTGAAATGCACATCGAATTGTGCAAAGAAGAATTAGAAAACCTTCCGCCATCCGAGAAGCATATCGTTCTCAACAGTTTGCATGATGTCAAAAAAAACAGCGACCTCGTAGATGAATACCTGACCGAGGCCAGCCAAGGAGAATCAGACGAGACGATGAGCATCACCTGTGGCGATTTTTTCAAGGTCGTGGAATACTACCAGGGCAACCTCTGCATCGCCTGCTTCCTGCCATCCTTCCGTGAAATCTTCCGCAGCGACTGTGTCGGCAAGGTATATCAATCCCACGAGAACGCTGACGAGACAGAAGAGGACAACGACACCGACGAGAGCGGCTCAGAGGTAGACTTAGGGAATATCGATAAATGGCTTTGCGATGAATTACAAATGGCGAATGACGCCATGGATTCGATCAACAAGAAAATCGCTCAGACCGCGAAAGGTGAGCCAGTGACCTGCACGATCGAAGAGCTCAACAGCCTAAAGAAAGCGATGCTCATCACGACACTCCGCCTCGCTACGGATTCTGAGTTCCGCCATTCGTTTTGCAGAAGAATGATGCCTCAGGCTCTTCGGGAGATACAACGAGAAATACACAGAAAGGAGGCCGGAAATGGAAGAGACTAACTCAGCTCAGAAAATCGTAAACGAAGCGCTTAAAGACGAATCGTGGGACATAGGCGTCAATAAGATCGCCGCACTAAGAACCATCAAGAAAACCGCTTCGATCATGGAGACGCTTGGTGAAAGGACACAAGGCCTCGAACCGAGCGACCCTGTAAAGATCACCTACGACGAGCTCAATGATCTGTTAGCCCTTCACGTCGCCAACATCTACCTCGCCCTCACGTCCGAGGCCTTCCGCAATGGTGAATTTGCAAAATACGAGGCGGAGGCCTGCAAGAATTGCCTCAAGCGCGAGGTCCCGGGTGTTTTGAAAGAAATGCAGAAACAACAAGAAGCAAAAAATAATGACACAGACAGCACAACCCACCGATAAGCCCACCGCCGTGGCCACCATCGAGGAGGGCTCCATCGCCGACCAGGTGCTCCACCGCGTCACCACGATGGAGGCGTCCAACGAGCTGACCCTCCCCGACGGCTACCACGTCGGCAACGCCCTCAAGTCGGCCTGGCTCTACCTCCAGAGCATCAAGGACAAGGCCGACCGTCCCGCCACGCAGACCTGCACCCGCGCCAGCATAGCCAACTGCCTGCTGGAGATGGTGATCCGTGGCGAGCACCCCATGCACCACTGCTACTTCATCCCTACGGGCAACCAGCTCACCTTCTGGGAGAAGTACACCGGCAAGCTGATGCGAGCCAAGCGCGACACCGACATCCAGGCGGTCAACGCCCAGGTGGTCTATAAGGGCGACGAGTTCACCTACACGGTCGATGAGGACGGACGCTACCAGCTCGTCGCCCACAAGACCAGCATCCAGAACATGACCCCGGCCAACATCGTGGCAGCCTACGCCGTCGTCATCATGCGCGACGGCTCCCGCCACATCGAGGTCATGACCCTCGACATGATTCGCTCAGCCTGGGGACAGGGAGCGGCCAAGGGCACCAGCGCCGCCCATCGCAACTTCACAGACCAGATGGCCAAGAAGACCGTGATAGCCCGCGCCTGCAAGATAGCCCTCGACTCCACCGCCGACGGCTTCTCCTCCGAGAGCGACGACCGCGACGACTTCATGGCCACGCAGACGGCCACCACCGAGCGCGATCAGGCCAACACCCCCGCCCCCGGCCAGCAAGCGCTCCCGCCCCGTCCGTCCTCCACCGCCACGATCGACCCCTTCGAGCAGGCGGCCAACGAGGCAGAGGAGGCAGAGGCCGTGGAGATAGGCAGCGACACGCCCGCCGCCAAGGGCGACGACAAGACCCGTAAGTGTCCCGTGTAGCCTATGCAGATGACAGTCTTTGGGAGCGGGTCGGCAGGCAACTGCTACCTGCTCCACTCTCCCACCGAGGCCCTCATCATCGAGGCGGGAGTGCGTCCCGAGTCCCGCATGTACGCCTGCTTCGGATCCGACTTCTCCCGCCTCGCGGGCCTCCTGGTCTCCCATCGCCACGCCGACCACGCCGCCTATGCGCGCCAGTGGTCGGAGGGTGGCGTCCCCGTGCTCGCCACGGCCGACGTCATGGAGCGATGCGCCATCCACGACCCCTTCTCCACCACCATCACCCCGGGCCGCTGGGCCACCGTCGGGCGCTTCCGCGTGCTCCCCTTCCCCCTCATCCACTACGACCCCGACGGCACACGCTGCCCCAACGTCGGTTTCGTCATCGACCACCCCGAGACGGGACGCATCCTCTTCGCCACCGACTGCGAATCGCTCTCCCGCGAAGAGCTCACGCCACAGGGCATGCGCTACACGCCCTACCAGTTCACGGGCGTGGTCCACTGGATGCTGGAGGCCAACTACGACGACTACATCCTCCACCTCTCCGACATCCCGTCGGCACAGAAGGACCGCATCAGGCAGAGCCACCTCTCCGTGGCCAACGCCGTCGCCATCCTCCGCTCCGCCGACCTCTCCAAGACCCGCGACATCATGCTCCTCCACATGTCCGAGCGCAACTCGGTCAACAACGAGAGCAAGATCACCCGCCGCGTCCGCATCGCCACGGGTAAGCGCTGCTTCCTCGCCCGCGCGGGCCTCTCCGTCAACTATTCGTTTTAGCATTTAGAAAGATTACAAAACTATGCGCAACACGCTCACCGCATTCATCATCCTCCAGGCCCTCGCCCTCGCCCTCCGACTGCTCGGCATCGTCAGCTGGCCCTGGCCATGGGTGCTGCTCCCCACCATCACCGTCGCCATCCTCGCCCTCATGCTCTTCGCCATCGGCGTGACCATGATCATCGCCATCATCCTCGGACGCATCCGGCACGACCATCAGCAGGAAGGAGGCGACCAATGAGCGGCTTCCAGATTCGCAGCATGGGCCAGCTGAGCCACTTCCGGGCCTTCCGCACAATCAGGCTGAAAGACGACCGCGGCAACTCCTTCCAGCTGACGGTGCCAGCCCGTCTGAGCGGCGAGCAGATCTCGAATTCGGGCTACCAGCTCGAGCATTTCCTCATCATGCACGCCGGTAGCGTGGCGGAAGTGGTCTATCAGGCCTACCTCGGCTGCGTCGACTGGTTCAGGTTCCACCGCCCAGCTCAGCAGGACGCCACCACCGCCGACTACTTCCGGCGGATGAAGAACGCCCTCCGACAGGCCACTACCTACCACCAGCGCCTCGCCGACAAGGAATTTATCGAGACCTACAACGGCTGCGTCGTCGGCGACCAGTCGGCGGCCATCGAGAAGCTCCGATCCGCCTGCTACGACGTCTTCAAGCAGGAGCACGAGCCAGCCACGGCCCTCGACATGGCCTTCGTGGCGCAGATATACGCCACGGCAGTTTATCAGACTACCGTGACGGAGAAAATCATCAAAACCGAGTTCAGTCTGTCGGGCATCAACTGGGCCCGACCGTATAGCCGCTTCGGCCTCCACGACGTCATCAGCTTCGCCAAGAGGCTCCTGCGCGAGAAGTACGGCATCGACACAGAAAAGTATGACGAGAAGATAGGCGACATGGCCGAGTACGTCTTCTTGGACATGACGCGCAGCATCTTCGACCACGAGCGCATCGAGCGCAATATCCGCGCCGCCTATGCCGAGCTGCCGCCCGAGAAGCGGGAGCTATACGGAAGCGTGGAAGACCAGCTCCAGTACTTCGGCATCGGCCCGAAAGCGACGACGATCAGCCCTGAGGCCCATGAGTAGGAAGAGCCAGCTCAGCGCCGAGGACCGGCAATGGTGCATCGACCATTTCCACGAGTTCACCCATCGGGAAATGGCCGACCGCTTCGGGGTCTCCATCGAGACGGTCAGAAACATGCTCCACAAGGCTGGATGCCGTCGCACCAAGGAGGAGATACACCGGTTCCGGGCGTCCGCCCTCCCCATGTTCAGACAGAAACTGAGGCGCCTCTACAAGATGGAGCGCTTCCGCGCCATGTCAGGACTGCCGAGACAGACACGACTGCAGATTGCGAAGCTCTCGCCTGCTGGCCATAGCTACAAGCGATTCATGCGCGAGAGGTTCAACTACTTCTATGCCGAGGACGACGCCTCAGTCCTCTGCTACGACCACCAGACGCAACGATCGGCACACGCAGAGGCCCGTGCCGCCACCCACGGCATCAAGGTCGTGCCCGCCGACGAATGATATAATCAGAGAGTAATTCACACGATGTTCAATCTTTAAATTTTGGAAAGTATGCAGTAAGACTAATGACAGTTTTATTATTTTAATTTTACTTACCATTTCTGGGGACTGCCGTGAGGCCCTCCCCAGTTTTCCCCTCAAACCTCCCCCGCACGTCAGTGCGCGGTCTTAGGAAAAACGGGCGGGCGGGACGATCGAGTGATCGTGCAAACGATTCCTCAGTCCCCGCCCGCTTTTTATTTGGAAATTCTTTATTTTTCATATAATCTCATATTTTGCGAATTCATCGGGCGCGTCATCCGCGAGGACCGCGCGTCCTTCCATTTATTTTGTTAACATTTTTACTCGTAAGAGTTTTTGTCAAGGCCACCGTCCGCGAGGATCGTGCGCCCTTCTTTTCCTATCCTCCGACCGCGACCGACGAAACGATATTTAGTGTGTGTTATTTACGTTTTGATGTTTATCAATAATTGTTTGTTTTAGTTAAATACTCAGATTCAATTAATGTTTTGTAGAGATAAGGAGGCCACGGCGGTGGCCACCGCTCTTCATGGTTATGATTATTACCCCCGCCCTCCGCGAGGATCGCGGGTTTTCCCTTATTCCAAAGACATGCATATTGTAATTTTTACTATTTTTGCTCAGGGGAGGTGTCCGCGAGGATCGTACTCCCCTTTTTCTTCAAACCTACCGACATTCATTCCATAGGTTTTTTAAGGTTTAGATTATTTTTCAGGATGATTTATTAACAGTGTAATTTACCAGTCGGGGTCGCCGTCCGTGAGGATAGCGCACCCCTTTTCTTTTTCTCAGACCTTCCCCATAGCTCTTCGCAAAGAAGAGACTTTTGCCGGGCCTGTACCTTACAGGGACGGGAGGCGCGGCGACATCGTTCCCGCCCTCCCTTTTTCTATAGACGTTCTTTTTTTCATCGCAAATCATAATACACTGGGCAGGCCGTCCGTGAGGATAGCCGCCCTTCTTTTTCTCAGACCTACCCCGTACTTCGACGGTTTAGGAACACCCGCAGGAGGTAGGGAGACTCGCAGTCCCTTCCATCCGTTCCTACCGTCGATAGCGATACTTCGAGGTTTAGGAATACCCGCAGGAGGGCGGAATGCACCATGCGTCCGCCCTCCGTTTTTCCTATCGAAAATTCGTCTTATTCTATCATAGGCAATTTGTGTTATCTTAATTTACCGCCGCGGCCGCCCTTCGTGAGAATCGCGACCGCATTTTTTTTGATTTTGGCATAAAAAAAATGGCTAAAAATTTGCGTAGTACGATTTTTTGTAGTACCTTTGTAGTGTCTTAAAAAATAAACGAACAATGAAAAAAGAACTAACAAAAGAAGAAGATGAGCTGATTGAGGCCATCAGAATGTACAAGAGAAGTTTCCCAAACGGCTACCCACGATTGCTATGGTACGCACAAGAGTTGTTTGATGAGATAACCTCTCGAAAGTAAAGAACAAGGCGGCCCGCAAGGGTCGCCACATCAACAGTCATCGCTATGGAAAAGGAAGACAAGGACAACGCAGTAAAACAACGCATACAGGACATACTCCTCTGCGTGTCATGGAGAGAGATTGCAAACACGTATTTCGACCGTTCGGCATCATGGCTATACCATAAGCTCAACGGAATCGACGGAAACGGCGGCGTCGGAGGATTCACGGCAAATGAAAAAGAGCAACTGCGTGGTGCGCTTTTCGATTTGAGCGAACGCATCCGCCGTGCGGCAGAGACCATTTAGGCAAGTTGTTCGTTACACTTAAGACAGAAGTCGTCCGCGCCTACGGACGCAGACCCCGGGGGATTCCTCCGGGGTTTTTCATGCTCGGCGCCGATATGGCCTTTTTTGCCGAACACTAAAAAAGCCAATATGACAAAAGACCGCAAGGAAGCCATACAGTACGCATCGGCCTGCATCATGCTCGCCAGCGGCATCGTCCTCTCGTTCCTCAGCTTCTTCCTGAGCAACTACACGATCGAGGATTCCGTCCTGTGGTATTTCGCACAGACCATCCTCTACGCTGGCTCCGTCTTCGGCCTCACCATGTACGTATCGTCCACCCGCAAGGCCATCCTCAGCGAGGTCAACGACCGACTGTCCAACCTGTCCACCGACACCACCAAGGAAGAGAAGGAGAAAGAGAAGAAATGAGAATCCACGGCACATTCCTCAACAGCGCGGGCCTCGCCGTCACGGTAGAGATCATCACCCGCCGCGACACCCTCACCTCGATAGAGATAGGCAGCGACGAGGCGGGACTGTGGTTCCCAGCCTCCGAGGCGTTCACCACCGAGAGCGGGCTCAACGACACCTTCGACGTCGTCCTCCAGTCCTCGGCCACGCTCCGGCTGGAGACCACCGACTACCGCACCGAGTTCTACCAGCGGGCCTGCCGCGACGCCGTCGTCACGGTCTCCATCACAGAGGACGACGGCACCACCCGCACGCGCTTCGTCGGATGCGTCGAGCCTCGCCAGTATTCGCAGGACTTCTCGGGCGGCCAGCTCTCCAACGACATCGAGCTCCCGCTCATCGACGCCCTCTCCTCCCTGCAATACGCTACCTACGCCCACATCGGCGCGCCCGGGGTCTCCTTCCAGAAGGTCAGGGAGGCGTCTTCCGTCCGGTCCTTCCTCTCCGTCATCGAGCAGTTGCTCAGCGAGACCCCCTGCGCCGATCTCCCCTACCGCCTCTACTACGACGGCAGCAAGGCCCTCGCCTCCGACGCCTCACGCCGCTTCTCCATCCTCTCCGAGGTGGGAGTGGCCGAGACGGTCTTCATCGGCGAGGACGAGGACGACACCATGACCATGCTGGAGACCCTGGAGCACATGCTCCGCTTTCTCAACCTCCACATCGTCCAGCAGGGCCTCGACTTCTTCGTCTTCTCATGGGAGAGCCTCCGGCAGCCCTCCATCCAGTGGCGATGCCTCATAGGTGGCGCGCCCGACTTCGTCCAAAGCCTCGACCCGCAGACCCTCGCCGACAGCAACGTCTTCGGCACCCGCATGGACATGGAGATGGGCGAGACCTACAACCGGCTGGTCCTCGACGTCAACCCCGCCGACACCACCGACGTAGTGGCCTCGCCGCTATCCTCCGACGCGCTGGTCCCCATGTTCACGGGCAAGCAGCTCTACGCCACCTGCCTCTGGGCAGCAGGCACGGGCGACACGTCCTCCAAGGCCTTTCAGGCCCTGCTCAGCGACCAGCCCACCACCTACGACGGAGCCCACACCGTGGAGTATTTTCTCTGGGCGAAGTCGGCCATAGGATGGCGCATCGGCACGGGAGACGGCAGCGGGGGCGTACGCCAGTGGACCGGCACGAAGAAGGACCAGCAGCGCATACCAGGCCTCCTGCGCAAGCAGATAGGAGCGGCCATCCTGTCGGTCGGCAAGATAGACCGCAAGGCCTCCGCCACCGACAACTCCCCCACCTCCACCGTCGAGATGGCCGACTACCTCGTGGTCTCGGTCAACGGCAACCTCATCAACGACGAGGCCACCACCTATCCCCAGCCCGACGACCTCCGCCAGGCAGCCCCCGTGGCCACATGGGACGGCAATGCGGCGGGAGGCATCTACTCGCCCTCCGACGATGAAACGAAGAATTATATCGTCATCTCGGGCTCCATCATCCTCAATCCCGTCCTGCGCCAGTCGGTCAACTACCTCAACCGGGCCCAGTACGACCCAGTCCGATGGGTGAAGGGACGCGACGGCGAGCGCCGCCTCTCCATGCGCTGGTGGAGGGCCGACACGCCCAAGAGCCAGCCACAGCCTCAGGAGGCCACCACCGACTATGGTGCCGTCTCCACCCAGCCCGTCAAGTCCGACAACCCGCTCGCCCAGCCCTACCTCAACGCCTGGGAGGGCTTTTATCCATGGACCGACGACGACGCCCAGGATCTCGCCTTCTCCTACTCCCGTGTAGGCTCTTCCGTCGACAATGTCTCCAAGATAGGGGCGCTGGAGTGCATGCTCCGTGTCGGCGACAAGGTGGCCGTCGAGGATAAGGACTTCGACGAGGACGGCAACCGTACCGTCACCATCGACGGCGAGGAGGTGGTGGTCCGCTATGGCCACATCAACAACATCAGCTGGAAGCCCTTCCGCACGCTGGAGCAATGCCGGGCGGCCCACCCGGGCGACGAGGATGCGGCCCTCGACGAATACTATGCGCAGACCATCACCATCGGATTCGACCCGAAGATCGGCGACAAGATCATCGGCACCCAGTTCGACATCCAGAACAACATCGACTACACCCTCGGCCTTGACGTCAAGGGCATGGCCATCCCCGTGCGCCATTCCGACCACCTGCGCGGACGGGTCCACTTCGAAATCCTCGGACCCGTCTTCAATGCGCAGTTCGACAAGATCACGCGCCGCCACCGCACCTTCTTCCGCAAGGAGAAGTGGACCGCCACCACCGTCCCCATCCTCTCGCGCGTCTCCTCCATCATGGTCCGCGACCTCAAGATAGAGCTCCATTCCGACAATGGCATGGCGGGAGCCGATACGGATTCCGAACACAGCTTCATGTCCGACACGGATGAGGATTTTGTCAACAAGAAGGACGACCTCGAGATGCGCATCCACTCGGCGCTCACCACCTCGGAGTGCGAGGAGCTCGGATGCGCCAACACGGTAGCGCCGTCCGTGGCCGTCGATCTCACCACGGGCGACGCCGTCCTGCGCATCTTCGACTGGCTCAAAGCAGCATCCGACGCCGTTCCGCCCATCGCCGTCAAGGCCGAGCGGGACTATATCGACTCCTACTACCAGGAGTACCACGTCCCGCGCATCGAGCTCTCCTTCGACTTCGACGGGCTGCTCCCCTCGCCCTTCGCCCGCTTCGCCCATCCCGCCCTCGACGGGCGCACCTTCTCCGTCATCGCCGTCGGCTACGACTTCCAGTCCGCCACGTCCCAGATACGCATGAAGGAAGAGTAGCTGAGGGTTCGAGTTTCACTTTAAGCAAAAAGCGCAAATGATTGGTATCAGACTTTTCCGCAAAAAGGATAAAAGCAAATCCTCAACCCACACCACCATCCATGTGCAGGGGCAGGAGACCTCGGGCGTGCCCGCCTCCTTCGTCTCGCAGGTCCGCGCGTGGATCAACGAGGTGGCCGACCGCATCAACGCCCTATGGGACAACGCCCGCTCGCTCTTCCTCTCCAAGGTCAACGACGACACGGCGGAGGGTCATATCACCCTCAACAAAGGCTTCACGGCTTCTGCCGATTCCACGGTCAATGGCAACCTGCAGGCCGACAGCCTCGACGTCCAGACGGTGGCCATCGTCCGGGGCGAGACGACGTTCTCCAAGGACGGCACCTTTGCCGACGGTCTCACGGGCCATGGTGGCCGCATCTGTCCCGATGGTTCGGCGGAGCTCGATTCGCTGACGCTCCGGCGCTTCCTGGAGGTGCCTGAGCTGCGCTTCAACCGGGTCTCCGTCCAGGTGGGCAACCAGTGGCGGGCGCCGGGCGGCGGCATCATCCGCTCCGTCTCGCCTGCCGCCGACGCCACGGGCACGGCCATTCTTCATCTCGAAGCGGGGGAGATAGGCACGGTGGCCGTCGGCGACCTCTGTATGGGCATCTACCATTCCGAGACCGCCTCCGACAATGCCGAGGCCAATAGCGACGACAATCACGGCAACTTCCGTTTTGCCGGATTCTATACGGCCTACTGGGAGATCACCGCCGTCGCCGACTACACGGACGACGAGACGGGCCAGACCTTCCACAATGGCAAGGTGTCCTACCGCCTCCGTCCTGTCTCTGCCAACTACCCGCGGCCCATGCACCCCACCGCCGCCATGCACTTCGTTTGCTATGGCAACCGCACCGACACCGCCCGCCAGTCCTCACGCTACTCCACGCTCACCTACGAGCGATTTCTCACGGGCGTCTCCGATTGGGAGTTCACGTCGAAGCAGATACGCATGCAGGTGGGCGACCTCAGCGCCTTCTCTCCCGTCCCCGGGATGGACTTCTCGGGCTACTCGGTCTATGCCAACAGCATCTACCTCGACGGCCACCTCAAGCAGCTCGCAGAGCTCGGCGACCCCAACCCTTACACCTACTCGGTGGACAACCTCGCCGACACGCTCGCCCTCGACGCCAAGGGCAAGCCCAAGCAGCCCGTGGTCTCCACGCTCGCCGACGGTTCCAAGTCGTGGCTGCTCCATACGTCCATACAGGTGCGCCGAGGCCAGATGATTCTCACCTGTCTGGAAGACGCCACCGCCACGCCCGCCACGGGTCAGTACCGTCTTCTCTGTCTGCCCGTCGGCTGCACGGCCCACTTCGACCACTCCACCCTCTACATCGACAGCGTCGACTATTCCTCACGCCCCACGGCCTACGTCGAGGTGACGATCGACTGCGAGGGACGGGCCGCCCTCACCTACGTCTTCACCATCAAGGTCATCGCCGACGGCGACCGTGGAGAGCAAGGCAGGGACGGCACGGCCTACGGCACACGCCGGCGCTATGCGCTCTCAGCCCGCGCCACGTCTGCCTCGCCCCATACGCCGCCCGACGACGTCGCCACATGGCAGGACGTGCCCCTCGCCACCACCGACGACCGCCCCTACCTCTGGATAGAGCTCACCGACTGGCAGCAGCAGGCGGGAGGCCTCCAGACCTTCTCGCCCGTCTCCTCCTACGTCCGACTGACGGGCGACCGTGGCCAGCGCGGAGAGGACGGCCTTGACGGCAAGGACGGCAAGTCGTGGACCCTCAGGGGCACGGCCCTCGGCCATGTCACCAACATGGCCTCGCTCCCCTCGCCAGCGCCCGACGGCGTCTTTCTCGTCGATACGGGAGCAGAGGGACTGCCCGTCGCCGTCCGACAGATGGGCGGCGCATGGGCCTCCATCACCACCATCCAGGGCGATGCCTACATCCTCGCCGGCGACGTGTGGATGGCCACCGAGACGGCCTGGGCCAACCTCGGACGCATACAGGGAGAGAAGGGAGAGCGGGGGCAGGCGGGCACCAACGGGCGCACATCGCGCATCTACCAGCGCCTCGACGAGGGGCAGCACTACTACGATGGCTCCACCATCACCGCCGACGGATTTTGCTACCTCGACTTCTACGCCGTGCCCTCCGACACGGCCAAGAGCGGATGGGACGTCTATCGCTGCGTCAAGTCCTACGTCTATCAGGCCGCCGTCCACGCCCTGCCATCCTCCGACAGGGACCACTGGCAATTGGTCGGCGTCAATGCCGACTCTGCTTTCTTCTCCTTCCTCATCGCCCGCGACGCCCGCATCGACTTTCTGCAGAGTAATTCCATCGCCATCCGCAAGAAGCACGCCACGGCACCCTACGCGGGCATGGGTGGCGATTTCCCCTTCTGGGCGGGCGCGGCTCAGCCCTATCCCGACGGGTCGGGCTTCAATGGCTCCACCTACACCTTCGCCGTCGATGAGACGGGCAACCTCTTCGCCTCCTCGGCCTACCTCACGGGCACCATCCACGCCACCTCGGGCTCCATCGGAGGCTTCGCCATCCAGGACGGCGGACTGACCAACGCCGACGATGCACGCAACGGCGTCACCATCACGCCGAAGTCCATCACGGCCCAGTCCTCACGCTCCGAAGATGGACGCGTCGTCTTCGACACCCAGTCCAACATCGTGGGAGCCATAGGGGCCTCCAGCGGAAAGGACATCTTTTGGCCCGTCGCCCTCCAGCTTTCGGGACGACCCAACGACAGCTACCCGGGCACGGCGCTCGACATCGTCGAGGGCATCACCCGCGGCCACCGTCCCGAGCCCATCCTCGTCGAGGGCTCGGTCCAGCTGGTCGATACCAGCGACGCCTACAACGTGCCCAAGCCGCTACCCCAAGGCTCGCCGACCTACTTCGACGGCCAGCGGGTCTATGTGCGCTCGGGCGCCGTCCTCGTCAATATAGCGGCAGCCACCGTCGCCCTGCCAAAGAACCCACAGCACGGCGACTGCTACCTCTTCCTGCCCTGTGGGTCGTACAATCTCACCATCGACCCCGGTGCGCATGCCATCACCATCGACGGCACGACCTTCAAAAACAAGACCTACACCTGCGCCAAGCGCATGGTCTATCTCGTCTTCGTCGGGCGTGGCGCCTCGCCCTTCGGATGGGTAGGCAAGACGCTCCAGTAGTTCATGAGTTAAGAAGAAAAAGAAAAATGAATATCTCGCAAGACTTCTCCCTCACCGCCTCCGTCTGGGACGGCGACAAGTTCCTCATCGAGGCGGCCACGGCCAACGGCAGCCGCCAGATGAAGGTGACGGCAGAGGTGGTCCGTGCCTACCTCAACGGGACTGCGGGCCCTGACACGGACCGACGGGTGCTCCCCTTCCGTGGCTTCATAGAATCGGGCGAGATCTCGCCATCATCAGCCGCCCCCGTCCTCCCCCTGGAGGTATGGTTCGTTCGCTCCGCCGCACGCTTCGCCGTGGCTGAGCGTTCCTCCAGCCCCGTCTCCTCATCGGCGCCGCCCAAACTCTACGACAACTGGGCCTCCCGCTCGCTCTACAACGACGGCCTCTCACCCGCCGCGGGCAACCTCTACGTCTGTCAGGACGACGACCGCCCCTACTGGTGGACGGGCGCTGAGCTCCGACCCATCGTCACCGACACCACGGGACAGGTCATAGCCGACGCCATCCCCCTCGACGAGATAGACGCCATCACGGCGGCAGCCTCCCGTCCCTCTTCCTCCTCGCCCGCCAAGTCGCCCGCCTCGCCAGCACCAGCAGCAGAGGAGGCAGCCCAAGCAGATGGAATAGAGGCAGCAGAGGATGCAGAGGCAGCAGAGGCAGCGTCCCAAGAGGAAGCACCCGCAGCAGTAGCAGAGCCCGTAGCAGAGACGACAGAGGAAGAGGCAGAACCCAAGGCGGCCGAGCTCATCGACACGACCCTCCGATCCGCCTCGCTTGTAGATACGACCCTCCGCTCAGCTACCATCATAGACAAGTCGAAACGATCGGCCACCATCATCGACAAGTCGAAGCGCTCCGCCACTATCATCGACAAGTCCAAGCGATCCGCCGACGTGACCACCGCCACGCCATCGGCCCGCATCATCACAGTAGGATAACCAATCACTCCACACATACATCATGGCATCATTTCTCGATTCAGCAGGCGTCACCCGCCTCGTTAGCAAGCTAAAGACGATTTTTGCAGTCAAGGCCACCACCCTCTCCGGCTACGGCATCACCAACGGCGTCACCTCCGTCTCCGTCACGGGCACGGGACAAGCCGTATCAGCCGCATCCGTCAGCGGTCACACCCTCACGCTCACCAAGGGAGCCAGCCTCCCGACAGTGCGCCACGAGCGCCCCACATCGACCTCCACCCAGGTCTCCAACTTCACCAGCTCCGAGGAGCTCATCCTCGACCTCACAGCCGCCACCTATTCAGCCGGGGCGAAATTTTGGATCAATTTCCTCCAGACAGACATCGCGCGCGGATACGGCCTCTACCGTGGATGCGTCATCACGGGCGCGCAGACCTGCACAGTCTCCTTCGGTGGCATCACCTCCATCAAGGGCGCCGTCACGCTCCAGGCCGCATCGGTCTATCATTTCACGCTCTGCACCAATGGCAGGAGCGGACAATACCTGGCCAAGGGCTACGTCCTGTGGCAGCGCATCTCGGCCTCGTAAATGACAACAACAAAACGACAACAACAAAAGTATAATTATTCATCACTTTAAAATTCATAAAACAGTATGGCAAAGTATCTCGATTCCGCAGGCGTAACCCGCCTTGTTACCAAACTCAAAACCGACGTCATCCCCAGCGTCAAAGTCAATGCAGCCAAAGCGGCCGACACCGTACTCGCATCGGGCATCACGGGCGTCATCGACATCTCCCACATCCCGCAGGGAGCCCTGGAGCGTGTCGTCACCGTCGCCGACGACGCGGCACGCTACAAGCTCACCACCTCCCAGGTCCAGCTCGGCGACACCGTCAAGGTGACGGCCACGGGACGCATGTACATCGTCGTCGATGAGAGCAAGCTCTCCACCTCGGCAGGCTACATGGAGTACGCAGCGGGCACCGCCGCCTCCGTCCCCTGGTCGGGCGTCACGGGCAAGCCCTCCACCTTCACGCCATCAGCCCACAACCACACCATGAAGCTCAAGATCGGTGCCACCACCAAGGACGGCTCCACGGCTTCGCAGCAGTCATGGTCAAAGGCCGAGATCATCGGCACGCCCTCCGTCAGCGGATCGGGCAACGCCGTGACGGGGATGACGGTCAGCGGCGACACCGTCACCCTCACCAAGGGCACCACCTTCGCCACCAAGGCGCAGAACGACGCCCTCGACACGCGTATCTCGGCCCTCGAAGACTTCACGGGAGGCACAGGCGGCGGACTGGGAGACCAGCTCAACGTGGCGGGCTACGACGTCGTCCGCTTCGATGGTTTCCTCGCCTCCAAGCCCACCCTCCAGCAGACCTCGACCACGTCCGTCGTGGCCCTCGTCATCGTCAAGTCCGCCACCCCCAGCACCACGCCGGGAGCCGTGGCCATCGATAGCATCATCGCCAGCGATGGCTCCAAGTACTACAGCAACTGGAAGGATTTCAACATAGCCACGCCCGACGAGGCCACCAAGAAGCAGGTCTATCTCCACAAGATCTACCTCGACACCTCCACGGGCAAGGCCTACTACGCCGTGGATGCCACCACGCTCAAGGAGATCGACGGCGGCGACGTAGCCATGACCCCCACCGAGGTCGATGCAGCCGTCGCAGCTGCCAAGTAACCACCACCAGGGGCGGTGCTCTCCCGCCCCTGGTCTTTCCAACCCAAAGAAACAAGAATCATGAACAAGAGAACCATCAAACACATCTTCGTCCACTGCACGGCCACCCTCCCCACCGCCTCCGTCGATTCGCTCCGCGCCGGCTGGAAGGCTATCGGGTGGAACAACCCGGGCTACCACTACGTCGTCAAGCCCTCCGGAGAAGTCGTCAGCCTCCAGCCCGAGGACAAGGCCTCCAACGGCGTAAAGGGCTACAACGCCCACGCCATCCATGTGGCCTACATCGGAGGAATAGGCCTTCACAAGGCTAATCCCCGTGACGTAGGGAGCGCCCATATCGAGGACACCCGCACGCCTGCGCAGAAGGCCGCGCTGCGCGCCCTCCTCGCCGACATCCATAGCCGATACCCCAAGGCCATCATCCTCGGCCACCGCTCCATCTGGGGAGAATACTCGCCCGAAAAGTGGCAAAAAGTTTGCCCATGTTTCAACGCCATCAAAGAATATGCAGACATATAAGCCGCTTCGCATCATAGCCGTCCTGGCGCTCATCATCGCCGTCATGGCCTGCGCCTCCCGACGCACCGCCTCCGACGAGCTGCGATCCACGGCCACCACCACGGCCGACGCCATGGCCACACAGGTACACGCCGCCGTCCGTACCGACACGGCCACGGCCCATACGGTCAGCCGCGACACCACCCGCCAGCAGACCACCACCGCCGACACCACGGCGGCCCACTACCGACGGGCCACATGGCAGCAGGCCGACACCACCTTTACAGAGGTCTGGATCAACGCCCGCCGCTTCCGCTACCACGACGGCTCCACCGCCTCCACGTCCTCCCGTCAGGAGGCCCGGGCAGCCACCTCCACCGCCATCGACACCGACTCCTGCCGTCTGATCAGCCGCACCGACACGATCTCAGCAGTACAGAAGAAGCACATAGAGACCGATCGGCGACCGCTCGACAGGGCCGTCCTCGGCTATTCCGTTTACACCTTCTTCGTCCTCATCGTCGTCCTCATCGTCCTGCTCTACATCATAGGCAGGTTGAAGAAATAAGCCGGACATCTTTCATATTCTCTATAATCCGAAGCCCCCGGCACGCGTCCATGCGTGTCGGGGGCTTTTCTCGATTTTGCAGAAGTCGAAGCAGCAAGCACCTACTCCCATGGCAGACGCCAGCCAGCCTTGCCTCTCGCCTTCCGCTCGTTGCCGATCACGGCCACCAGCTGACGCCCCTGGCCCACCAGTCGCCCGCTCACGCTCACATGCACCGTCGCCTGCGCGATGCTGCCAGCGCCGATAGAGGGTCGCACGCTCCCGACCTGAGGCACGCTGCCCAGTCCGTTGGCCACGTCCCACAGACGCTTCTGCTGCCAGCGGTTCAGGATCATCTCGCCCGAGTTCACTCTCACGGGGATGCGGTCGCCCGTATAGGAGTTGCCGCCGACGATACCGCCCGTGGCGTATCCCGTCGAACCCTTCACGGCGCTGATAATGGCCATCAGCTGCGCCACACCCACAGCCGAGGCGGCCACCCATTCCCACAGATTCCCGTTCTTGCCCTCGTTCGCACTGGCCTGAGCAAAGCCCATGGCCGTAGTGGCGATGGCCTGCGCGATGGTGCCCGCGATGTTGAGTTCGGGCAGTTCGAAGGCGCTGCCCATGCCCTGCAGCGCCGACCCCACCTGGTTGATGGCGTCCGCAGCCTTGTCCATGCGCTCCTTCACGCTGTCCGTGTTCCTCAGGATCTTCCCGAATCGAAGCGGCACCTTCCCGATCCCCGCCAGCTGCTTATTGATACCGTCGGCCAGCATCTCGCCCATCTCCCGGCCTATCTCGCCAGCATCCACCGCTGCGGCCACCGTCTCCAGCTGCCGCCTCAGATCCTCGGCCTCGTTGTTCCTGAGGTCGATTTTTGCGATGATGTCGAAACCGCTCACGCCTTGCAGCTCCTTCTTCTTCGCCTCCAGATCTTCCGCAGATGGAAGCACGGGGCGCACCAGCGCGGCCAGATCCACCTGCGCCGTGTTCCCCGCCACGTTACCGCCGATCGTACCGCTCGCCCCCATGTCAGCCTGCAGTCCGCCGCTGCGCTCATACCGCATCCGCTGGAGCGCCTCCAGCTTGTTCCGATATTCCTCCAGCGTGTCGATGTCATCCTGGATGTCCAGCGCCTCCTTCACCTTCGTATCGGGCAGCGCCAGCAGGTCGGCGTAGAGCTTCTCCACCAGCTCGTCCAGCTGGCGGATGGAGAGGATGCCGTCCGTGATCTCGGGCTCATCCACCACGTCGTTCACGGTCGGAGCGGGCGTCGTGGGCGTAGTGTGCGTAGTAGTCGTAGTAGTCGTAGTAGTAGGCGGCTCCGGGCTGCCCTTCACCTTGAACGTGATCGCCTGACCCTTCTTCGCATACGCCGCCATCTGCTGCTTTAACCTTAGGTTGTCAGCCTTCACGGCCTTTATCTGAGCGTCTATCCGTTCCCTCTCGCTCGTGCCCTTGACCCGCTCGTGCATCACGTCGAGGTTCGCACCCTCAGCCACCATCATACCATAGAGGAACGGATGCTGCTGGGCGCGCGTCTGCTGCACCGTCGATGCCTTCTTGCGTTTCTCCTCCAGGTCGTCCAGTTTCATGTTATTGGTGGCCGCCTGATTAGCGAGGGCGCGCATGGTGGCCTCGATCGTCAGCTGGTCGCAGTACGCCTGACTGTTCTCCGTCAGTGCCTTGTACCATTCGCTCACGCTGCTAAAGTAGCCCATCGTCTCGCCGTACCGACTGTTCAGCTCCTCCACCTTCTTCTTCTCCTGAGCCTTCGTGCCGTTCCAGTCCTTCGTCACGGCGATGTCCTTATAGAGCTGCGCCATGTTGTCGGCCACGGCCTCCTTCGCGTCCTTCAAGCGACCCGTCAGCTGCTCGGTCAGCTGCTTGTTGGTCTGCTTCGCCACGGCCTCGGCGCTCAGCGCCTGCTTCGACTGCTCCAGCGTCTTCGACACGCCGTAGATGATGGCCGAGAGGGCAGCGAGGGCCAGGCCCACCACCGAGGCTACCTTCAACGTACGGATGGCCGTGGCCGTCGTAGTAGCGCCCACCTCCACGCCGCGCAGCTTGCCGATGAGCACCTCCAGCACGGCGCCCATGCCCACCGAGGCCTGGCGCACCACCTGCGAGGCGGGACCCCATTTCAGCAGCTTCGTGACGGCGCCAGCGGCGGCGCGCCCACAGCCAGCCAGAGCCGTGCCAAACTGCACCACGCCCGTCACGGCCATGCCCAATTGCCCAAACTGGGCGATCATGCTCTGGTAGGGCATGAGGGCCTTGCCGATATTCACCATCACGCCGCCAAAGCTATTGGCCAGCTGCTTCGCCTTTCCCGCGTCCGTCTTCGCCAGCTCGGCGTTCATGTTGCCGACGTTCTGCGTGATGATCTCGGCGAGCATGGCGGCCCGCTCGCCCTCGTTGCCGGCCTTCAGCGCCTTCTCCTGGGTCTCGCTAAAGGTGATGCCCACACGCCGCAGGGCGCCCGTCTGTCCCTGCAGCGCCTTGCCCAGTAGGTTGGCAATATTCGCGGCGTCCTCGCTCGTAGCGTTCAGACCCTTCTGCTGCGTCAGCAGATTGTTCATGGCGGGAAGAAGGGCCGTCAGCGTCCGCTTGTGACTGGCAAAGGTGGCCAGCTGCTGGAGGCCGCTGCGCTGCACCGTACCACCCACCACGCCGAGCTTCGTCTGAGCTGCCACCGCCGCGTTCACCGAGGCCACATCCTCAGCCGTCGCACTCATGCGCTGCCGCATCACCGTCGTCAGCTTCGTCTGAGCCTCCGTAGCTGCGTTGGCCTTCGCGATATACCCGCCCATGATATTGGTCAGATTCTGCAGGGAGCTATAGACGTTACCGACGGTCGTACTGATAGACGACCATTTGATCATCGAATCCCTGAAACGGTTCGCCCGCTGGGTCGAAGCGTTCAGGGCCTCGCCTAATCTCTCCACATCCCGCCGACTGCTCACCACTACGTCCTTGCCGTCGATACGGATCTTGATATTAAAAGGAATAGTCTTTGCCATATTCTATTATAATAAATAAAGTATATTCACAGCCACCCCAGCTTTGCCGCACGCTTCATCGTGGCGTTCTCGATAGCCGTCCCGATCTCCTCCTCCACGATCTTCGGGCCCTGCGCCTCGGCCGCGTCCAGGAAGTGATAGGCGGGCATCTTGCCCCTGTTCCTGCCAACCCAGCGAAAACCGTCCCCCGTGTTCACGAGAAAACGCTTCGCCCAGCTGCGTGGATAGCGTTGCTTCGTACCTTCCGCGGCCCACATGAGCACAGGCTTCTCCAGCCCGTGCCGGTTCTTGATATACCCGCTCTTGCCGTGAGGCTTCACCGTGATCATGAAGCCACCGCCGCGCGGATAGACGCGCACGCGCACGCCCTTGGCCAGCTTTCCAGCGTCATTGATACCGCTACCCTCCACGCTGCGCTTCGCCACGGCGGCGATCATCTTGCCCGTCCGACGATAGGCGTCCTTCAGTGTCCGCTTCATCTCGCGCTGGTCAAACGTTTTGAGCAGGTCGTTCCAGGCCTGCCCGATCACTTGCTTCTCATTCATTTCTCTTCCTCCTTTCCTCGGCCTCTCTCCGACGTCTCATCAGGGCCTCGAAGGCGCGCTGCGCTTCCTCCTTCGTCGCGACCTTCTGCTCGCTCGGCTCGGGCCGCGCCTCCTGCCGCTGGTCCCACGGCAACGGAAGCACCCGCTTCGGATCCACGCTCTTCCCGCTCCACGGGCTCACGCTCATCACGCCCACGATACGCGCACGCTCCCACGCCTCCCGCTCCCGGTCGTCGTCGTAGCGGTGGCGGGCCGCTGCGATAGCCTGAAACTCAGAGGGGGTGAGCAGCCCAAAGTCTTCAAAACTCAAGCCGCACACCCCCAGACCGTAACCAAGCATTTCCTCGATGCTTATTTTTTTTTACCAGCATCGGCATCCGCGTTATCGCCGTCATCGCCAAACATCGAGGCGCTCCACTCTTCGATGTCGGCAGGGTCGGTGGCGTCGGCAAACTCCTCCAGGCTCATCCCGAAGGCCACGCCCTCGCGCTTGCACGCGCTGGCCACACAACACCACAGCAGCGTAAACGTGTCGCAGAATCCACCATCGCTATCGGTCAAATCACGGCCCGTCTGCTGCTTGAAGCGCAGCATAGCGCCGTTAGTCATGTAAGCGGGGTAAACGCTACCACCGACCTCGACCTCGATACGACCCACGGCGGCTCCTTCCTTGGAACGCTCTGCCAGGCCTTTCTCTTGTTTATTCTTTTCCATAATCATATTTTTCTAAAATGTCACACACTAATCGCCCAGCGTATCGCCGCCGCCCTGGTCTCCGCCGCCCGTGGTGGCCGTCTTGAAGGAGGCCGTGAGCGTGAGGTCGGAGGTCAGCTTCACCGTGCGCGGGTTCTCCATGTTGCCGTCGCTCCACTTGTCGAAGGCGAAGCCCGCCTTCGGGGTTGCTCGGACGGTCTGCGTGCTGCCATCGTCGAAGGTGCCGCCGCCCGAGACGCTACCCTGGCTCACGTTGGCCGAGCGGACCGTCAGCGTGTGCTTCGGCTTCGCTGGAGCTGGCTGCGAACTACCGCCGCCCGGCATACTGGCAGAGCCTCCTGCGCCCTCCTGGGGCTCGATGTAGCAGCGGTTGGGAGTCACCGTCACACCATTGCCCTGGACCGCGTGTTGGTAGAAGGCTACGCCCACGTCTTGGGCCTGCAGAACATAAGAACCGATAGGAGGTTCTTGTTCTACATACACACCCGTCAAAATTCCCTTGGTATATTTCTCGCCGTGCTTACCTGCATACCCCTCCAGTCTATACTGCCCAGGCGTTCCGCCGACGATGTATGGAGTATTGGCTTCGAAACGCTGCACCTCATTCGTGACGATTTTCCCGTTCTCGTCAATCGAGAGCGCCTCGTACAGTTTCAGCCCGTCTGGCTTCGCGCAACTGAATGGGATAATGATCGTGCCCCACTTCGCCGCGCTCAAGGTGTACTCATAGACCATCTTCTGTCTCACCAACCCCAGCGCCACATGATACGACAGGCGGATGGTCTGCACGAAGGCGCCATCCTTCCAGCTCTCCTCGCCGCCGACCAGCTTCACGCAGTCCATAGTCATGGCGAAGCCGTCCTCCTCCTCGCTGGCGACGATACGGCCCATGAGCTGCTTCCTCACGCGCTCCATCGTCTCCACGCCCTCGCCGTAGGTCTTCGCAAAGACCACCACCTCGTAGCACACCTCGTCGTAGCCGCTGCGGCCCTTTTCGTCCAGCGACCGCGCATCGACACGACGAAACGTCACCAGCGGCAGCGTCACTTCGTTCTCGCTCACCACGGGGCGCACATGGCCCTCGCCGAGCAGGTCCTTCAATACGGAGTAGATAGCAGACCCGGCGCTCAGAGAGCTGCGCGGGATGTTTACTATAGTTTCACTCATCTTGGTATATTTTTTTCTAATATTTATAATTGAAAAATCACGGCAGCTCGTCGGTCATCCCGATCAGGCTGCACGTCACGGGCATTTCACCCAGCCGACGCCGGCTCCGGTCGATACCCTCTATCTGGTACGTCTTGCCGTCCCAGCGAAGTCGGTCATACTCCCGCAGGGCGTCAGTATAGCGGAAGACGAAGGTCGTCACATGCTGATAGACCACCTCGCCGTTCAGCTCGCCGAACCCGCTATTTTTGTGCGTCACCTGGCAGGGCACGCCCTCAGCCACCACCGTCCACCTTCCCGTGTCGGCGCCAAACTTGTCCGTGCTCTTCTCGTAGCGCACCACGTCACACACCTCGTCCAGCAGTCCTGCTCTAATCATGGGCCTCGTAGTTCACATGGGCGTAGATCAGGTGCCAGTAGTGCGGGCTCCGATAGAGCTGGGCCGCGCTCACGCTCTCACGCTCTCGGTAGTTGTCACCCGTCAGAATCAGCAGCGCCTGCCTCAGGTCGGCGGGCAGCGCGCCGGGAGCGGTCTCCAGCTCTTTCAGGTCGCTCACCTGCAAGTCGGCGGCAAGCGTCTGCTCGGCGGCGTCGATAAACTGGGCCACCTCTTCCTTGTCGAGGTCGCTGGCGTACCGGAGCCGGCTAAAGTGGATAGCACTATCCACGTCGATATATCTGGGCATGATCTTCGTCCTTGGTTCGTTAATGAGAAAGGGCGGAAGCAGGAAACCCGCTCCCGCCCGATCAATCAAATCAAAAAAGTAAAGCGAATGCTATGTTATGGAATCGTTTCCCTATTCACGATCAGGCTTGGTCAGTGACGGGCTTGGGCGTCGTGTCCTGTCCGGGATACACCTCGGGCTCGCCGTCGTTCTCGAAATCGACGACGAAGGTGGCATCGTCTTGCGCGGGGTTCGTCTCCTCCACCTTCGTGATGACAAACTTGCCCTTCAGGTAGGGCGTAGCGTCGCCCTCGCGCTCGAAGCAGGAGAGCTCCACGCTCTGTCCAGCGCCCCACAGTTTGCGCACCTCGTCCAGGCTGAGCTCTTCCTCGCCCTTGTAGCGGAAGCCCTCGCCATGTACGCTGATGCTCATCTTCGTCACGCCCTTGCCGCTGAAGAGGGCCTTCTTGGTCTTCTCCTTCATGGGAGGCTTCACGCCGCGCTCCTTCGTCTCGGTGTTGAAGGTGACGGAGTGCGTGGTGCTATGCCCCAGGCCCTTGCCGCCGACGGAAAACAGCACATTGCTGCCGTTCATATATTCTTGCGTTACTGCCATTTTTCTGTTTTTTCTATAAATTGTAATATGTTCATATATAAACCAGCGGGCCCGCGGCCTATGAGCTCCGCCTTCCGCGGGCCCTGCCTGGTCTATGCTGCAGTATAGGTGATCTTTCCGAATGCCTCAGGATACGGAGCGAAGAAGTCCCACTCGGAGTTGATGACGATGGCCACCGTGTTCGTCGAGAGCACGCTCACGGACGTGGTGTCGATGCCCATGGTCATCGGGCCAAACTGACCCACCAGGGCGTAGCCGAAATTACCGTAGTAGATCGTGCCCTTCTTGCAGAGGCTCGTCGGAATCACGGGCACACCGTCGATCGTGTTCGTCGAGAGGTCGAGCAGGAAACGGCCGCTGCCCTTGTCGATGGGCGTGTTGGCCAGCTCCGCGTAGGCCTTCCAGTCCATGATGAAGCAGGGAGCGTTCAACGGCACGTTGGCCTCATTCACCTTCGAGCGAAGGTCGAGGAAGAGCTGGCGCGTCAGCGTCGAGCTGCCACCAGTGGCGGCGATGGTGTTGCCCTCGGGGATGCTGGCCAGCGGACTGGTCGGGGCGTTGGCTGCGGCGGTCTCGGCGATAAAGGCCTCGTTCAGGGCGAGCGTGTGCTTCAGGCGCATCGTCTCGACCACGAGGCTGCTGATAGCGCCTGCCGTCTGATTGATGGCACGGTTGGAGATGTCCACGCGGATCGGCAGACGGTGCGGCGTGATCGTCTTCACGCCAAACTCCATCGTTTGAGGCGTCACGGCGTCGTTCTCGCCATACCAAGTAGCTTTCAGGCCCTTCACCGTCGGGAAGTTCCACTGACCCGTGATGCCGCTCTGAATGCGGGCACCCACCTGACCGATGATCGTCTGGGGCGTCAGCTCGCGGATGTAGTCCTGGATATACACGGGCGTGATGTTCTTCGTGCTCGCGGCCTGCTGGATGGTGTCGGCGCGCAGCTGCTCGTCGGCGCGGTTGTAGGCAAAGCGGAAGTTTCCCTCCTCGTCACGGCAGGCGGCCAGATCCTCGGGAATGCCGCGGCCGCTGGCGATGCTGCGAAGCAGGCGGCCGAAGTTCGCCTCCTGGCTATCCTGCGCGCGCTGCTCCTCAAACTGGCGGCTGCGCTCGCTGCTGCGCTCGCTCTCATACTGCACGCAGCCGACCATCAGCGCGTCGTCCTCGGCTCTCAATGCAGAAAACTGCTGGCGCTCGGCGTCGGTCATGTCGCGGTTCTCGCGGGCCAGGGTCTGCTGGAGCGTCTCCATCTCCTGGCGAATCTCACTGCGGCGGCGGATGGCCGCCATGTACTCTTCTCTTGTCATTTCTGTCTTTGTTTTTGTTTTGGTGAATTTATGTAGTACGGCGAAGCCATGCGCCGATAGTGTCATAGTCGCCACGCACCAGGGCGGGCTCCTCCTCCTCGATCAGGCCAGCGGCCAGCAGACCGTCCCTCACGCCAGCGCTGCGCTGCTTCACGCTCGTGGCGGGATAGGCGGGATGGGTCACGATGCTCACGTCAAACATCCTGCTGATCTTGTCCAGGTGGCGGACGTAGTACTCCTTCCCGTCCTGGTCCTTCTCCTTCGAGTAGGAGAACGTGTCCTTGTCGGCGTAGAATCCGAAGCTCATCCCGGCAAAGTCGCCACGCCGCACGCTCTCCAGGGCGTAGTCGCCCCACAGCGTGCTGGCAGCGTCGAAGCGCATCAGCAGGCCCTCCTCGTCGAGCTCCAGCCGCAGACTGCCCTTCCCGGCCATGCTGCGGGCCAGCATCTGGCCGGGGTCATGGTTCAGGCAGGCCACGATGTCGCTGCTCCGCATCACGTCCTCGCTCAGGGCGCCAGGAGTGATTTCCTCAAACACGCTGCCATAGTCCCAGTCGGGAAGCAGCACCGAGCGAGAACCGTACAGGAACACGCGCCCCTCAATCTGCCGACTGTCGGCCTGGGCACGAAGCTCCGTCCGAGTATAGTATCTATATTGTTCCATCTTTTTTTCTTATTAGGTGAATAATTCGAAATAGGCACCACCCCTGCCGCCTACTCCTTACTGTTGCCCGCTCCGAGCTTCGCCAGGCTGCCATTGGCCACGAGGTCGTCGCCACCTTCCAGCGGGCGGTAGCCCATGCGGGCGCGCGCCTCGTTGGGCGTGATCACGCCCGTCTGTATGAGCTTCGATAGGGCCGTAGCCTGAGCCAGCGGGGCATTCTGATAGTAGTCGTCGATGCGGAAGCGGGCCCGCATGTGGCCGTCGCCGCCGAAGAGCTTCTCCGTCACCTCGCTCTCGATCTGACGCATCAGCGGCGCCAGCGTGCTGGTCATGAAGATCGTCTGACTGCTCTCCGTGCTACTGTAGTTGGCGTTGGTGTCCTGGAAAACCTGCATCGGAGGCACGCCGAAAAATCGGCAAATCTCCATGTTGATAAATTTCATACTGTCCAGCAACTGGAGGTCGCTGGGCGTCATGCCCGTCTGCACAAACTTCATCGTACCCGGCAGGAAGTTCAGGTTCTGGCCGCTCCCGATGGCCTCACGGATGCGCTGCGTCACGCCTTTCAGCTGCTTGTCCGTAGCGCCGCCGTAGCCCACCTGCACGGTGTCCTCGCCTGTGATGAAGCCGCGGAGCGTGCTGCCAGGGGTAAACATCTCCCCCTCTTGCTTGTAGGCCTTCCGCGCGTTGCTCAGCACCAGCGAGGCGAGCTCAGTCACGGGCGTGCCCATGAAGCCGTCCCGGCAATAGCTCCGGATATGGATGATCTCGTCGGGCAAGTACTCGCCCTCGATGCCGTCGTAGATGTCGCTCACCGTATAGACGCCGCGCAGGCGGTCATAGCTCACCGAGCAGTCCGATGGCACGCAGTACAGGGCGCTCAGCACGCCCCCACGATACACGGGCACGATATAGGCGTTGCCGTACATCTCCCGCTGATAGACCACCTGCCACAGCAGGTCGAAGCCCGTCTGCCGCGGGTTCGGACGTTCAGAGAGCAAGCGGTCGGCCATCGTGCCCTCAGCATCCTCATACCACGTCCGCCCGTCTTCCATGCGCCTGTGCATAGCATGAAGCCCAAGACTGGCCACGCTGCCAGCCTTGATCTCCACGCAGCGCTTCACACACGCCACGCTGCTCGCCGTATAGGCATCGACCATATCGTCCAGCCCGAGAATCGTACCGACAGGCAGAAGCCCGGGGGCACGCTCTATCGTGTCGCCACCAGCGCCCGCCACGTCTCTCAGCACGGACACGGCGGCCTCACGGAACATTCCCCACAGGGTGTTTTTTCTTTTTCCCATTCTTTTTTACTGGGTTTTTCCATTTCGGAAAACACCGCCAAATAGGCACCACCACCACCTTCTCCCCCGCTTCTCGCCCATTTTCCCCTCGTTTTACCCCTATTTTGTAAAACAATCCGAAAAAGTAACCCATTCTGCAAAACTTTCTTTGATTTCTGCTTGCAGATTTCAAAGAAAAGCCCTATCTTTGCAAACGTAAACAAGAACAAATAAATAAATTATCAAGTTATGGAAAAGTATAGCATTTCAGAGATCGTAAGCGCAGTTCGCAACGGTGGCCACGTCATCAAGCTCGCCTTGTCAGACGCTTCAAAGTACGCCAGCAACTCCCGCGGAGAGATGCAGTGGGACACCTCAGCAGTCGAGAAGAAGTACGCCTACAGACAGGAAGGCGACGAGATCATCCAGAACGGCAACAAGGAGGTCAACATCTCCGAGCTCGTCCGCATCCTCAAGGTGATGGTAGGCCGTGGAGAGGCCCAGGTCCGCATCGGTTCCAAATTGTTCTACGGTGAAATCGTCGAAGGATAATGGAAGAGGCCACACCGAAGACCCATCGAGGAGGAAGGCGTGAGGGAGCGGGTCGCCCCCGAAAAAACAAAGCCATCCTCTACGCCCGCATGAATCCCGAAGCCGTCGAAGCCATCAAGGCGCAGGCCGAAGCAGCCGGCCTCGCCGTAGGAGAATACATCGAGAGCCGTTTGGTCATCGAGAAAAGCGAATAAAAGCCCCCATTTACGGGGGCTTTTCCTATTCCATGCTGCTTCTCACCTGCTCGATGCTCAGCCAGATGGCCATGGTGCCCGTGATGCATCCGTCTATCTTCGCCTTCTGCTGCTTCTTCATCGGCTTCTTGTTCCCCATTTTATCGACGTCCAGCACGGCGTTATCGTAGCAATAAGCGTTGATCGGATTCGGGTCAAAGGTCAGTTTGTCGTTGTACAAAAGTTCCTCAGTACCCTCCACGGCCCGCGTAAAATAGTAGTTGGTCTGCTTGTAGGCCTGCATGTACGGCCCGCCGCCCGTCGCCCGCAGCGTGTTCTGGAACGTCTGCGCCCGGTTGGGGTCGAAGCCGATGCGAAGGATGCGCAGCTGGCTGCCTCGCTGGAAGATGTCGCGGGCTATCTGCTCGTAGTCGATCGTCTCCTCGCCACATACGTTCATATACCCCTCCGCTACCCATTTCGCATAGATCACACGGTTCACATGGCTCTCCAGCGTCTGCCGCGGGATATAGTAGTCGGTGATCATGTGGCCGCCCTCGGCGTCCTTCAAGTGCAGGAAGTACGAGACGGCGGAGAAGTCGTCACGCACGCTCAGATCCACCGCCACCTGACACTCGGGCCGATACCCCAGCGCACCCAGTTCCACACGTCTGTAGTGGCTTCGTATCACCTCGCCCTTGATCCACGTCTCCATCGTGCCCGTCTCGAAGACGTTCAGCAGCTTCGTCCGGAAAGCCCTCATGTCGTCCGCGCTGCTCTGCGCCTTCCGCCACATGTCGTCGTAGAAACCCTCCTTCACGGTGATCCGAGATGCGGCTGCACCTTCCGCCACGTCTGCACGTCGCCCTCCTCGTCATCCACATCGGGCATGAACAAATGGGCAAACGTCCGGTCGTCGTCAGTCTCGCCCCGCAGCACCTTCTTACAATGTTCCAGCATCGCCACGAAGGGGCTCTCCACCTTGTCGCTCGCCGTCGTGATCGTCACCACGAGCGGGTTCTCCCTCATGCCCATCGAGGTCGTGAGCACGTTGTAGAGGTCCGCGCTGTCGGCCTGACTGTACTCGTCATTGATGACGGTCGAGGCGTTCAGGCCGTCCAACTTGTCGGCGTTGCTCGCCAAACATCGGATAAAGCTCTCCCGCAGTCCGCTGTCCTTCCAGCTCACCAGTTCTCTGTTCAGCTTGAAATGGCCAAGCCCGGGGTCCATGCCCCTCAGCACGCCCCTGATCTCATCAAAGCAGATTTTCTCCTGCTGGTAGGTGTTGGCCGTCGTGTAGCACTGGGAGTTGCGGTCGCCAAACAATAGGTCATAGACGGCCAGACTGGCCACCTCCGTGGTCTTCGAGAATTTACGAGGCACGAAGAGCAGCACGTCGTGAAACAGTCGGTGCGTCTCGTCCGTATAGAAGCCCATGATGTTGGCAAACTGAAACACCTGCACGGGCGTCAGCCGATAGCTCTGCCTACCCCTCACGCCGCTGAATTTCAGCTGCTCGTAAAAAGCCGCGAATTGCTTGTATTTGTCTATCCGAAAGTCGTATTTTTCCAGCATCAGCAAAAACCGACGAAGCCCCAGCAGCTCGTAGAGATTATGCCGCTCAGGATGCCCCGCCAGGCTCTTCGCATAGTCCAGCAGACGGCGGTCGATGCGCCCCAGATGATAGCCTGGCAGGTCGCAGTCCTGCAACCACCCAGCGCACGCGGCCTTCGCCTCCCGCTCCCGCTGCTTCTCGTCGTCCGTCATAGCTTCTCCCTCAGTCTTGCTCAGTTCTTGTCCTTGCGCTTGTAGAGCGTGGGCTTCTGGCCGCCCAGTCCTTCCATCAGACTGACCAACCGGTCCCCGCTCCTGGGCCGCGCGTCTTTCTCCTGGTTCACAAACCCCGCAGGCTTCGCCACAGACAGACCGAGGTCTCGGAAATACTTCCGTATCTCCTCCGTACACTGTATTTCAGCCGACACGGCAGGATTCAGAATCGTCCTCGGATTGCCCTCACGGCTCACCACGGTCAGCATCGTGCCCTCCTCGGCTATACTCTCCCGGATGGTGTCGAGACGGCATAGCAGACCAGCCAGCACGCCGATGGCGGGCTCCAGGCTCTCATCATAAAGCCCGCGAGCCTCCATCCGCTCCCGAATCTCCAGCACATAGTGCCGCTTCTCTTCGTTCATTCCCATATCTTTCCCGTTGAAAGTTAATGATGTCCACCACGTCCGCTCATCGTAAGCGTGTCCGCGATGCTAGTATCTATGCGTCAAAAAAATATCGCTCAAGTTT
>OIXR01000531.1_pt1 | contig 34810 bp, 33 predicted proteins | sample 1587831 | NCBI WGS metagenome assembly OIXR01 (sample SAMN03283263) | human gut metagenome | biome: human-associated habitat; material: feces | host: Homo sapiens | place: USA | collected 2013
AACCTGTGACCCTCTGCTTGTAAGGCAGATGCTCTCCCAGCTGAGCTATACTCCCTCGGTGCTATATATTTTACCACAAATCGCACTAAAGTCAAGGGTTTTAAACAAATTTATCTTCGGCGTATTGCGCAAAGCACAAAAATATGGTATTTTTAAAACATCAAAGAAAGGATCGTGGATATGAAATTTATAAGCTGGAATGTAAACGGCCTCAGAGCGTGCATGAACAAGGGCTTTGAGCAGTTTTTCAACGAAATAAACGCGGATATATTTTGCATTCAGGAAACGAAATTGCAGGAAGGCCAGATCGACTTCGCGCCGAAAGGTTACCATGCATACTGGAATTACGCGGAAAAGAAAGGCTATTCAGGCACTGCAGTGTTCACAAAGACCGAGCCGCTTTCCGTCAGGCTCGGAATGGGCATTGAGGAACATGACCGTGAGGGCAGACTCATCACGCTTGAATTTGAAGAGTTCTATTTCTGCACGGTCTATGTGCCGAACTCTCAGCGGGAGCTGACAAGGCTTGATTACCGTATGCAGTGGGAAAACGCTTTTCTCGATTATATCAAAACACTCGACCAAAAAAAGCCGGTGATCTACTGCGGTGACCTGAATGTTGCGCACGAGGAGATAGACCTGAAAAATCCGAAGACCAACAGAAGAAACGCCGGCTTCACCGACGAAGAACGCGAAAAACTGACCTGTGTTTTAAATGCCGGATTTACGGATACATTCAGATATTTTTATCCCGACCGAGAGGGCATATACAGCTGGTGGAGCTACATGTTTAAAGCAAGGGAAAAGAACGCGGGCTGGAGAATTGACTATTTCATCACCTCAAAGCGACTTGACGGCAAGCTGAAAAGCGCCGATATTCTCACAGACATTTACGGCTCCGATCACTGCCCCGTTATGCTGGAAGCGGATATATAAGCAACATATCTTAACATAAGTTTTTTATTCAAACGCAGCGGTCATTCAATCCGCTGTGTTTTTTCTTAGGAATATAGAAAAAGTGCTGCCGTTTTTATCAGACATAACCTTGATATAGCCCTGTTGTTTATGGATAATATCACGGGTCAGATACAGCCCGATTCCCACACCCTCAATACCGGCAGAGTATTTTCCCCTGTAGAAGCGTCCAAAAATCTTTGCCTGTTCCTCTTCGGGTATGCCGATCCCGTTATCGGATATATCCAGCCGCAGATAAGACGGGTACTCGGTAATTTTTAATTCAACAACTCCACCACTTGGCGTATATTTAACAGCATTATCAAGCACATTGGTAATTGCTTCTGCCGTCCAGTTGAAATCGAGCAGCGCTTCAAAATTCTGCCCGCAGTCAAAGGTAATCGTTATATTTTTCTCTTTTGCCTTGGCATAGACGGTCTTTACTGCTTGCAGAATAATATTGTTTAAGCTGTTTTTGTCGGGCTTCAGGCTGATCATGCCGCTCTCCAAACGGGACATTTTAATCAGGCTGTTTGTTAAAAAGGTCAGTTTTTCAAGGGAAGTCTGCAAAGTAGCAATGTATTCGCTGCGCTCCTCATCAGACAATTCTTTGTCATCCAATAGCTGTGCAAAGGTATTTGCCGCCGCCACTGGCGTTTTGATTTGGTGGGAAACATCGGAAATCAGCGTCTTGATCTGCTCCTTTTCCTTTGCCAGCATTTGATTTTGAGCCGTTAAAATATTGCGGAGCTTTAGAAGCTGATGTTGCAGACGGGCAGTCAGCGTATCCTCATTTTCAGGAAAAACAATCCGTTCCTGCTGTTCTACCAAAGCCTCTATCAGCAGCGTGATCTGCTCTAACAAATCATCGTGATAGCGGTTGTGCAGGAAATCGAGCAAAAACAATAAGCCGCATAAAATCGCAAAGGCACAAATGAAAAAAAGCATAAGGGCAGAAGTGTTTTCCATAAAAAGCACACCGACAATCGATACCGCCGCTATGACAGTACCTGCAATCAAAATCAGTTTTCGATATATTTCAAAACGCTTCATCATCATTCTCCAAAGGTATAGCCCATACCAAATACGGTCACAATGTATTCCTGCTTATCATCGTTTAGTTTCTGCCGCAGCCGCTTAATGTTTACACGAATGGTATTTTCATCAACAAAGTTCCCGTCCATATCCCAAAGCTGTTCCAAAAGCATAGCTTTGGTCACAATCCTGCCTCTGTTCTCTATTAAATAGCAGAGCAGTTTGTACTCCGTTGCGGTAAGGTGTACTTCTTCTCCGTTCAGCAGAACAAGGCATTTATCTGTATCCACTTCTAAATCTCTATATCGAATACGGGATTTTCCGCCGCCTGTCCGCTTTAAGACAGCTTGTACTTTTTTCCGCAAAACTTCAATCGAAAAGGGCTTGGAAATATAGTCATCACAGCCGGCGCCGAAGCCCTCCAGCATATCCTGCTCTGTATCGTTCGCAGTTAGAAAAAGGATCGGGATTTCGGAAGTCTCACGGATTTTTTTGCAAAATTTCAATCCGCTGCCGTCGGACAGGTTAATGTCGAGCAGAAACAGATCATACCTTTGGTTTTGATAGGTCTGCAAGGCTTCCATATAGCCATAAACCGCTGTAACGGTATGCCCGTCCTTTTCAAGAGCAATGGAAATTCCTTTGCTCAAAATCTTGTCATCTTCCAGTAAAAAGATATTTGCCATAACCGCAAAGCACGCCACCTTTCCTCAATATGCAGAATTGCAGGAGCAGACGCAGCAGTGCTGCGCCCGCCCCGCAAATCTTATTCGTTTTCAAAATCGTGCAGCCGTTCTATCACTGTCTCCTTTGAGATAAACCGATAAACCAAAGACGGAACAGAGAGGCATATTACAAAAATGGCAATGATAAGGCCGACAACGAGCGCCACAGGGTACTCAAACCTTGCATAATCTGCAATGCTCGGTACTGCGTCTGCTACCAGCAAAAGGAAAGCATTACCCAAAGTCATAATCAGTATTGTTGAGATAAGCGCATAAAATCCACCTTCGAGTGTCAAAATCTTTCGGATCTGCTTTTTGGTAGTCCCAATACTTTCCATAATGGCAAATTCATTTTTTCTTGCAATAACGCCGGTAAGCATAACATTCACAAAGTTGATTAAGCCGATTACGATGAGCAGAATCGCCGCACCGTTACCAAGCAGACCGATGGAAAAATACATCTGATTGAATTCCTCCAACACAGAAACAGAGCTTTGAAAATTCCATTCACCGGAAGGCAAAGTATTGTTGATGGCTATAAGTTCGTTATTTACTTTCTGCAACTGATCTGTGCTCTCCATGTCCACGCCAATATCGTATAGGATCGCGGTGTCTGTCAACCGCTCCATTCCTGCGTCACTGACATAAATAATATCAGGAACAGCGCCTATCCATTTGCGATGCCCGATATTGAAGCTATCATCAAGGTCTTTGTAGTTGAACGCTCCTGCCACTTGAAAATCTGCGGACTGCCCATCTGCGTTATCCGAAGTCAAATTTAGAGTTTTACCAACCAGTGTAGCATTCGGCGCAAAGGTGTCCGTATCCATACCCACAATGACCGTATCGCCGTTTCGGAAAGCCTCCATATCAATCGGCGTAGTATGGGTATCGTTATATTGTTCCACAAGTTCATCATCAATGGTTACGACATAGCAGCCATAATCTCCGGCCTTGGCATAGTCCTGCAGCTCTGAAATCATCTGCTCATAGGGTTTGCCATTTTGATATAACTCCTCGTGCTGCATTTTCAAAAAGCTCTCAAATTCCGAAGCATTAAAGCCGATTTCTGCCCAAGTAATTTTACTGGTGAAAATGTTTGCAATCCCGTCAACCTGTGAAAGCTGTTCTATAAAATGCTCATCAAATTGCGGCGTTTCTTCTTCGAGATTTTCAAACCGGCTAAACTGTGAATCCGTATAACGAAAATCATATTTCATGTATTTATCAACATAGTTTTCTCCGTTGATACTTCCCAAAACGCCGTTAACACCTAAAATCGTGACCGTACCCATAAAAAGGGACAGGAACACAAGCACAGCCCGCTTCTTATCACGGAAAACATTATGGAACGCCATCACAGACAGCTTGCCGCCGTTGGTTGAGTTCCTGCTTTTCATCTTTTTAGGCGCAAAGTTTTGAAAACGGAGAGCCTCAACAGGAGAAATCTTTGCCGCCGCCTTTGCCGGCGCATTACAAGCCATCCAAACGGTTACCGCAGAGAAAATAATGGACAGAATAAAGATAGCAGGATGGAAAAATACAACGGCGTCCATACTTGATCTACCCTGTTCATATCCTTGCTGTAAAAACAACGGGACAAGGGCAAAGGATACCGCCGCAGCTAATACAACGCCGACAGGGATTCCGATACAGGCGAACTTAAAGGCCTGCTTCTTTACAAGCGATTTAATTTGCTCCTGTGTTGTGCCGATCGTTTTCACCAAACCATAAAAGCGGGTATCTTTTGAAATGGAAATATACAGGACATTATAAATCAAAAGATAACCGCTTCCGACAATAAACAGTACCAAAAGAATAACCATTGCGATCACAGAGCCATTGGAAGAACGCATAGAAACCGATCCGTTAAAATACTGATTGTCATTTAGAGATACATCTTTTTGAATCTGATAAAAGTCTCCCGGCATTTCATTTAGAGTTAGAGACAAAGTCCCGTTTTCCTGCAAGGTATATCCGGCATTTTGGCAATAGCTTTCCGACACAAATCCCATTCCCACACCTGTATAGGAACGAAACCAGCCAGACAATGAAAATGTCTTTTGCTGTTCTCCGTCTTTATCATAGTAGGATAAGGGTATTTCCATTTGGAGCGTTGGATTCGTAATACCGAGCTGTTCTAGAGCGTCCTCAGACAGCATGATTTCATTTTCCTGCATAGGGTAAGAGCCGTTGATATTACTGATTGCTTCCTTAAAATGTTGCTCCCATTCTATTCCATCGTAAAACTGAATCACTATGGACGACTCTCTACCCTCCGAATTTGTCCGGACAGCAGAGCCGACCGTATATCGAGTACCGATTGTTTTCACATAATCCAAAGAACGGATCTGCTGTTCCTGCTCGCCGGTGGGCGCATTTAATGTGACATCCGCATTAGAGCCTGCTGTACGCACGGCTGATAATTCCATATTCTGAATATAGTTAATGCCCAAACTGAAAACCGTTGTAATCATAAAGGTGGTAAGGACAACCGCAAGCACCGCGAATGTATTGCGAATACGGTTTGCTTTCATCATTCCTTTTTCCACTTTTTTAATAGCACCTTTGTTTCGGTTAGCGTGCATACTGAACACCTCCCGAAACCACTTTCCCGTCCTCGATGCGGATTGTCCGATCCGCCATCTGTGCAATTTCCTCGTTGTGGGTAATCATAACGGTTGTTTGATGGAACTGCTTGCTGATAGACTGCATAAGCAAGATGACATCCATACTGGTTTTGGAATCCAAATTTCCTGTCGGTTCATCGGCAAGGATAATCGCAGGCTTGGTTGCAAGGGCACGGGCGATCGCTGCACGCTGCTGCTGACCGCCGGAGAGATTGTTCGGCATATTTTTCAGCTTTTTTTCCAAACCGAGCGTATGAATGATCTGCCGGACAAACTCCGTATCGGCTTTCGCTCCGTCAATCTCAATGGGGTACACGATGTTTTCGTACACATTGAGTACGGGAAGCAGATTATAATTTTGAAAGACAAAGCCGATATTCCTGCGGCGGAAAATGGTCAGTTCTTCGTCTTTCATTTTCAAAAGCTCTTTTCCGCGGATCGTTACACTGCCGGAAGTCGGGCGGTCTAATCCGCCGATCATATTAAGAAGCGTAGACTTGCCGCTGCCGGAAGTACCGACCACAGCGACAAATTCGCCCTCGTCCACGGAAATCGATACACCGTCCAAAGCGCGGACTTCGTTTTCTCCGCTGCCGTATATCTTTCGTAAATCCTTTGTTTCAAGTATTGCCATAGCTAAAACCTCCAAATCTGTTTTGTGATTTCAGTATATTATCCGCTTCTTACGATCTTATTACATTCAGCAAATAAATCGGCAATGTGTATGGACCGTCAGTCTTATATAAAATCTTAGGAAATAAAAATAAAACTGCTGTTAAAGAATTTATATAAATAATAAATTTTGTATTTACTTTTAGAAAATTTTGTATTAGAATAAGGTTTAGTGGGCAACGGCGCTATGATCAGCAACGTATGCCCTTTTTTAATAATAATACATATAATAATATAATGAATTGAGGAGTGCTGATATGGAAAATCTTGGCTATTACAACGGCGAATACGGGCTTATTGAAGAAATGAAGATACCGATGACGGATCGTGTCTGCTGGTTCGGAGACGGCATTTATGACGCGACTTATTCGCACAATCACAAAATTTTTGATCTGCAGGCGCACCTGGACAGATTTTACAGAAGCGCAAAGCTTCTTGATATAAATATGCCGATCGAGAAGGAGGAGCTTGCAAAACTGCTGAACGAACTTGTTCCAAAGGTTGACGACGGCGACCAGTTTGTATATATGCAGGTAACGCGCGGCAGCGGACTCAGAAAACATATTTATGAAAAGGATATCAAATCAAATCTTTGGATAACACTTACCCCCTGCCCCGTTGCGGACACCTACAAGCCAATAGACGTTATTACATATGAGGACAAACGATTTTTATACTGCAACGCCAAAACGCTGAACCTGATTCCCTCCTGCCTTGCGGCAACAGCAGCGCAAAGAGCCGGCTGCGATGAGGCGATCTTCCACAGGGGCGATATTGTTACGGAATGCGCACATTCCAATGTGTCCATTTTCAAGGACGGAAAAGTAATCACACATCAGCTTGACGATAAAGTGCTTCCCGGCACTGCCCGTCTTAGGCTTCTTGCCTTTGCCGAAAAGCTCGGCTATGAAACGGAGGAACGCGACTATACACTCAACGAGCTTATGAACGCGGATGAAATCGTTGTGCATTCCACAGGCTCGTTCTGCATACCCGTTAAAACGGTGGACGGAAAGCCCGTGGGCGGAAAAGCGCCGGAAATGCTGAAAAGGATACAGGACGCGCTCGTTGCTGATTTTGAAGAGCAGTGCAAGGCAGACTAATTGCAATTTCAATTCATTTAAAAGAGGTTAACTATGACGAAAGAGGAACTTACGATTTTTAATGTGGGCTGCAATCTGGATACGCTCATGAACCTTGACCCGAGGGGATACGGCGTTTGCCGCATCCTTTATGACGGCGCGCGCAAATTCACGGGTGAGCCGCTTTCCACAAACGGTGCAAAAGGACTTATAAAGCACATAAAAAAGGGCAAAAAGGTGTTCATTTTTACGGGATTCGTTCTGCTGCCGTGGGAGGAGGCGGAAACCGACGGCATAATCTCCTCCTGCATATTTGCGAAATTCATCATGAAAGCCTTTGGGGCAAAGCCTGTTCTTTTGATTCCGAGCCAGTGTGAAAAAGCGGTTAAGGCAATCTCCAACGTGCTTGATTTCGCTGTGACGGACGATATTGACGACAAGAGCGAAAACACCGTTACCTATGTGATCTTCACAAAGGAACGCGAGGAAGCGCCCATTCAGGCAAAGGAAATTCTTTCCCACGGAAAGCCCTGCGCCGCAATAAGCATTGAAGCGCCGGGAAGAAACAAAAACGGATATTACCATAATGCTGTAGGCGTAAACACAACAGGCGTTGAGGCAAAATACGACGTGCTGTTTAAAATGTGCCGTGACGCCGGAATCTATAATCTTTCCATAGGAGATCTGGGTAATGAGATAGGCATGGCGGCAATCGAAGACCACATCAGAAAATATGTGCCCTATGCCGAAATCGGCGGCTGCAAAGCCGGCAGCGGATTTGGAATACTTGCAGACACGGCTGCGGACAACATTATCACCGCCACGGTTTCCGACTGGGGCTGCAACGCGCTTATGGCGGCAACGGCGTTTCTGCTGAAGAAGCCCGAGCTTTTCCATGACACGGAAGAGCAGTCGGCGGCTATGGACGCTGCTGCGGCGGCAGGCATGCTGGATATGTACGGCAAACCGCGCCCATATATAGACGGCATAGGAAAGAACATAAATCTGCCGCTCGTAGCTATGATGCGCGCGCTGATAGAATACCCCTCCACAGTTGAGGAAAAAACACGCGAGTGGTTTGAACACACGATTGAAAAGGGATACTTCACACGATGAGGGCAAAATTTTTACCGTGCGGCGACTGCGGCTTAACCGTTCATTTCGGGAACGAGATCAACGAAAATATAAACAGGCTGGTCACCCGGTTCACTGCGGCGGCAGAGACCGCGCAAATTCCCGGAGTAACAGAGTATATACCTGCGTTTTGCAGTGTTACCGTTCTATATGACCCGCTTAAAACAACGCAAAAAGAGCTGATAAAACGGCTGAAAAAGGCGCAGAAAAAGCATACGGGTGAAAACGATTTCAAGCCTGTGCTTTATAAGATCCCCGTATGCTATGACGAGGAATTCGCGCCCGATATAGAGAGCGTTGAAAAGATCACGGGTCTGAGCAGAGAAGAGATCATCGATATACACACATCGCGCGACTATCCGATTTATATGCTCGGGTTTCTGCCGGGCTTTGCCTATCTCGGCGATATGGATGCGCGCATTGCGGCGCCGCGTCTTGAAACGCCGAGGGTGAAGATACCGCGCGGCAGTGTTGGAATCGGCGGCAGCCAGACGGGAATTTATCCCTCCGACTCTCCGGGCGGATGGCGGCTGATAGGCAAAACGCCCGTAAGAGTCTATGATGACAGAAGAGACGAGCCCATTCTTTACCGTGCGGGAGACCGCATCAGATTTTTCAGGATATCCAAAGAGGAATTTCTGAAAATCGAGAAAGAATGTGAAAACGGTGTATATACAGCCGAATGCGAGGAGGTGCGCCGTGGGGATTAAGATCGTGCGCGGCGGTCTGCTCACGACCGTTCAGGATACGGGCCGCACAGGCCGCATGAAATACGGCTTTTCACAGTGCGGCGCGATGGACGCTGACGCCATGAAAACAGCAAACATTCTGCTTTCAAATGAGGAAAACGCCGCCGTGCTGGAAATGACACTGAGCGGAATTGCCGCCGTGTTCACACAGGACTGCGCGATCTGCATCAGCGGCGCGCGTATGGAAGCGGCTCTCAACAAAATACCGATACGCACAAACAAGGTTTACGCGGTTTCGGCAGGAGATGTTTTGATCTGCGGAAAAACAACAAGCGGAGCAAGATCCTATCTTGCCGTCAGCGGAGGAATAGACGTGCCGGAATATCTGGGCAGCCGTTCCACCGATCTGAAGGCAAAGGCGGGCGGCTTTGAGGGGCGCCGGCTGAAGACAGGCGATGATATTAAAATTCTGCCCCATAAAAAACCGAACCATATTGAAAAGCGTGAAACCGCCGAATTCAAATATAATATGGGGATTGTGCTCAGAGCCGTGCCCGGTCCGCAGGATTCCATGTTTACCGAAGAGGATCTGAAGACTTTCTTTTCCTGCGAATACAAAGTTTCCGCCGAAGCGGACAGAATGGGCGTTCGTTTAAACGGCACGCCGCTTCAAGGCAGGGGCACAATGAACATAATTTCGGACGGCATTGCACCGGGCAGTGTTCAGGTGCCTGAAAGCGGACTTCCCATAATCCTTGCGGCAGACAGGCAGACGACAGGCGGCTACGCCAAGATCGCAACGGTCATATCGGCAGACATGCCGCTGCTGGCGCAGGTTCTGCCCGGGCATTATGTGAGATTCAGAGAAGTATCCGTCAAAGAAGCCGAAAACGCGGCAAAAGCCCGAAAAGAAAAATTCGACAAATTAAAAGAATATATAAACAATATTTAAGAACGGTGAAAATATGGACTATTCATCAATGAACCCGAAAGAAATCAGAACGCTTATAAAAGAACAGAAGATCACCGGGCAGACAAGCGGAATGTGCGCCGGATACGCGCAGGCAAACCTTTGCATACTGCCGAAAGACCTTGCCTTTGATTTTCTTCTTTTCTGCAACAGGAATCCGAAACCCTGCCCCGTGCTCGAGGTTGGAGACGCAGGCTCAAGGGTCATCAGGGAAATGGCTGACCATGCTGACGTTGCGACCGATTTTCCAAAATACAGAATTTGGAAAAACGGTTTGCTAGCAGAGGAAGTAACGGATATCTCGGATATTTGGCAGGATGATTTTGTTTACTTTCTTATAGGCTGTTCCTTTTCTTTTGAGGCAGAACTGCTTGAAGCCGGAATACCCGTGCGCCATATAGAAGAAAACAGGAACGTGCCCATGTTCAATACAAACATTCCGCTGAAAAAAGCCGGAATATTCGGAGGAAATATGGTGGTATCTATGCGCCCTATCCCCTATGACCTTGTTGTTAAGGCGGTCAATGTTACGGCGGCAATGCCGAGGGTACACGGCGCTCCGATACATATAGGAGACCCTGAACGCATAGGGATAAACGACATTTCAAAGCCCGATTACGGAGAAGCCGTCACCGTCAGAGACGGAGAAGTTCCCGTTTTCTGGCCCTGCGGAGTAACTCCGCAGAATACTGTTATGAACGCAAAGCCTCCGATAGCGATAACGCATTCGCCCGGGCATATGTTTATAACGGATGTTAAAAATGCAAGCCTTAAGTAAGAAAGTGTGATACGGTGTATAAGATAAACTTAAACTGCGACCTCGGAGAGGGCGCAGGCGCGGACGGGATAATAATACCCCACATTAACAGTGCGAACATTGCGTGCGGATTTCACGCAGGTGACGCAAATATTATGGCGGATACCCTAAGGCTCTGCAAAGAGCACAGAACCGGCGCGGGGGCGCATCCAGGGTATCCGGACAAAGAAAATTTCGGCAGAACAAAAATGGAACTAACTGCCGAAGAGATCTACAATATAACGCTCTATCAGCTCGGAGCGCTGGGCGCAATGGCAAAATCTGAAGGCGTTAAGCTTGAGCACGTAAAGGCCCATGGCGCAATGTATAACGCCGCGGCAAAGAACAGAGCGCTTGCAGACGCGATTGCCGCAGCCGTGTACGATTATGACAAAGATTTGATTCTGCTTGCTCTTTCGGGTTCCGAAATGATAAACGCGGCAAAAGCCGCAGGGCTGAGATACGCAAGCGAGGTCTTTGCCGACCGTGCGTATGAAGCGGACGGTACGCTCAGATCACGCGGGCTTGACGGGGCTATGATAGAAGACGAGAACGAAGCGGTGGATCGTGTTATCAGAATGGCACAATTCGGTAAAGTAAAAGCCTTTACAGGCGAGAATATCGATATAGAAGCGCATTCCGTGTGTGTGCACGGAGACGGACCCAAAGCCATCGAATTTGTAAAAAAACTGAACACGGCTTTCCGGGATAATCATATCGAGACAGTTTCACTTTCAGAGGTAATTGATTCATGTTTTTCAGAACCGAAGCCGCAATAGATCTTGATGCGGCTGAACATAATTTTAATGTTACAAGGGCAAAGCTTCCAAAAGATGTTAAACTGCTTTGCGTGATAAAGGCGGACGCTTACGGTCACGGTGCCGTGCCGCTTGCCCGACTGTTTGACGGCAAGGCGGATTTTTTCGGTGTTGCCTGCATAGAAGAAGCGATTGAACTGAAAAAGGCGGATATAAAAACCCCGATACTTATTCTGGGAGCGGTCGCGCCCGAGCTTTACAAAGACATTGTAAAATATGATATACGAATTCCTATCTTCAGCTATGATGACGCAAAAGCGCTTTCTAAGGAGGCGGTCAGACAGGGAAAGACCGTTCCTTTTCACTTCTGCGTTGACACGGGTATGAGCCGCATAGGATTTCAGGTGAACAAGGAGAGCGCCGATATCTGCAAGGAAATAATCCGGCTTCCTATGATCACTGCAGAAGGGCTGTTTTCCCATTTCGCAACGGCGGATGAAAAAGATCTGACAAAAGCCGTTGCGCAGAGGGATAAGTTCAGGGAATTCATAGAATTGCTGGAGGAGCGCGGGATAGATATTCCCGTCAAGCATATAAACAATTCCGCCGGGATAATGAATTTTGACGATTATTTTGATATGTGCCGTATGGGTATCATTCTTTACGGGCTTTATCCCTCCCACGAGGTGGATAAAAGCCTGCTTGAAATAAGACCCGTTATGGAATGGAGAACACACATCTCGCACATCAAAGAGCTTGAAGCAGGGCGCGAGATATCTTACGGCGGAACTTACACAACGGATAAAACACGCAGGATAGCAACGATTCCCGTGGGATACGCGGACGGATACCCGAGATGCCTTTCAAACAGGGGAAGCGTGCTTATAAACGGGCAGAGCGCTCCGATCGTAGGCAGAGTATGCATGGATCAGTTTATGGTGGATATCACTCAGATCTGCGCCGACATCGGAGACACAGTTATCCTTGTGGGAAAAAGCGGGTCAAACGAGCTGAGCATGGAAGAGGTTTCTGAGAGCGCATACTCGTTCAACTATGAGCTGCCCTGCCGAATATCGCGCAGAGTGCCGCGCACATACTATCGAAACGGAAAGCTTGTTTTTTCGACCAACTATTTGTACTGATAAATGAAAAAGAGGTTAAAAATATGCAGCTTTTTAACGGCAGACCCGCAGATTTGAGCGGAAGGCTTCAGAAAGAAATACGGGTTTATGACATACTGGATGAACTCGGAATCGAATATCAAAGAGTCGACCATTCCCCCGCCCGGACTATGGAGGACTGTGAGAGAATAGAAAAAGTTTTGGGTGTTGAGATATGCAAAAATCTTTTTTTACGCAACAGGCAGAAAACCGAATTCTACCTGCTGATGATGCCGGGCGCAAAGCCGTTTAAAACAAAGGATATAACAAAACAGCTCGGCTGCGCGCGTCTTTCTTTCGCAGAGCCGGAGTTTATGCAGGAATTCCTTAATATCACCCCGGGGTCTGTCTCTGTTTTAGGGCTTATGAACGATAAGGAAAACAGGGTGCGCCTTGTGATAGACAAAGATATATTAAACAGCGAATACATAGGCTGCCACCCATGCATAAATACATCAAGCCTGGCGATAAAAACAAGTGATATTTTAAATAAATTTCTTAAGGCTGTTGCGCACGAGCCAAGAACAGTTAATATGCCCCTGTACGGTGAAGAATGATGGGTATACTGATCTGCCCCGTGTGCGGCAATGAACTGAAAAAAGAAGAAAAACGCCTTTTTTGCCGCAGCGGGCACAGTTTTGATGTTGCAAAAGAGGGATATGTAAACCTGCTTACAGGCAGCAGGAGCGCAAGTAAAACCGGCGACAGTAAAGAATCCGCACGCGCGCGGCATACATTTCTGCAAAAGGGTTATTTTTCTTTTTTAAAAGAGGATATATCAAGAAAATTCTGCGGAACAGTGCTTGATATATGCTGCGGCGAAGGGTATTACGATGATTACGGCGGCGAGCTTTACGGGTTTGATCTGAGCAAAGAAATGGTGCGCCTTGCGGCAAAGCGCAGGAACGGCGGATGCTACTTTGTTGCGAATCTAAAATCCATTCCGATCCAAAGGGAAAGCATAGACACGGCTATCCACATCTTTGCACCTTTTCATGCGGCGGAGTTTGCGCGTGTGCTGAAAAAGGACGGCAGGCTTTACAGCGTTGTTCCCGCCCCGGAGCATTTGTTTGAGCTTAAAAAGCTTGTTTACGACTCGCCGTATCTGAACGATGAAAACCATCCCGGCGGCAGCGGATTAACGCTTGTATCAAAACAGACCGTAAGCCAAAGGGCCGACATTCCCGTAAACGATCTGCAAACGCTGTTTGCAATGACGCCGTATAATTACCGCACAAGTGAAAGAGACAGGAAAAAGATAAACAGCGTGGAATCGCTCGAAACAACGCTGAGCTTTACGATACTTGAATATAAAAAAGAGGAGTAAACAAATTTGCTTACTCCTCTTTTTGCTGCGTCGTTTTTTGAATCGGCAACCATACGGTAAATTGCGCAGATGAAACAAATTGTAATATTTTCAGTATTGAAAATAAGATATTTAATTGATATAATTAGGGTGCGACACAGTTTAATCATTTTCAAAGCAGGCATACTATTATCAACAAAGAGGTAAAAATGTATGCCCCGTTTTCATTTTCTGCTTTGAAATGAACTGTGTCGCAACAGAGCAGGGCTGCGTTTTTCGGTGCGCGGCTTTGGCTGCGCACTTTTTTTAATAAGCGCATATGGAGGAAGAATATGAAGCTTGAACTGAAAGAAATAACGAAAAGCTTTACCGGCAAGCAGGTGCTTAAAGGCATATCGCTGAGTGCGAACAGCGGCACGGCGTTTGGAATCCTCGGCAGAAACGGCGCAGGAAAGACCACCACCATAAGAATCCTTATGAATGTGTTTCCTGCCGACAGCGGAGAGATCCTTATTGACGGCAAAAAGATCGATTACAAAAAAATAAAGCTCGGTTATCTGCCTGAAGAACGCGGACTGTATCCAAAGAAAAAAATAAACGATCAGCTCATGTATTTTGCTCGTTTGAACGGAATGACGGCAAAGGAAGCACAGAAAACAATAGACTTCTGGCTTGAACGCCTTGGCATGACCGAGTACAAAAACAAAAAGCTCAATACGCTTTCAAAGGGCAATCAGCAAAAGATACAGCTTATAACCGCAATCGCCCACGACCCGGATATCATCATACTTGACGAGCCGTTTTCAGGGCTGGACCCTGTCAACGCCATGCTGCTTGAGGATGTTGTGAAAGAGGAGATTGCTGCCGGAAAGATTGTTCTTTTTTCAAGCCATCAGATGAATTATATAGAGGAATTCTGCGATTCCATAGCAATATTGAACGGCGGCAAAATCGTTCTGAGCGGTGATCTAAAGGAAATAAAGCATAGCTTTTCAAACAATAAAATTGCCGTTCTCACAAATGAAAAAGAAAAAATAACAGAACTTTACGGTGATCGGTGCAGCCAAAATGAAAACGGCGAATTCATAATTCGGCTAAACAAAGATGAACCCGCACAGGCGGCTATGCAAAGGATAACTGCCTGCTGCAAGGTCGATTCCGTAAGAATTTATGAGCCTTCTTTAAACGACATATTTGTTGAATATGCCGGAGACCAAATTTAGGAGGTGCAGATATGAAACAGTTTAAAACGATACTCAGATTTGAGCTGAACAACTATTTCCAGAATAAAGTATTTCTCGGAATAACCATTTTTGCCGTTCTTCTCATTGCCGTGCTTATGTTTTTCCCGCGTTTTGCGGCGGATAAAGAAAGCGGCGGCGCAGAGAATGCGCAGCCGGCTAAAAGCGATCTGCCGATCATGTATATCATTTCAGAAACCGAAAAAACAGAAGCGATCGTTCAGGCATTTCAGGAGGCTTTTACCGATTATAACGTTACAGGCGCACAAAACGAGGACGAGACGAGAAACAAAATCATCTCCGGCGAAGCGGACTGCGCGTTTATCATTCACAGCCTGACAGATTACACATACCTTGTCGGCAATCTGACTATGTATGACACGAATACGGCAACGGCAGATTCTGTTTTGCAGCAGCTTTACAGAATCCATTCGCTTTCCGCTCAGGGCATTTCGCATGATGACGCGCAGAATATACTCAGCGTTTCTCCGCAGAGCACCGTCGAGAGTCTGGGCAAAGACCACAGCCGGAATTTCTTTTACACATATATTATGATCTTCGCTCTTTATATGATGATCATTATGTACGGACAGCTCGTGGCAACAAGTGTGGCAACGGAAAAGAGCTCGCGCGCTATGGAACTTCTTATAACAAGCGCAAAACCCACAGCTATGATGTTCGGCAAGATAACAGCCGCCTGCCTTGCCGGATTCGTTCAGCTTATCGCTGTGTTCGGCAGCGCGTTTCTGTTTTACAATATGAACAGATCATACTGGGCAGACAATGCAATCGTTGCCTCTATATTCGATATGCCGCTTTCACTGCTGCTCTATATGGTACTGTTTTTCATCCTGGGCTTTATGATCTATGCCTGTCTTTACGGAGCGATAGGATCAACGGCTACAAAAGTGGAGGATATAAACACGCTCTCCATGCCGCTGACTCTGCTGTTCGTTGCGGCATTCATGGTGGTAATATTCTCTATGAGCAGCGGAGAAGTCGATAATGTTCTTCTGAAGATCTGTTCCTTCATTCCGTTCACTTCGCCTATGGCGATGTTTACAAGGATAGCTATGAGCACGGTGCCGCCGTATGAGATTATCATTTCGGTCGTTATCCTTGCCGCAAGCGTGATCGGCATAGGCGTTTTAAGCGCAAAGATTTACAGAGTGGGAGTCCTGCTTTACGGCACAACGCCAAAGATCAGTTCAATAATCAAAGCGCTTAAAAACTCGTAAAAAAATATCGGTATAAAAACGATCCCCGTTCGATAAAAGAACGGGGATCCTATTATTTAACGGCCTTTGAAATATCCAAAAGGTACTCATAGCGGTAATGGGGAGCTTCTGCCATAATAAGATCGTTAAGTTCCGGGCAAACAGATTTGCTGATCACATATTTTTTCAGAATAAAGCTCTGCCGCACTGATTTCGTTAAATATCTGGACGAAATAAGCGTAAAGTTGTTCAGCAGAAGAAATACCCCCTGCTGATATTTCATCAAATCATTTGTGGGTATGTCTATAAGCTTTGCCTGCGGATACATTTGATTTATAATATCGCCTATTTTAACAGGCTGCGGTTTATGAATCCGCTGAGATTTGTCCTTTAACAGACTGCCGGGATGCAAAAGCATATTCTCGGTTAAAGCCGATTTCAAAAATGCGTTTCGTTCCGTATCAACAACAGCAACATTATAATGGTTTATCCAGCCGTTTACTTCTTCAATATCATCCGATGTGTCGTCGTCATCCACATCAACAACGGTATAAAGAACGATATCATCATGAAACGCTTCCCTGCCCTTCAGGGCAAAAGACAGCGCCACATAAAGACTTTTGGTAAAATCAATAAAAGGACTGAACTTTAAATAATGCTGTGCAAAGGCGAGCATTTCATACATGGAATTTTCGCTTAAATTTCCGTTTACGGTTTTGAAAACGTTAATAAAGTTGCTCTGCTTTGTGTAAAATGCAAACAGCGTTTCTCTGTTTAAATATGTAACATCCGTCTGAGATTCGGCTCTGAAACAGCCGCCGTTTCTAAGCAGAGACGGAATCAGAAACCTTTTTTTGCTGTTTATCCGTTCTCCTCTGTAATAAATTTTCTCTTTCTTTGCAAAAGGGTAATAGATCTGCTCCATAAACTCTTCAAACGAATCTATAGTATGGGTTGACACGGAATAGCTGTAATCGAACGTATCAAAGAGTTTTTCTTTAATTTCCCGTCCTTTTTCTGTAATCATTATATCTCCTTATAACGCCCCTACATGATCTGCTCAATCATAATATCGGAAAAATTGAGCCGATTTGACAGTATATATTTGACTTCCTCGTCTGTTTTGCCGCAGTTTCTCATATACTTAACGGTTAAAACGGCAAGGTTTATCAACGCCTGTTTATCTGACGTATGCAAGAAAATCACCTCCTGATGAGATTAGAATATTTGATACTCATTTTATAGTTTTAACAAAAATATTTAATTTATACATTATTCATATCATTTTTTATTACAATCAGTTTAGCATATAAAAATTAAGTAAAAATAAAAACAATTTAAACTTTTAAGAAAAGCTTACAGCAGATATGTTTTGAAAATAATGACGAAATGTTTTGAAAATGTTAATTTTAAAGCCCGCCAGAACAACTTACATTTGTTTTGACGGGCTTTTTGATGTTGAAGATCATTTTTTCGGCTTGTAAACGCCAAGCCGGCGGACAAGACCGCGGTAATAATCCCACTGCATAGGAAATGAAAGTATCTTCTGCTCGTTATTTTGTTTTAAAGACATAATATACCTTTCTCTTTCATCCGGATTCCTGACCCGAAAACAATCATAGATTCGAGGATCATCTTCTGATCGGACTGTTATCACCGCTTCTTCCTCCTCCGGGCAGTTCACCTTGAGAACGCCGTTCTCAACACTGCATACAACGCCATCGCTGCTGCTCTCTGCCGTGAATGCAAAATCCTTTTGATTCGGAAACGTATATACGGAGAATTCCTCTCTGCCGGTCTTGTTGATTATATAATCATAGCAGAAATCCCCGTTTTGATTCTGCACTTTAATAAATTCCGCTCGCTCGCTTTCGGGCGTTTCAAACGCCTCTACCTTTAAAAGAGAGCAGTTCCCGGTAAAATTCTTTATTCTTATACCGATTATATCGGTGGTAACAGGCGGAAACGCAAAAACAGTTGCTCCCCCGTTTGCTTTCAGCTCGCCGGTATTATACGAGACCGCACCCAGAGTAAGCTGAGCGTTCACGATATGGCTGTCTGCTTCAGGACTTTCGTAAACAGCAACCGAACAGATTCTCTTTGCCTCAGGCAGTCTGAACGCAACGATCCGTTTTTCATCATCAGGATCGGCCGTCCACAGTCCTTTCACAGGCAGCCTGCGATCGTTTATTATATCATCACTGTCCGCAAGCCTGAAAGAAGTCAGTTGCGACGGATCACCGCTTGTTGCGGTGATCTGCGCGTTATACAGCAGGCTGTCCGTTCTTCGCAGCCAAAAGACCTTATCGGAATTCAGTATTCCGCAGGCGTGGTCCGTTGCTGTCTGACTGGAATATTCAGCCATGGCGCGATAGCTTGAACTGTTTTGCATAACACGCGAAAGGCTTTCACACGCAACGGGAAAACGGACTCTTTTTTTCCACTCGTAAAAATTCGTTTCTCTCATATGATCAGACGGCTCTTTGAGATGGGTGGACGGCGCATTCAACGAATAATAATCCTCTTTTCCGTCCCAAGCAGTGGAATAAGCAAAGCCTTTAAAAACAAGCGGTTTGTAAAACGGATCACGTTTAAGGATATCTGAGAGCGCCTCCTCAAAAAACAGGCTCAGCGCGCGGTGATCCGCATGCGCGTCATAATCACAGCAAAAGATCGTATCCGGCCTGTAGCGTTCAATGACCTTAACAAACGAATTCAGATAATTGCGCCTTGTAAAGCTGCATTTCATAAAAGGCTCTTTGCCGCACGCGCCGTAGGTTTCGCTGTATCCGGCAGGGGATGTGAGCACTTTGTCCTCCTCTGCGTTATAAATGTGCAGACCCTTCTCATCCGCAATGCTGTCACTGAAGCCGAGAAAGACCACATTTTCCTTCGGTATTCCGTAGCTTTCAGCGGCATGAAGCGCCTCCCTGATTCTCAGCTTTCCGAGACCGTAAAAATCGCCGTTTGTAGAAAATACGATTCTTACATCAGAACCATATTTTACATACTGTTCTATCACACCGCCGTAAAGATTTACTTCGTCGTCTTCATGAGGCGCAAAAAACATCACGCTTCTGCCTGAAAAAATATTTTTTCTGTCCGCTTCGGGATAATGATACAGCGTGCCCTTAGGCAGTGCAAAAGTTCCTGCCGCAGCCGCGATCAGCGACGCTGCAAAAGCGAGCGCGCCGGTCACAAAAAAGAACACGGTAAGCCCCGCAGGAAAAGGCATAAGCACAGCCGCCAGCATAGAAACATCAAGAACGCCGAGCAGCATATAGATCTGAAGCATGCGCGATTCGACATGCACATTGAAAGCAACCGTAAGAAACACGAAAACCGCGGTCAAGACCTTGAGCGGCATATATACCAGCGGATTCACAAAAGCAATAATCACGGAAAGGAGCAGAACCAGCAAAAGAATGACCGTTACCGGCACTGCAAAAGAAGCTTTTTCATATGGTCTTATTTTTTTCCAATCTACCCTGACCAAAAGGATCCCCCCCATATCTCTTACATAAAATACCAGATATGAAAAAATTAGTCAAATTTTTCTTAAAAAAGGGTTGACAAATCGTTTTTTTATGATATACTTAAATTGTACTTAATACAATCTAACAATTAATGCAAGGTGGTGTCTGATGCACAACGAACAGATTCTTGAACTTTTTAAGGAAAAGAATTTCCGTGCAACCCCACAGAGGATTGCAGTTTACAAATATGTTTACGGGCACCGTACCCACCCGGATGCGGCGCAGATCTACGAAAGCGTTCTTAAAGACAATCCCAGTTTTTCAAAAACCACGGTATACAATGCTTTAAAATCGCTTTGTGAAAGCGGATTTCTAATGCCCGTTACCATTGAAAGCGGCAAAACGCATTATGACGCAAATGTTCATTTTCACGGTCATTTCATTTGCAGCCGGTGCGGAGAGATCTATGATTTTGAAGCCGCCGAACCGTATGACTGTGTGCCGGACGGATTTTCCGTCCGCCAAAAAGACGTTTATTACAGCGGCATTTGCAAAAGCTGTAACAATAAAAAATCAAATTAATTAAGAAGGAGTAATTATTATGGCTAAAAAGTATTATTGTCCCGTATGCGGATACGAAAGTGACGAACCTATCGAAAAATGCCCCCTCTGCGGCGCTGCTATGAAAGTCCGCGAAGAGGGCGGTGAAAGAGCATGGGCAGCCGAGCACATTGTCGGCGTTGCTCAGGGCGTAAGCGAAGAGATCCTTCAGGGTCTTCGTGAGAACTTCAACGGCGAATGCAGCGAGGTAGGTATGTATCTGGCAATGGCAAGAGTTGCTCACAGAGAAGGCTATCCCGAAATCGGTCTTTACTGGGAAAAGGCTGCTTACGAAGAGGCAGAGCACGCCGCAAAATTCGCAGAGCTTCTCGGCGAAGTCGTAACCGATTCCACAAAGAAAAACCTTGAAATGCGCGTAGCGGCAGAGCATGGCGCAACGCAGGGCAAGACCGATCTTGCAAAGCTTGCTAAAGAGCAGGGTCTTGACGCTATTCATGACACCGTTCATGAAATGGCAAGAGACGAAGCACGCCACGGCAGAGCTTTTGAAGGACTTCTCAAGAGATATTTCGGCGAATAATAATCTGAAAAACGAAATACATATGAAATGCGGCAGTTCTTTTCTGCCGCATTTTTATTAGAAACACCCTCAGAACTGCTTGATAATAAGGAGAACGCCATGAATAAATCAGCACTGTACAATTTATCCTACGGGGTATATGTTATAACAACTTGGACTGAAGGCAGAGCAACCGGGTGCACAGCGAATTCCGCTATGCAGATAACCTCTTCGCCCGCAACGGTTGCCGTTTCCATAAACCATGACAACTTCACAAATCAATGTATAAACGAATCCGGTGTTTTTGCAATCAACATTCTCGGCGAGCACTGCGATCCGCTCGTGATAGGCAATTTCGGATTCAAAAGCGGAAAAGACACGGATAAATTCGCCGATTACAAACCGATCGTAAAAAGTATGCTGCCCGTTATTCCGCAGGCAAGCGGATATATCACCTGCAGAGTGATTGACAAAATGGAGACCTCTACCCACACCGTATTTTTGGGCGAGATCACGGACGCGGATATTTTAAACAGCGATACGCCGATGACATACGCCTATTACCATAATGTAATCAAAGGAAAATCTCCGAAAAACGCGCCTACCTATCAGGGGGAATAGAAAAATTAAAATGATGGGAAGATAAGTATTTCCAGTAGTTACAAACGAAACTGATTTTAATAAACATTAACATTTTAAGGGAGGAAAATTTGGTGTTATACGATTTGATAACTTTTGATATTGTAAAAAGCATTAAAACCTTATCTAAAGTGATCTTTTATGTTTTTTAGCTATAGCTTTATTAGCGCTTATTGCTGGAATTTTTGCTTTAATAATTTTTAATGAAAACAAAATTTTAATTATTTCATTTTTTGCAGTATTTATAATCTCAGGTGTTACTGCAATAATTGATTCTATTTTAATTTATGGATTTGGTGAAATAATTGCAAATTTAGAATTATTAAAACACAATACTAATTTAGCTGCAAGCACAGAAGAAGTAGTAGTAGACAAAAACTCTCCGACATTTGATAACTTTATTAATAATTTCAGAAAATAGATATATAGATAGATGCTACTTCACATTTCTACTTGTGACCTTGTATTTTTAAAGTGAATTATTGGTGAGCAAGTGTTATTCAGCTAATTGAGACTGAACCTGCTCAGCACGGCGTGCGGCAAGCTCTGTTTCCACTTTTTCGCGCTGTGCCGGTGTATATCGGATAAACAGCAGCGGAATGATATAAAGCAGGCTGGCTATTGCCGGCGTTAATATTACAAGAGGCCATATCCATTTGTCAAAAGCCGCGCTTTGCGTACCGATATAGACCTCTGCGCCGTCTATTGCCCTGTAATCGAGCAGATGAAGCGCAAGCGCCGCAAGACCTGCCATAATACCGCTTGATATCTTTGTGAACATAGTCTGCATAGAGAAAGTAACACCCTCTGTTCTTTTTCCTGTTTTCCACTCCATATAATCAATACTGTCACAGAAAACAGATGTCTGCGCTATGGAATTGGCGCCCATAGGTATGCAGCCCAATCCGATAAGCGCAAGCGCGAACCAAAGGTTATTACCCTCATAGCCTATGAAAAACGCGATGACACGCACAAGGATATTGGCTGCCTGCATCATAATCAGCACGTTCACATACCCTTTAAACCATTTCTTGAGCTTATCGGCAAAAATCATTCCGATAAATCCCGGAAGCCCGGTTATAACCGAATAAATCGTTGTTAGTCCGAGCGCGCCGATTATGCTGTTTTCTCCGAGAAAATCTGCCGGTATCTCATATTTGAAAAAGTAGGTAACCAGATTTGCGCCGAAACCGAGCGAACCGAGCAGATTTGCCGCAGTGACAAGCATAAGCATCTTATTTTTGAACAGGAGCGAAAAGCTTTCTTTGAGCGATTCCTGCTGCTGTGCCTTCACGACACGCACCCGTTCCTGCGCGGCGCTGCATTTCAAGCTGATCATGGCGCCGCCCAAACCGAATAGAACGGCAAACACTATAGTCATAAGCGCCATGCTCGCGCCTGTTGCGTTTGCGATCATTTCAAGCACCATAGGTATACCAACACTTAAAACCGAATAAACGCAGGAACCGATTGTTCTTGCCCACTGCACAAATCCGTCTCTTTCATTCGTTTCGGGAGATACGCAGGAGGTGATTCCCCATATCGCTACATCCTGAAGCGTGTAGGCAAGGTCCCAGCATATATACATGATTATAAAATAGGATATCCTCAGCCACAGCAGATCATCATCTGTGGAAAAAACAATAAACATCAGCACGGTGAAAATACCGACGGGAAGAGGCGTGTATTTCAGAAACGGGCGCAGCTTTTCGCCGTTTTTAAAGGTGTGCTTATCTATATACGAGCCTACGATTGGGTCATTTATACCGTCCCACACTTTCATGACGATAAGCATAACGGAAACAGCCAGCGCGGGAAATAACGCAATATCCGTCAAAAAGTAATTAAAAAACGAACCGCCTATCAGCGAATAGACCATATTCTGCCCGCTCAGACCCAAATAATAACTTATCTTTTCCTTTTTTGAAATATATTTCATTGCTACCATCACCTCTTTGATCTAATTGTAGCATATTATACCGGATAAAAATATGTATAAAAGGCACAAGATTAAAAACTTATCTTTGTTTAAAATAACAGTATAATTTCGTTATAAATTTTTCAAATATGTATTTAAGTTTTCTTGCTTTTCTGATATAATATTGCCGAAACAAAAGGAGGAGTTTAAAAATATGGGCGGTTTTTTTGCAACAGCATCTAAAGAGGACTGCGTTTTTGATCTGTTTTTCGGCGTGGATTACCATTCACATCTGGGAACAAGACGTGCTGGTCTTGCCGTTTATGATGAAAACGAAGGATTTGACAAGGCTATCCACAACATTGAGAACGCGCCTTTCCGCACGAAATTCACAAAAGAATCTAACGAGATGCATGGAACACTCGGAATAGGCTGCATTTCGGATTTCGAGGCACAGCCGATACTTGTGCGTTCACACCATGGCACCTTCGCCATCACCACGGTGGGTAAGATTAACAACGCAAATGAAATCGTTGATAACATCATCAAATCAAACATTCATTTTTTTGAAATGCAAAACGGCGATATCAACCCTACCGAACTTGTTGCGGCAATAATCAATCAGAAGGATAACTTTATTGAGGGCATCCGCTATGCGCAGGAGATCATAGACGGCTCTTTGAGCATGCTGATTCTTACCCCAAAGGGTATTTACTGCGCAAGAGACAGACTGGGCAGAACGCCTATAGTGCTCGGTAAAAAGGATGAGGGCTATTGCGCGAGCTTCGAGAGTTTCGCATATCTCAATCTCGGCTACAGCGATTACCGAGAGCTCGGTCCGGGTGAAGTTGTGGTTATGACGGCGGACGGAGTAAAAACGCTTGTCGCGCCGGGAAAGGATATGAAAATATGCACTTTCCTCTGGGTATATTACGGATATCCGTCCTCATCTTACGAGGGAATCAGCGTTGAAAAAATGCGCTACAACTGCGGCGAACTGCTTGCAAAAAGAGACGACGTGAAGCCGGATATCGTTGCCGGAGTGCCTGATTCGGGCACGGCCCATGCGATCGGCTACGCGAACCAGTCAGGATTTCCGTTTTCACGCCCATTTGTTAAATATACACCCACCTGGCCGCGTTCATTTATGCCCACACATCAGAGCAAACGCAACCTTATCGCAAAGATGAAGCTGATACCAATCCATGATCTTATCGAGGGCAAGAGCCTGCTGCTGATAGACGATTCGATCGTGCGCGGAACACAGCTTCGGGAAACAACGGAATTCCTTTACTCAAGCGGCGCAAAAGAGGTGCATATCAGACCTGCCTGCCCGCCCCTGCTTTTCGGATGCAAATACCTGAACTTCTCGCGCACTTCATCTGAAATGGAGCTGATCACAAGAAGGGTCATCAAAAAGCTTGAGGGCAAGGACCCGACTGACGAAGTGCTCCGAGAATACGCCGACCCGGACAGTGAAAAGTATAATAAAATGGTGGAAGAGATCGGGAAAGAGCTTCACTTCACTTCACTCAGATACAACAGGCTTGACGACCTTTTAGAAGCGGTAGGTATAGGCGAAGAAAAGCTCTGCACCTATTGCTGGAACGGCAAAGAATGATCGAGCGCTGAGAGCGTGAGTCAACGTTTTCTGCTCCCTTCTAATGAATTTATAATATCCAAAGCATGACAAAAGCGGTCCTAACCTGTAAATTCGGTTGGGACCGCTTTTATTATGGTTATTTAGAACGTAACCGTTGCCGAAACCGTTTCTCCCGCGTTTTCATAACAGTCAAGCGGAGTCACTTGCAACGTATATTCACCGCTCAGATCCTTTGTGTATTCGGCAGGGAAAATGACATTTACGGTGCTGCTTCTGTTTTCTGCCGGCAGAATATAATCAGAGCCTACACGAAGCGTATCTTTTGTTTCCTCCTCATTTATCTTAAACGAAACAGGATTCCCCGCACCATCAACAAGCTGAATATCATAATATGCCACAGCGTCAGGATGCTGCGCCGCTGTAAATGTTATCTCGTCAAGCTTCGTTCCCTCTTCCCCCTCAACCGTACCGATCGAGCAGTCAAAACCGCTTTCCCATACGGGAGCCGTGGACTGAGATTTGCGTGTATCATAATTATACGCGAAGCTGTCTTTTGAAAGCGGCAAACTGAGCACCCAAGGCTCTTTCTGCTCTTCGCCGGTCAGCGCGCTGTAACGGTGGAATACCGCCTGCGAATCGCTGAGTTCAAGAATCATCACCATAGGATTATCCTCTATGAATGAGCCGTCATCCTGCGTAAGGTCACATCCTGCATAACATATATAGGACACGCATTGGGTGTTGATAGCCGTATAATTATCCTGCACGATTGAAGTTTCATCTATAAGCGGCGCATGGGTGTGACCGCTTATGGAAACGACCTGTTCATACTGAGAAAAAAGCTTATCAAGATTTTCGCAGCCATCTGTCTGACTCATTATCAAAGACCCTTTAGGCGGATGGTGCGTAAGCACAAATACGGGCTTATCGGGCGATTGCTCTATCGCTAACTCTATCTGCTCTTTTGCCCACTCAAGCGTTTTATCGCTGTAAGCGCTGTCGTCCATACCGCCCTTATCAGGGCTTACGGCAATAAAATGGAAACCGTTTACCACCTTATGCGTCCACGGATTATCATTTACGGTATATTTTTCAAAACGGCTGCGCATCTTTCCCTTAAACGGGATCTCCCAGCAATCCACAAAATTCTGAAGCCAATAATCATGATTTCCGAGTATGTATGAGCTGATGATATCTTCACCGCCGTATACGCTGTCATAAATACGCTTATAATTCTTATAGCTTTCCTCATTGCCGACATCGGTATAATCCCCGACATTTATAAGCATATCCACATTCTGTGATTTAAAAAATTCAAGCGCGCTCTGAAAGCTTTGGTCATATACATCGGAACCGCCCTCCGGCGCAAGCTGAAGATCGCTTAAAATGCCTATTTTCAATGTGCTTTTATCCACAGTATACGTTTGTATTTCAGCGCTCTTACTGCTCTGACATCCGCTTAAAAGAACCAGAGAGGAAACAACTGCCGCCGCTAAAACAACAGAAACGATTTTTTTCATACACATACCTCCTGCATCAATCAATAACAATATCCGCATAGACCGGATAATGGTCTGACACAGCACTCATATAATCATCGGAAAGCATCGTAAAGCTTTGCGCCGAAGCAGAACCGTAAATAAATATATGATCATAGGAAGGCTGATCAAAAGAGCATTCCGTACCGAATGAAGTCTGCACCGCCGAATATTTTGAATCCGTCAGACTGCCTGCGAGCTTCTCATAGATTTCCGGCGCGTCAAGCTCACCCGTTTCAGCAGTTCTTTCCATCGCATTGAAATCCCCCACGGAAAAAACAGGGCAATTGTATTCCGAGCCGAGAGCGCCGACAAGCGAGATCAGCTCGTCGCTCTGGGACTGCATCACCTGCATCTCCCGCGCCTCCTGCCCCTCTCTCAGCAGATCAAGGTGTGTGTTTGTAACCGCAAAGCGTTTTCCGCTTTCCTTATGTTCAAACACTGCCCAGACCGCTCTGCGAAGGCGCGGGTTATCCCCGTTTTCGTATTTCAGCTGACCGCTCTTAACAAGATCGAGCGTTTCTGAGTTATATATCATAGCCGTCATACGGACAAATACGCCCGTAGAAACGGGGAAAAGCATTTTATAGCCTTTCGGAAGATTGTTTTTAACGGCGCAATACCATCCGTCGCACATCTCCTGAAGACCCGCAACATCGGGTCTTACGGTCTCCAGAACCGTTTTAAACATTTGGGCACGCGGCTTTACGGGAAGTCCTCCCCAGCTCTCATAGCCGACAAGAAGATTGCTGCTCATGATTCTGACAGTGCCGTTTTCGGCAGGTGAAGCGTCCTGTGAAAGCGAATCCGCAAAACCCTGCGGCAGAGCCGCGCCTGAAATATTTCCTCTTACTTTAAAAACGATTGTGGGAACGATTATTACTGCACATAAAAAAATGCAGACTGCTGTTATAACGATCTTCTTCACCTTGCTCATAACATCACCTGTTCAATTTTATTCTAACATTTTTAAAAATAAAAACAATGCAAAAATCGGAATTAAAAGCCTTAAAAAGCGAAATCAAACATAAAAAAAGGAAACTGCATTCATGAACAAGTTCAGTAAAAATGGACAATAGAAAAAAGGTACCCCCTATGGAAGAATAAAATAACTACCATAGGGGGATATTTTTATGACAAGAAAGTATAAACACGTTCAAAAATATGAGAAAGAAATATTAATATTAAGAGAAGAAGGCTTAACGCACAGAGAAATAGGCGAACAGTTAGGATTCAGCCTACAAGAAGTCAGGAAGTTTTTAGAGAGATATAGAGCCAAGCAAAGAACAATTGAAGCCGGATAAGCAATTCATAAAAAAGGCAGACGGTGCAAAAATCAAGACGGCAGTTTACCACCATCAATACAAAGGTTAGATAAACTATCTCAAATGAGATATGTAATGGCAAGCAAGGATAGATATATCAAAAGATTAGAAATGGAAAATGAATTGATGCGGGATTTTCTCTCGCACACAGAAAGGAAGTGAAGCCAACAATTAAATATCAAGTAATCTTCAAGCACAAGGACAAATACGGTATTAGCCAAATGTGTAAGTTCTTCAATGTATCAAGAAGCGGATATTATGCATATCTAAAGAGAAAGAATATACCGGATAGAGATTTACCGCTTGCAGAAAAGATAAGAGAATGTCAAGAGGAAAGTCACAGAACCTACGGATATCGTAGAGTACATATATGGCTTGAAAGACAAGGAATATACAAGAATCCTAAAACTGTACTTCGTGTAATGCAAAAGTACAATTTGCTGTCAGCAGTACGCAGAAAGAAATATCACTATTGTAGTCAATATTTGCACAGATATCCAAATTCACTTAATCGTGATTTCTCTGCTGACAGACCAAATCAAAAGTGGGTAACGGATATATCATATATCAAAACAGGACAAGGATTCCTTTACTTATCAATCATAAGAGATTTGTATGATAACAGCATTGTTGCATACAAAACAGCCAAAGAGCAATCAAACTTGTATTAGATACAATCAGAGAAGCAAAGAGAAAAGAAAAAATCACTGCAGAGTTGCAGCTCCACAGTGATCAAGGCTTTCAATACACTTCCGAACCGTATTATCGCCTAATTAAAGAATACGGCATTTCGCCTTCAATGTCAAGACGGGGAAATCCATACGATAACGCTTTAGCAGAAAATTTCTTTTCTATTCTTAAAACAGAGTGCATCCATAGAGTTAAACTCGCTACCTATGATGAGGCTAGCCTCCTCATAGGTGAATACATCCACTACTACAACAATTTCCGTATTCAAACTAAAACAAAACTGACTCCGTTAGAAAAACGAAATCAGTTTGTTGCTTAATATTTAATTTCTACCTTGGGTGTGCCTTTTTTGTGCTGTCTGCACAATTTGGGGCAGTTCATGAATGCTGTTTCCCTTAAAAATCTGTTATATTTTTTTTGAATATATCCAGCGTGTGACTTGAAAGACCCACCATATCCGCTCGTTCACACAGCTTAAAATGAAAATCCATATATGCTTCAAAGGTTTCCTCATCCATTTCTTTGATCCTTTCTTTAAGCAGAGGAGAGAGCATATCCGTGCCGACAAAATGAAGCCTCTGCACATGCATATTCTCCATCAAGGCGTCAATATCCTCTTTTCGGTAAAGCTCAAAAACAAGCTCCGGCACAGGCTGCGCGTGAAAATCCGAATCAATATAGCCGTTTTGCCTGTACGCCTTGAGGTTCCCGCGCTGAAACAGATAATCGTAGACCGTCAGATCATTCATAACATACGCCGCGAAAACCGTCCCGCCCGGCTTTGTTATTCTGAGCGCTTCCGAAAGTGCCCTTAACTGCTCTTCCTTTGAAAAAAGATGATACATGGGACCGAGCAGCAGTGTTATATCATAAGTATCACTTTTCAGCGGAAGATCAACGGCATTGCCCTGCGTTATGCTGACAGCATGCGTCTGTTTTATCTTGCTTTTAAACACATCGATATTATGTTCAACGAGCTCGACCGCGTCAACGGTATACCCTTTATCCGCCAGAGCGATCGAATATCTGCCTGTTGCCGCACCGATCTCAGCTACACGCATCCCGCGGCGCAGGTATTTTTCAATATACCGCATGGTTGTGAGGTATTCAACCAAATTGGATCTTCTTAAAAATCTGCTGTCCTCATCATATCCATTATAATAGTTTACTACATAGGATTCCATATCAGGGATGCTCATATTTCTTTCTCCCATATCATAAGGTACTCATCGGATACATCTGCTGAGATCCTTTTCCGAACCTTAAATCCGTTTTTTTCGTAAAAGCTTACTGCCGCTGTGTTTTTGCAATATACATTCAGAGTAAGGCGTGATCTTCTTTTCTTTACAAAATCGAGCAGTTTTGTTCCTATCCCTAACGAACGGCATTCTTTTGAAACAAAAATGCCTTCAATATAATCTTCGTTCAGCCCTACAAAGCCGGTTATGTGCCCGTTATCCTCATAAACAAAGACCTCAGCGGAACGGATGCCTGCTCCGGCGTCATCAAAATGATCAAGCCAGTACTGCTTGGGAATAAAGCTGTGCGCCTGTATATTGGAACGGAGCCATATATCCATAACACTGTTCATATCTTTACTTTGCAACGATCTTATCATTTGTGATACCTGGAATGATTTAGAATTGAAAAAGCACGGTAGATCTGCTCAAGAAGCACGAGGCGCGCAAGCTGATGGGGCAGCGTGATTCTGCCGAAAGAAAGCCTGACCCTGCCAAGCGCTTTGATTTTTTCGGATAAACCGAAAGAACCCCCTATAACAAAAGCGATCTTTGAATTGGCAAGACTTATTTTTTCGATTTCCGACGCTATCTCGTCAGACCGCAGCTCTTTCCCCTCGATACAAAGAGGAATGACCGCCGCGCCCTTGGGTATCTTGCCGGCGATTCTTTCCCCTTCTTTTTCAATTACAGTTTCAATCTCGGCCAAGGACGGGTCATCGCCGCAGCGTTCCTCAGGGATCTCAATGATCTGCGTTTTCGCAAAGGCAGACAACCTTTTCAGATACTCCTCACAACCGTTTTTTAAATATTTTTCCTTAAGTTTTCCGACACATATAACACTTATGCTTATCACAGAACGATCAGCCCCCCGTCATTTTCGGGCTTTGAAACATAAAGCCGGAAATCCTCGTCTTCCTTTGCGCCGAGTTCACCCAGAGCAGCAAGTGCAGACAGCCTTGCGATCTCCGGCACATTGTTTTCACGGCTCAGATGAGACAGCACAAATCGTGTTGTGCCGCCCTGCAAAAGCTCCTTGGCAAACGCATCGGCTGCAACATTGGACAGGTGACCTTTGTCAGACAATATTCTTTTTTTCAGCGGATAAGGATAACCGCCGTTTTGAAGCATGGAAATCTCGTGATTCGATTCAAGAAAAACAAGATCGGAGCCTGCGATCGTTTTTTTTGCCTCATCTGTGATATAGCCTGTATCGGTGCATACGGAAACCGTGCGCCCGTCCGACAGATGAAGCTTGTATCCCACACAGTCCACAGCATCATGGGAATTGTGAAAATACTCGGCATACATATTGCCGAGATCAAGTACGTTTCTGATTTCAAACGACCTGACCGTATTATTCGCAATGCCGTTGAAGCGCAGGTTCTCCATCGTTGCAGGCGTAGCGAACACCGGCGTTTTATGCCTTGCCGCGAATACGCGCACACCTGCAATATGATCTCTGTGCTCATGCGTCACAAGTATTGCTTTAATGCTGTCCGGGTCAACACCTATTCTTCTCAGCCCTGCCTCACAGCGCTTTGCCGATACGCCTATATCCACAAGGATCCCTGAATCATTCATACCTATGTATATTGAATTTCCGCTACTGCCCGAAAAAAGCTGACACACCTTTGCCATATTATCTACCTGTCTGAAACTGCCTTTTCTTTATTTTTAAATATTTAAAAAAGGGGCGAATATTCGCCCCGAAATCCCTATCAACCGGCGTGTGCAACGCTGCTGTCAGCCTGCACCTGAACCCTTTTTATATCTGCGCCGAGCTGAGTCAGCTTTTCAACTATATTTTCATAGCCTCTGTCCACATACTGGATCTTTTCAACAACCGTCTCGCCCTTAGCGATAAGGCCTGCGATAACCATTGCCGCGCCTGCGCGCAGATCCGTGGCTTTTACCTTAACGCCCGTTAAATGGTCAACGCCCTCAATTACGGCTATTTTGCCGTCCACCTGAATATTTGCGCCCATTCTGAGAAGCTGACCTACGTACTGGAATCTGTTGTCCCACACGGATTCGGAAAGGATCGATGTGCCTTTGGCAACGGAAAGCAGGACAGCCATCTGAGGCTGCATATCGGTAGGAAATCCGGGATGCGGCATCGTTTTAACATTGCACCTTGTAAGCGGCTTAAAGCGTGTTACGCGAACAGCATCGTCATATTCAATGATCTCTGCACCGGCTTCCTCCAGCTTTGCGCTGATTGACTCAAGATGCTTAGGTATAACGTTTTTAATCAGCACATCACCACCGCAGGCAGCGGCGGCAACCATGTATGTGCCGGCTTCGATCTGATCGGGAATTATGGAATAGGTGCAACCATGCATTTTTTCAACACCGCGGATCTTGATAACGTCAGTGCCTGCACCCCTGACATCAGCTCCCATGGAGTTAAGGAAGTTCGCAAGGTCAACGATATGAGGCTCTTTCGCCGCATTTTCAATAACGGTCAGCCCTCTTGCGAGCACTGCCGCCAGCATAACATTAATCGTTGCGCCGACTGAGACAACATCCATATAAACGGTTGTGCCGACAAGCTTTTCGGCATCCGCACACACCATGCCGTTTACTATGTTTACATCGGCGCCGAGCATTTCAAAACCCTTTATATGCTGATCGATCGGCCTGTCTCCGAAATCACAGCCGCCGGGCAATGCCACCTCTGCCTTTTTAAATCTGCCGAGCATAGCGCCGATCAAATAATAGCTTGCCCTGAAATGGGAGGCAAACTCATACGGCACATCCTGATAATTAAGGGTGCGCGTATCTATCTCTATCGTATCTTTGCTGATCATTTTTATCTGCGCGCCCATCTGGCTGAGAATTTTAATGATAAGCGAAACATCGGATATATTGGGTATATTTTCTATTCTTACTTTATCATCCGCCAAAATAGCAGCGGGAATAATAGCTACAGACGCATTTTTCGCACCGCTGATATTGACTTCCCCGAAAAGCTCTTTGCCGCCGTTAATCACAAAGTTTTCCAAATTTCTTCCCTCTTTAAAATTGGAATAATATATATTAAGTAAATTGAAATCAGAATATGTATGGTTTTTCCAACCTTGCATATTATAGCAGACTAAACCGTAAAAATAAAGACCTTTTAATAATTCGATACACTTTTGTAACATATAATTTTAACAAAAAAACAACAATATATATGGTTAATATGCATAAACACGTGCAAAATACTGTGATAAAAAAATTTTTTTATTTGGCTGAAATTTCTCTGTTTTTGTTTAAATTACAAAAATATTACAAAGTTTTTAGGCTATATTGACGAAAAAGAATACTGCCTTCACCTGTCCGCAAATTTATTATTTGGAGCAAAGCCCCGTTTATTATTTCACCCGACATATATTTTTATATAAATATTGACAAAACGATACGCTTATTGTATTATGGATATAAATATATTTTTTTACGGAGGTTTAATTTTGGACGACTCAGTTGTGCCTCTGCTATTACTGCAGGTGGTATTAATTGCACTCAACGCCGTTTTCGCGGCTGCGGAGATTGCAATAGTCAGTATGAATGACAACAAAATGGCAAAGATGGCAAGAGAAGGAAACAAAAAGGCTATTCGGCTCGTTAAGCTTACAAGCCAGCCCTCCCGCTTCCTTGCAACAATCCAAATCGCCATTACCCTTGCAGGCTTTTTGGGAGCCGCTTCGGCAGCGGAAAGCTTTTCGGACGTAATAGTTGACGCCATATTAAGTACAGGTATAGGCATCTCGGCAGGTGTTTTAAACAGCATCGTTGTATTTCTGATCACGCTGATCATTTCGTTTTTGAATATCGTTTTCGGCGAGCTTGTTCCGAAACGTATAGCCATGCGCAATCCGGAGTCTTACGCGCTCGGGATATCAGGTCTTATTTTTGCAATTTCAAAAATATTCAAGCCGGTGGTATGGCTGCTTACGGCATCTACCAATCTTGTGCTCAGAATGTTCAAGATCGACCCGAACGCAACAGATGACGAGGGCAGCGAGGAAGACATCAGAATGATGGTGGACGCCGCCAGCGAAAACGGCACAATAGATAAAACAGAAAAAGAATTTATTCAGAATGTATTTGAATTTGATGATCTGACTGCCGGGGAAGTTGCCGTACACAGAACGGAAGTATCCCTGCTCTGGCTGGAAGAAAGCCCTGAAGAGTGGGATAAAACGATCCACGGCAGCAGGCACAAGATCTACCCTGTATGTGATGAGACCGTTGACAATATTGTGGGCATACTGAACGCCAAGGATTATTTCAGGCTGAACACAAAAGACAGGGAAACCGTGATGAAAAAAGCGGTTCATCCTGCATATTTCGTGCCGGAGAGCGTTAAACTGGACGTACTTTTCCAAAATATGAAAAAAAGCAAAAATTCCTTTGCGATTGTTCTGGACGAATACGGCGGCACAACGGGTATCATCACCATCAACGACCTTGTTGAACAGCTCGTGGGCGATTTTGATTATGATGACAGCAATGAGCCGCGGACCGTGGAATCCATTGAAAGTCTTGATTCAAAAACCTGGAAGATAACAGGCAATCCGCCCATAGATGATATTGAAGAGGCTCTGAACGTATCCTTCAAAACCGAGGACTGCGACACCTTCAGCGGACTTGTTTTTGACGCGCTCGGCTCTGTGCCGGATGACGGCAGTACTTTCGAAATCGAAACAGCAGGACTTGTCATAAAGGTCCTCAGCGTCAAAAATCATCAGGTCCAGACAGCCATAGTCGGCAAAGCGGCACGAGAAAAAACGCAGAAGTCCGCAACAGAAAATGACGGTAGTGAAAATTCTAAAGAATAAAAAAATACAAGAAAATCATAACCACCAGTTAAACTGGTGGTTTGCACAGGCCCTAAAAGGGCCGC
>OIXR01000538.1_pt1 | contig 34439 bp, 37 predicted proteins | sample 1587831 | NCBI WGS metagenome assembly OIXR01 (sample SAMN03283263) | human gut metagenome | biome: human-associated habitat; material: feces | host: Homo sapiens | place: USA | collected 2013
GCGTACACATTTTTATATGCCAGATATTGTCCGGTAAAATGAATCTGCTCATTCATATCTTTAAGTTGCTGTTCAGTATCTTTTAAAGATTTTCTGGAAGCACTGGTCTGGTCTGATGCTTGATCGAGTGTTGCATGGAAATCATCAAGAGAATCATAGCCATGTTCCTGTATGTAGGCAACAGTCTGAGCCATCTGCTTTAAATTGGTGAGCTTTACTTTTTGAGCATAGGCTTCGCTCTGCTGTGCTTTAATACAGGTTTGCAGATCTATGACAAGCCGGAGATCTGATTTTATGAAAATGAATGGTGCAGGGATAGCAGAAGTATCGGAGAAAGGAACAGTTGGCGAATCTGTGGAAGTATTCGGAGTTTGCTGTTCCAGAATTTCTTCTTTCTGTTCTTTATGGGATTTTGTGTTTTCCTCAAATGTTTTCAAGAGAAAATCTTCTGTGTATCTGGTTCCAAGATTTCTTCCAGTGATATATTTTTTTCTGCCAGGGTGAAGATAGCTGTACCGGTTTCGACTGATTTTGAAGATAATGTGATATTTTTCATCAAGGATTTTTGAAAATTCTTCTGGTGATCGGGTGGTACTTGCAGCATCATCAATAGCGTCACGAAGAAATTGTTTCTCTGTCTGGTAACAAGTTCCCTTTGGAGTGATTCCATCTTCTTTCATTTTCTGATTTAACTTATCGAGTTTTTCCTGTCCCCGGCGTTGTGCCCAATATTCTTTTTCTGTGATTTTTCTTTCAGCAGGAGTGAGCAGATCAACCTGATGTAGTCCTTCTTTTTTACACATATCCATAACTTCCTGTTTTAAATGGATAAGGTATGCTGTGCTTAGATGGTGCTTGTATCCGGCTTTTGCTTCACAGTCAAATTCCATATAGGGTTTTTGTGGTATGTCATATTTACGGAGACTGTTGATTACGATGTGTACATGGATATTTCCACTTTCGTTATGACCATCAGTATGAGTGCAGACTAAAGCCTGATGACCGGGGAAATTTTTCTTTGCAAAAGTTAATCCAAGTTGCTGGGCACGTTCACCGGTCAATCCACATTCATCCCTGTCTTTCGGGTCGAAGCTGATGATATAATGATGGGATTTTATCTCATTGAAGTTTTTGTTCTTGTGGTAGTAGCTGTTCAGCTCCTGACATTCAGATGCAAAAGAGAATGGATCACAGTTCAGACCGTCCAGATAATATTCTTCTCTCAGTATCATATGCCCTTCTTCATCAAGAATCGGTTTTTGCGTATACTCGTTGTGCTGGAAGATAAGATATCGTTCCGATTCTCCATAGTTAGAGTTTTTGTTTGCAATATGTTTAATTACTGCCACGGAAATCACCTGCCATTTTCATCACTTCATATTTCATTTCATAAATATCCCGAAGGGACTTTCTGATTTCATTTTTCATTTCAGTGGAGATAATTCCACCCTGGTTAAAATACCGGGCAATCTGATTTAAGTTGCTGCCAATCTTACCAAACTCGCTAATAAGTTTTTTTATTTCGGGGACATCTGCGGTAATTTCGTATTTGATGATGACTTTCTGGTTGTCCAGGGCACTTCGGACAAAATCAGAAACCGTCATGCTGTTAGCCTTGGCTCTTTCTGCAAGAAGAACATATTCAGTTTCATTCATGCGTAAATGCACATCTTTAGTTTTTGCAAGAGTTTCCTCTTTCTTAGGTCTTGTCATTGATAACTTCCTTTCTTACGTGGTAGTGGTTTCATAAGAAAATCCAAATTTCGTAGCCTGCTGGGAAAGTAAGTGATGAAAAATTATCGCACTGTGACCATGTAAATGGAAACCAATACACATATCTGTGATTGTGGTCGAGGGTATGGGGAAACGAAATCCCCATCAAGTTGCAAGTGGTCAATAGCCCGGAAAGGGTTATTGTGCTACGTTGCGAAACTTGCTCTGAAAAAGTAGAAAAGCCCTTCATAATAAAAGCCGATTATTTAAAGGGAATGGTAATAGCGAAAAGGAAAAGATTTATATGAGATATGTAATTGTATGACGTACTTTCCAAAAGATAGTCCCTTTCAAAAAAGTACATTCTTGATGAAGATTTTAGGAAGTGTTACTTTTGATTTAAATATTCAGAAAGGGTGAAGCGAATGAAAAATATAGAAATCGGGCCAATCCGTCCACCTTCAGAAAGTAATAGTTTGTTGGTGCGAGTTACAAGAGGATGTCACTGGAATAAATGTTATTTTTGTGGACTATATAAGTCTATGCGTTTCTCTATGCGACCAATAGAAGAAATTATAGAGGATATTGAAAAACAGGCACAGTTTTATAAAGGGAAAAAGATTATATCCTGCTTTTTGCAGGATGGAGATGCGCTGGTGCTAAAGACAGATTATCTGCTTCGCATTTTGGAAACAATCCATCAATATTTTCCAGATATACAATATATTACTTCTTATGCTCGTGCTGACAGTATTACTCGGAAAAGTCCGTCAGAATTAAGGATACTGCGAGAAGCCGGACTGAATCATATTTATTCTGGAATAGAGACTGGTTCAGACCAAATTTTGAAACTTATTAACAAAGGGTTTAATGCGGATACGGCTGTGAAAAGTGGGTGTATGGCGAAAGAGGCAGATATGATACTGTCGGAATTTATTCTGTTGGGGATTGGGGGAAAGGAACTGTCAGAAGAAAATGCAACCAGAACGGCAGAAGCATTGAATGTTATTCGGCCAGATTTTATTCGTGTTCATGCGACGGGAATTAAGCCAGAATCTAAAATGGGAGAATTTGTAAGAGAAGGCTCTTTCACATTACAATCCGAAGAAGAGATTATGATAGAGCAAAAGAGGTTCCTGCAGCAATTAAAAGAAATGGACAGCTACTATGTAAATGAACATATTATAAATCTGCTTTTGGAAGTAAGAGGAAATTTACGGACGGACAAGGAGAAAATGCTGTCAGATATTAATCGCTTTTTGAATTTACCAGCAAATGAAAAACTCCTGTTTGTGATCGGCAGGCGGTTTAACATTTTTTTCATGTTGGATGATTTGAACAATCAAGAATTACATAAAAAAGCAGAAGGAGCTTTACAGAAAATCTTAAATAAAAATCCAGAAGTAGACTTTACGGTACTTTGCAATTATATACGGCAGTCACAAATTTAGAATTAGAAATAACAAAAACGGGTATAGCAAATATATTTATCTATACTCGTTTTTGCAAGTAGAAAACTTTATACTAATTTGAACAGCATGGACTTTTTACATCCAGTCCGTCAAGATAGTTTTTTCCCCATTGGCATAGAGCATCCAGAATGGGGATAACGCTTTTACCAAAGGGTGTAAGAGAATAAATTGTCTTTGGCGGTTTTTCGGGAATAACCTCTCGATGAATCATTCCGCAATCCTCCAAATCATGGAGCTGGCTGGAAAGCATTTTTGGGGTGGCGTTTGGTATTAAGCGTTGCAGTTCCATGTAATGCAAAGGTTGATCAATCAGATGCCAGAGAATGAGAGGCTTGTATTTACCGCCGATCAGTGACAGGGAGGCTTCTACCGGACAATTAAAATGTATTTGTTTATCTTTCATTATGAGTTCTCCTTTGACAAGGGCGCTATCTTTTTTGATAGTGCCTATCAAAAAAGTGCATTCTTGTGGTTTTTCTTTTTGGTGTTACAATAAGTTTATAGTTGGTTGACACATTTATATTACAACAGAAAGGATTGAAATACTATGGATTTTATCAATATTGCAAAGAGCCGCAGCTCTGTGCGTGATTACAACAACAAAAAAGTAGAGCCTGAAAAACTGGAAAAAATTCTGGAGGCTGCTCATGTGGCTCCGACAGCCGCGAATCTCCAGCCCGTTCATTTGATCGTTGTCCAAAGCGAGGAAGGTCTTGCTAAAATTGGTAAGGCCGCAAATATTTATGGAGCATCTTTGGCGATTATTGTCTGCGCTGACCATGACAAAGCATGGGTACGTCCGTTTGATGGAAAGCAGACTGGTGACATTGATGCTTCGATCCTGACAGACCATATGATGTTGCAAGCGACAGAACTGGGACTTGGCACAGTTTGGGTTTGCTACTTCAAGCCGGACGTACTTCGGAAGGAATTTACGCTTCCTGATAATCTGGAACCAATCAATATTCTGGTTATCGGCTATTCGGATGAAGAGCCTGCCGACAGGAACCGTTTTGAAGCACAGCGTATTGCGATGAGTGAACTGGTTTCATATGAAAACCTGTAAAAAAATATTTGGCGCAGCCCCATTATAGTTTACGGGGCTGCGTTTTATCGTTCTGAAATATGAGCATAGGTTTCTTCCAGTATCCATTGGATATGTTCATCCTGCAGGGAATAAAATACCCGTTTTCTTGCTTTGCGGGAACGGACTAATTTTGTAATCCGGAGTGCATGGAGTTGATGAGATATGGCAGAATTAGTAAGGGATAGTGTTTTTGCAAGGTCATTGACACATTGTTCGCCCTGCATTAATTGCCAGAGGATTTTCATACGTGTGAAATCGCCCATAGCCTTATGTAGTTCACTCAGTTTCTCCAATTCAAAGGCGTTTGGAACGTCAAAAGTAATATTTTGTGGTTGGCTCATAATATATCTCCAATCTGTGAAAAGCTGTTTGACAGATAAAATTTAGGTGAGTATCATAGTTTAAGGAAGGAGTTGATTGATATGCCGCATTATAATCTGCCTCATAATCATGGGCAGAATATCGAACGAGTTTTAGATAATATGCCTTCGGCAGAGGGCTTTCAGGATATATCTTTTTTGTTTCAGCAGCTTGGCGATTCAACACGTTTAAGGATTTTGTGGCTCTTGTGCCATTGCGAGGAATGTGTATGCAACATAGCGGCGGCTGTTGACATGAGCGCTCCGGCTGTGTCCCATCATCTGCGTATTTTAAAGAAAAGTGGAATTATTATTAGCCGCAGAGAAGGAAAAGAGGTATATTACACCCTTTCAGATACCCCGCAGGCAAAATTATTACATCGTTCTGTTGATGCGTTATTTGAAATATCCTGTCCGACAAATCAATAATCTAATTCCTTATCCAACGGAAGTTTGAGGAAATGCGCCGCTTTTACTTCAAAATGCGGCGCATTTCTAAACCAGTTAAGACAACGTGGATGCGTCTAACCGTTTTACTTTCATGGCACGAATTGCGTTTAAAATAGCAATAACAGAAACACCAACATCAGCGAACACAGCCGCCCACATATTTGCATATCCCAAAGCCCCTAAAATCAGTACCAGGAATTTTACACCTAAAGCAAATACGATATTTTGGTTTGCGATGCGGATGGTCTTTCTAGCAATTCGTATTACAGAGGCAATTTTGGAGGGCTCGTCTGTCATTAAAACAATATCAGCCGCTTCAATCGCCGCATCAGAACCCAAACCGCCCATTGCAATTCCTACATCTGCCCGTGCCAGCACAGGAGCATCGTTGATTCCGTCTCCGACAAATACCAGTTTTCCTTTTTCGCTTTTTTGTTTCAACAGTTCCTCTACCCGTTCAACTTTATCCGCAGGAAGAAGTTCCGTATATGCCTGATCCAGACCGAGACGGGCAGAAACTTTCTGACCTACGGCATCTGCGTCTCCGGTAAGCATAATAGTTTTGCGTACACCGGAAGATTTCAAATCCTTGATTGCCGCTGGAGCATCTGTTTTGATTTCATCCTCAATGACAATACATCCGGCATATTTGCCGTTACAGGCAATGTAAACAACCGTACCAATGGAAGTGCAAGGGATATAACGAATGTTTTCTCGTTTCATTAGTTTAGCATTGCCAGCCAGAACTGTATTATTGTCAATGACAGTACGCACACCGTGTCCTGCAACTTCTTGAATATCCCCGATGCGATTATGGTCGATCTCTTTTCCATATGCCTTTTTTATGGAAAGCGAAATCGGATGATTAGAATAATCTTCTGCGTATGCGGCAAGTTCCAAAAGCTGTATGTCTTTTATGCCGTTTGGATGAATCTCACTGACAGCAAAAGAGCCTTTTGTCAAAGTCCCTGTTTTATCAAAAACCACATATTCAGCATGAGCTAATGATTCCAGATAATTGCTGCCTTTTACCAAAACACCGATTTTAGATGCTCCCCCAATACCACCAAAGAAACTAAGCGGTATGGAGATAACAAGCGCACAAGGACAGGAGATAACCAGAAAAGTTAATGCCCGGTAAATCCATATGCTGAATGCCTGTCCAGTAATAAATGGGGGAAGGATTGCCAGAGCTAATGCCGCAAATACTACAGCAGGGGTGTAGTAGCGGGCAAAGCGGGTAATAAAATTCTCTGTCCGTCCTTTTTTATCACTTGCATTTTCTACTAGATCAAGAATTTTTGCTACGGTGGATTCTCCAAATTCCTTAGTTGTGCAAATTGTTAAAATCCCGGTCTGGTTAATGCAGCCACTTATGACTTCCATTCCCGGCTCTACCTCACGAGGCATGGATTCTCCGGTAAGCGCAGAGGTATCTAATGCAGAGGAACCTTTCAGAATAGTTCCGTCCAGTGGAATCCGTTCACCCGGTTTTACTATGATTGTGTCTCCAATTTGGACTTCATCAGGATCGACCTGTATCAATTCCCCATTACGCTGTACATTCGCATAGTCCGGACGAATATCCATTAAACTTGCAATGGATTTTCGAGATTTGGAAACGGCATAAGACTGGAACCATTCACCAACTTGATAAAACAACATTACAGCTACGCCTTCTGAATGTTCTCCCAGAACCAATGCGCCGATAGTGGCAATCGTCATTAAAAAATTTTCATCGAATACCTGTCCATGAAGAATGTTCGTGATTGCTTTCCATACAATATCCCATCCAACAACAATGTAGCAGATAAGGAAGATGCCTGCCTCCATATATTCAGGAAGGTAAAACAGGCTTCCTGCAAAAAATAGAATTGCCGCTATGGCAATTCGTGCAAGCAAATGTTTTTGCTTTCGTGTCATAATCTATAGTCTCCTTTCTGATGTAAAAACACCAGCTACCGGGATACGGCAGCCGGTGTCCAGCTTCGTTTATACCTTTACAGTTACATCCGGCTCGATTTTTTTGATCAGTGCCTTTGCTTCGGTCAGGATAGCATCAAATTTGTCATCCGGCGCTTCGAGTATCATTTTCTGGTTCATAAAGTTTACGGATACATTTGTGACGCCATCAATCTTCTTTACAGCAGTTTCGATCTTTGCGGCACAGTGTCCGCAGTCAAGATCGAGTAACTTGATTGTTTTTTTCATAAGGATTATTCCCCTTTCTTAGTAATTTTAGTTGGTTTGACATGACTGAACAATTAAAAGAATGTTTAATCGTTCATGCCGCAAGTATATGCACGATAAAGGAAAAAGTCAACGGATTGGAAACAGATATTACCTTTTGGATCGCAAAACCTACTGATTGGATTTAGAGAAAAAATATATTTCTTTTTGGATAAAAAATACTTCCCTATGGAGCGTACAAAACGTAAATCCAGTGTTTATAATGACTGCGTTCCCTACGGGGGACGGGTACCCAATTTTAAAGAGAAAGAAGGGATGAAATTGAAAAAAGAGCAATTTGATGTTACAGGAATGACTTGCTCTGCCTGCTCTGCAAGAATTGAAAAGAGCGTGAGTAAACTTCCCGGAATAAAAGAAGTATCTGTTAATTTATTAAAAAACAGTATGGTTGCATCTTATGATGAATCTATTTTAGATACATCGGGAATTATTCAGGCGGTAGAAAAAGCAGGATATGGTGCAATTCCAAAAACACTTGCACAGAGTGGTAGTAAACCTGCTGTTGCGGCTGGAAAACCAGAAATTAGTACGGCGCAGAAAGACCATAAACAAATGAAACAACGCCTGCTTTTATCTGCTGTTTTTACGATACCTTTGTTTTATATATCAATGGGGCATATGATGGGGTGGCCACTGCCTGCATTTCTTCTTGGAATGGAAAATGCAATGAGCTTTGCTTTTACGCAATTCCTGCTTTTAATTCCTGTAGTATTTGTGAATTTTAAGTATTACAAGATGGGATTTAAGACATTGCTTCATGGTTCTCCAAACATGGATTCTCTGATTGCTATTGGCTCCAGTGCGGCAATTATTTATGGGATTTATGCTATTTACAAAATAGGGATTGGATTTGGACATGGAGATATGGAAACTGTCCACAGCTTTATGATGGATTTGTATTTTGAATCAGCAGGCATGATTTTGACACTGATCACATTAGGAAAGACGCTGGAGGCACGTGCAAAGGGAAAAACATCAGACGCAATTACAAAGCTGATGAATTTAGCCCCTAAAACGGCAGTTGTTGAACGCAATGGACAGGAGATTACGATTCCGGTAGAGGAAGTACAAGCTGGCGAAACGCTGATTGTGAAAGCTGGAGAAGCAGTGCCAGTGGATGGCGTAGTGGTAGAAGGGGCTTCTTCTGTAGATGAATCTGCCTTAACAGGTGAAAGTATTCCGGTGGAAAAGCATATAGGGGATAAAGTTATCGGTGCAACCTTGAATAAGTCCGGATATTTTAAAATGCAGGCTACAAAGGTTGGGGATGATACAACGCTTTCGCAGATTGTCCATCTGGTGGACGAAGCTACAAGTTCAAAGGCTCCAATCGCAAAATTGGCAGATAGAGTAAGCGGGGTATTTGTACCAGTGGTTATCAGTATCGCCCTGGTTTCGGCTATCATATGGCTGTTGTTGGGATATGGATTTGAATTTGCTCTTTCTATTGGAATCTCAATTTTGGTTATTTCCTGTCCATGTGCGTTAGGGCTTGCCACACCTACGGCAATTATGGTGGGAACTGGAAAAGGGGCAGCAAATGGTATCCTGATAAAATCAGCGGAGGCTTTGGAAACAGCTCATAACATCAATACAGTAGTTTTAGATAAAACCGGAACGATTACAGAGGGAACGCCGAGTGTTACGAATCTCCTATGTAGAGATGGAATCGGACAAAATGAACTATTGCAGATTGCGGCATCCTTAGAAAAATTGTCAGAACATCCGCTGGCAGAGTCGATTGTGAAAGAAGCTGAAAACGAGAGAATTTCTTTCCTTCCTGTTGAAAATTTTAGACAGGTTCCCGGACAGGGAATTATAGGAGAAATAGAAAACGAGATTTGCTTTGCTGGAAATCGCAGATTGCTTGAGGCAAATGGTATTTCTGGAGGAGTCTTGCAATCGCTTGGGGATGCTATGGCGGAAGAGGGAAAAACACCATTATTTTTTGCACGTGGTAAGGAACTGATGGGTGTGATTGCTGTGGCAGATGTTGTAAAACCTACCAGCCGTCAGGCAGTCCAGGAATTGTCGGGTATGGGAATTGAAGTGGTAATGCTGACCGGGGACAATAGGAAAACAGCGGAAGCAATTCAACGTCAGGTTGGTGTAAATCGTGTTGTAGCGGAAGTCTTTCCGCAGGACAAAGAGAAAGAAATCCGCCGTTTACAAGACAGTGGAAAAAAAGTGACGATGGTTGGCGATGGAATTAATGACGCCCCAGCGCTTGCAAGGGCAGATGTGGGGATTGCCATTGGAGCAGGAACAGATATTGCAATAGAATCGGCAGATATTGTTTTAATGAAAAGTGATTTGCTCGATGTATCTACGGCGATCCAACTTAGCAAGGCGGTAATACGCAATATCAAGCAAAATCTATTTTGGGCGTTTATTTATAATATCATTGGTATTCCGGTGGCAGCAGGATTGTTTTATCTGCCATTTGGATTGAAATTGAATCCAATGATTGGAGCATTTGCCATGAGTTTCAGTTCCGTATTTGTAGTGTCGAATGCACTGCGGCTTAGGTGGTTTAAGGCAAAGCATACGTCCCATGAAAATACAGATATGGAATTTAGACAGGAAAATGATAAAAAAGAAAACAAAGGAGCGAGTCAAATGGAAAAAGTATTAAATATTGAAGGTATGGTTTGTATGAATTGTGTAAAACACGTGGAGAAAGCATTAAGAGAGCTTGCGGGAATCAGTGAGGTCACAGTCAGCCTTGCAGAGAAATCTGCACGTATTCAACTTAACGGAGACGTATCGGATGCCATGTTGAAAGAGGCTGTAGAGGATGCTGGTTATCAGCTTATCAGTATTCAATAAGAGGAAATTCCAATGAAAGCAAAAAAGGGAGAAGTTATTCATAAATTGAAAATTGCCAGAGGGCAGATTGACGGTATTCTGCAGATGATTGAGGAAGATCGGTACTGTGTGGACATATCCAATCAGCTTCAGGCAACACAAGCCCTGTTAAAAAGCGCTAACCAACAAATATTACAGGCACATATCCGAAACTGTGTCCGGGAGGCTTTGCAGACAGATGTTGAAAATCCGAAATTGGAGGAAGCATTAAAAGTGTTGGAGAAGATGGCACAATGATGCCGGAGGGCAGAGAGAAAAAAGGCTTTTCTGCCCTTCATTCTTCCGATTGGATTGTGATTTCTTCTTTTGGGAGCGTACAAAACAAACCGAATTTTATATACTTTAGGTGGTTAGACATGGCTAATAAACAAGGAGGTAACAGTGATGAAACAGTCACTTGATACAAGAACAAAATTATTAACAAAGAATCCAATTTCACTGATGATTGAACTTAGTATTCCGGCAGTTCTCGGTATGGTGGTGGTTGGGTTATATAACATGATGGATTCCATTTTTGTCGGGCAGATGGTAGGTGCGGCTCAGATGGGAGCTGTATCGGTATCATATCCATTTACTTTGATAAATGCAGGTTCTGCCGCAATGCTGGGCGTTGGTTCCGCTTCGGTACTTTCACGAGCGATTGGTAAAAAAGATGAAAGAACGATCAAAAAGATTATGGGAAATTTGGTGGCAATGGTACTTTTATTGTCAGTAATTTATACCATTGTAGGAATGGTGTTTACCCGTCAGCTTTTATCTCTTGCTGGAGCAAGCGATAATATTTTAAATTATGCAGAAAAATATCTGCGGATCGTATTTGCAGGCTCTTTGTTTGTGAATTTTTTCCAGAGTGCTAATATGGTCATTCGTGGGGAGGGTCAGTTAAAAAAGGCAATGACAATTATTGCCAGCGGTGCCATTTTGAATATTATTCTTGATCCAATATTTATTACAGTTTTGAAGCCTTACGGTTTGGGCATCGAGGCGGCAGCATATGCAACGGTGTTTTCACAGTTTGTTCAGGCTGTTATTACGTTATGGTATTTCAGAAAGAAAAGTCCTAATGTAAAGATTGGACGTATTCGGATTGATGGAGAGCTTCTGCCGCAGGTTCTTTCTGTTGGCGTATCTGCGTTATTGATGCAGATATTGACATTAGTACAGCAAACAGTCATTTATCGTGTAGCCGCTAATTATGGAGGGGAAAATTCACAGATCCTTCTCGGTGCGGCGCTTCGGTTCTGGAATTTCTCTTTTGTTCCATTATGGGGAATCAGTCAGGGATTCCAGCCAGCGGCAGGAACGAATTATGGTGCAAAGGAATATGACAGGGTAAAAACTCTGACACGTGTATTTATTGTTGCCGCCACAATACTATCCCTTGTATTTTATATTCCGGCAGAACTGTTTCCGGGTAAAGTATTGTCTATGTTTATTACAACGCCAGGTGTAGCTGCTTCGGGGGCAACGAATTTCCGTATTATGTTCAGCACCTATATTCTTCAGGGAAGTTTTCTGATTGCTGTGACATTGTTCCAGTCTTTGGGCAAAGCCAATAAGGCGACGTGGTTGGTATTGTTCCGTCAGATTATTTTGTTTATCCCTCTGTGTATTGTCCTTCCGATGGTGGGCGGTATGGGTATTCGTGGTGTATGGCTGGCGATTGCCCTGACAGATGCAATTCTTGTAGTGATTACTGTTTTGATGATGCTTTCAGAATTTCGGAAGATGCCCGGAACCAACGGAATAAAGCAATAGAGGGGGAATTAAAATGTATCTTTCAGATGGCAAAAAAGAAACCCAATATATTGTTAAAGACATTGGGCTTCCTACAGGAATTGAAAAACGTCTGGAAGCTCTTGGAATGACTCGTGGTACTTCTGTCACAGTTTTGAATAGTAAAAGCAAGGGGATTTTGATTGTAAAAGTACGGGGAACACGTTTTGCACTTGGGCGCAATATAACAGAACATATTTCGGTTGCTATGTAGGAGGGATGAATTTCGATGAAAGAGAATTTGACAATCGGCTTCATCGGGAACCCAAACTGTGGAAAGACAACACTTTTTAATGCTTATACAGGCGCAAATTTAAAAGTGGCGAATTGGCCGGGGGTTACTGTCGAAAAAGTGGAAGGAGCAATCAGAGATCATAATCTGAATATTCGTCTGGTTGATCTTCCGGGTACATACAGTCTGACTTCTTATACAATGGAAGAGCAGGTATCCAGACAGTTTATATTGAGTGATGAAGTTGATATGATTATTGACGTGGTAGATGCTTCGGCACTGGAGCGTAATCTATATTTGACATTACAGTTATTGGAACTTGGAAAACCAGTAGTTATGGCACTGAATATGATGGACATTGTAGAAAAGCGTGGGATGGAAATCGACACACACAGACTGCCGGAAATGTTGGGAATCCCGGTGATTCCCGTCTCTGCGAGAAAACGGGCGGGATTGGATGTGCTGCTTCATGCAGCAGCACATCATAAGGATTGCAACGATCCGCAATGTTTGGTTCACCATCATAAAGATCAGTCAAAGCATCGGCATAACCATCATGCAGAATATGCAATGGTTTACAGCGATAAGATTGAGGATAAGATTGATCTTATTATGGATGCACTGAAAATAAACTATCCAAAACTAAAAAATTACCGTTGGTATGCTATTAAGTTACTGGAAATGGATCGGGAGATTACGAAGAGTTACCCTGTTCATTTGCCAGATGTAATTGACCGGAGCTATGAATCGGATATTATCAATGAGAAATATGATTTTATTCAAGAAATTATAAGAGAAGTGTTGGTAAATAAAGATCGCCAGGATGCTTTGACTGAAAAAGCGGATAAGGTGCTGACTCATCGTGTATGGGGTGTTCCAATCTTTCTAGGCATTATGGCGGTAGTGTTTCTTCTGACATTTACTGTTGGGGACTGGCTGAAAGGGTATTTAGAGATAGGAATTGAAAATCTGTCTCTATGGATAGAGAAAGGTCTGGTTGCAGCACAGGTAAATGAAGTAATTCGTTCGCTGATTGTAGACGGTATTCTTGCAGGAGTGGGCGGTATATTGACATTTCTTCCGAACATTTTCATTTTATTTCTTGCGTTGGCTTTTTTAGAGGACAGCGGATATATGGCGCGAGTAGCTTATGTTATGGAAGGAATTATGAGTAAACTTGGACTGTCTGGAAGAGCCTTTATTCCTATGATTTTAGGCTTTGGTTGTACAGTCCCGGCAATTATGGCATCAAGGGCACTGGAAAGCAGGCGTGATCGTTTTAAAGTAATGTTGATTACGCCGTTTATGAGCTGTAGCGCCCGCCTGCCTATCTACATACTGTTTGCAGAAATGTTTTTCAAAGAACGTGCTATGCTGGTTGCATATTCCATGTATTTGATCGGGTTAGTGGTTGCGATTTTGGTGGCCGCAATAATACATCTGATTGATAAAAAGAAATCAGAAAATTATTTGTTGATTGAATTACCGGAGTATAAAATCCCCAGTTCCAGAACAGTAGCAATTTATGTATGGGAGAAGGTAAAAGATTATCTTACGAAAGCAGGAACTACTATTTTTATAGCATCTATCCTGATGTGGATAATCTTGAATTTCGGACCACATGGATATACAACGGATATGTCGGATAGTTTCGGCGCTATTTTGGGACATGGGCTAGTACCGTTTTTTGCACCAATAGGATTGGGATTTTGGCAGATTGCGGTAGCTCTGATTGCAGGCATTTCTGCAAAAGAGGTTGTGGTTTCCAGTTGTGCAGTCTTGTTTGGAGTTTCAAACATCAATTCCGGAGCTGGTATGGATACACTGGAAGGCATATTGGGAAGTGCAGGGTTTGGACAACTCAATGCGTTCTGTCTGATGATTTTTTGCCTACTATATATTCCATGTATGGCGGCTCTTGCAACGATACGCAAGGAATCAGGAAGCACACGTTGGATGTTACTGTCCGCAATGTTTCAGTTGGTGGTGGCATGGATAGTGACATTTGCAGTTTATCAAGTTGGGATTTTAGTGTGAGGTAAGTGATATGAAGTATAAAAAATGGGTTTGTTTTGCAGGACTTTTTGTTATAGCGGTAATTGTAGGGAAAAGTTTAATTAGAAAAATGAAAGGAAAAAGCTGATGGCAAATAAATAATCAGCAGACAAATGAAAATGAACATTATAGATTCAGTAAAAAATACAGCTTTTTCAGCAGCGGTACATACTGCATTAGAATATCTGGAAAAGAATCCGGAGGAAAATATTCCGAAAGCAATGCGGCTCATGGATCAAGTATTACCGGATGGTTGGTATGAGGGACAAAGGGCAGCATTTCGTAAGGCAATCGAAGAAAAAGGAAACTGGTATCAGTTGATTATGAAAGCATACCAGTTGGATGCAGGTGTGAGAAAAACATTTTTTCAGAATTTCATTGTTAATTCTGCCTTGAAAGGCTCCGCAATTCAAAATGAAGTTCGTGAGAAAGAAAATTGTAATGTTCCGTGGGCTATATTATTAGATCCAACGTCGGCGTGTAATTTGCACTGTACAGGGTGTTGGGCTGCTGAATATGGACATAAGCTAAACTTGAGTTTAGAAACGATTGATGATATTGTCACCCAGGGGAAAAAACTAGGAACCTATATGTATATATATACAGGTGGGGAACCGATGGTACGAAAAAGAGATTTAATTACTCTGTGTGAAAGGCATCCGGATTGTGAGTTCCTTTCTTTTACAAATGGAACGCTGATTGACGAAGAGTTTTGTATGGAAATGCTTCGTGTAAAAAATTTCGTCCCGGCGATTAGTTTGGAGGGATTTGAAAAAGCAAATGATGGACGCAGGGGCAAAGGGGTTTTTGAGAAAGTAATGCAGGCGATGGATTTATTAAGGAGATACAAATTGCCTTTTGGTATTTCTACCTGCTATACCAGTGCCAATTATGCGGATATTAGTAGTGAAGCATTTTTTGATATGATGATTGAAATGGGAGCAATGTTTGTCTGGTTCTTTCATTATATGCCAGTCGGTAATGATGCTGTTCCAGAGCTTCTCCCTAACCCGGATCAAAGAAGGACAGTCTATGAACGGGTAAGAGCATTTCGGAATACAAAGCCTATTTTCAGTATGGATTTTCAGAACGATGCAGAGTATGTAGGAGGCTGTATTGCCGGAGGCAGAAGCTATTTACATATTAATGCTGCCGGGGATGTGGAGCCATGTGTGTTTATTCATTATTCCAATGTGAACATCCATGAGTGCGGATTACTGGATGCACTGAAAAGTCCGATTTTTATGGCGTACCACGATGGGCAACCATTTAATAAGAATATGCTTCGTCCATGCCCTATGTTGGAAAATCCCAATATTTTACGGGAAATGGTAAAACGTACCGGAGCAAAGTCTACGGATTTGCAATCACCGGAGACGGTAGATCATTTGTGTGATAAATGCGAATTATATGCAAAGCACTGGCAGCCTGTTGCAAATGAATTATGGGCATCTAGTAGGAAAGGAGACTAAGATGGTTATTACTGGGATCATCATTTTGGGAATTACTGTTTATGCAGTATGGGCTGTCCGAAAAGTTCGACGGGATCGTAAGAATGGTTCTTGTTGTGGCGGCAGTTGTTCGGGATGTATTGGAGAAAAGTATTGCAATAAGTAACCTTGATGGGAGCCGATGGCTATAGAGTCGTTGGCTCCTTTCCCATATTTGCACATCAGGGGATTTTAGAATATAATTCTAAATGGAGCGAAAAGCCTACTGATTGGAGCAGAATGGAATGAAGAAAAAGTATATAATAAAAAAAGCCAGAAAGTTATTGGTAGAACAGATAAATAGTCACCAGACGATAGTGAGGAACGATATGAACAATATAGAAACTATGTCAAATATGAAAGGTTTATCGGAGGTTATTCCAAAAGATAACGATGGTTACTGTACTATTTATAAGATGGATTGTGCCGATGGATTAGGACTTATGACCGTTTATCAGGTTTTTCCGGGAATCCAGCTTATTTATAATGATTTTGAGGCAACGGAATATGAATGGGAGAGTATCTTAGATAAAGATATTCTCGAAATTAATCATTGCAGGGAAGGTCGTGAGGGAAGTCGTTTATTAAGCGGTTCCTGCCTTTATTTGGGAGAAGGGGATCTGTCGATTCATACAATGGATAACTGCGCTTCGGAAATGTCTTTTCCTTTGAAGCATTACCGGGGAATTTCTGTGGTAATCAATTTAACTACAGTATCTAAAAATTCACCAGAGATTCTGATGGAGGCGGGAATTGATATTCTGGCGTTTAGAAATAAGTTCTGTGCATCCGGAGATTGCTTTATTATGCGGGCAAAGGACGAAATAGAGCATATTTTTTCAGAACTATATTCCATACCGGATTGTCTGCAAAAGCCTTATATGAAATTAAAGGTGCAAGAATTATTGTTGTTCCTTTATACAGTGGATGCAGCAAAAGAAAAGCAGAGAGAACGGTATACTTCACCTCATGTGGAAATTGTGAAAGAGATACATAAAAAATTGGTTTCCGATTTACAGAAAAGACCAACAATAGAAGAACTTTCAAAGGAATTTTTAATCAATACGGCTACTTTAAAAAATACTTTTAAGGGGATTTATGGACAGCCCATTGGAACTTATATGAAAGAGTATAGAATGAAACGAGCGGCAATTTTGCTTCGCCAGACACAGGCTACGATTGCGGAAATCTCAAATCAAGTGGGATATGAGAATCAAAGCAAATTCGCAACGGCGTTTAGAGATGTGATGAAAATAACTCCTGCAGAATACCGGAAACAGGACGAGGCACATCTTGGCGAGGATTTTTCTATTGAGGGCATAAGTATATAGGATAAAGTACAACGGGAAATAGCATATATGATTGATTTAGAATGTAAAAAGAAGGAGGGCTTTTGTGGGAAAAGTTTTAATAGCGGCTTTTGATGATAAGGACGAAATAGCATTTGACGAGTTGCTGTTGTTCTTAAAATCCAATAGCCATATAAAAGTAGTAAATGCTTTTCCCAATGATAGTTGTCTGAAATACGATAATCTGATAATAGATTCAAAATACAGGATGGTTGAGGCTGACGGGAAAAGCATTGAACTGACTAACTATGAATTTGAAATTTTATACTTGCTGGCACGACATCCCGGACAGGTATTTTCTAAAGAGCAAATATACAATCAGGTGTGGAAAGAGCCATATTACAGGGCAGAGGACAATGTAATGAGTCTGATTCGGAGAATACGAAAGAAAATTGAACCTGATCCGTCAAAACCAATTTATGTTTTGACAGTGTGGGGAATCGGCTATAAATTCAATAATGCAATAAAAAGAAAATAAGCGGCTGCTGTCAATTCTAAAAGACAGAGCCGCTTATTTTATGTCAGTAGCACCTAAAAGGTAGTCTGTTGATATATGAAAATAATTTGCAATAGCTACAATTTCATAGTCTGGCACAAAGCGTTTTCCTTGTTCAATTCTTAGGATTGTTAAATCTGTAAATTCAAACCCTTCTGTCTGTAATCGGGCGGCAAGTGTCTTTTGAGAAATGCCTTGTGCAGTACGCAGTTCTTTTAATCTATTTCCGATAATATTTTTTGAGTGTCCGTTCCAATATATCTTCATTCTATCCCTCACTTCTAAAGTTGAAGTATTATAATTGATTTTACCGAGTTGGGATGCTAATATACTTCTAAAGATGAAGTTTTAGAAAAAATATGCTGAATTATTATAGAATGGCAACAATAAAGATATAGCAGCATGGCAGGAAATGCCGAGAGCGAAAGGAGTACCGATATGGAAAACGAAGTATGGAGTGAAATAAGCGCATTTTTGAATAATCTCCGATGTGGAGATGTGAGCAGAAAGTCTTATCTTCACTTTCCGGAACTGGAAGAAGCAGAAAAGATCAGAAAGGTAAAAAAAGCAAATTTTGAGACAGAGATGAGAAAACTAAATGCAGAGCAAAGACAACAAATAGAGAATTATTTAGAAGCTGTGCAGCACTTGGCATTTATGGAAGAAGAACGGGCATACTGTCAAGGATATGTGGACTGTATTCAGTTGTTAGGTGGCTTGGGGATATTGAATAGCAATCCGGAGATAGAAATGATGGTTTCAAAAATGAAAAAATAGTTAGATAAAAAGGCTCTTTCCAGTAACAAGGATTGAGCCTTTTCTGTGTCAGCAATTAATAAATATCAGCGGATATCGGAGTTTTATCAGATTTAGTCCAAAATTATTCCTTAACATCGTTACTGGCATTTAGATTAGGCTGCAGCATGGCAGTAGCAGTTGCCAGAAGAATCTGAAGCTGGTGTTCGTTGCAGTGTGTTAGTAGACGGAGTAGCTGCTTATATGTAGAACTATCGCTGTTCCCGTTGGGATAAACGTAATCATCTGCGGAAAGATTCAATAACCGCATGGCTTTACAGAACAATGACAGGCTTGGAGTACCTTTGTGGCGCTCTAAATCTCCGAGATAAGTAGGAGATACACCGAGCTTTTCAGCAAGTTCTTCCTGTGTCCAGTGCCGATCCATCCGGGCATTTTTTACCATTGTTGCAAAGAGTGTCTTGGAAATATCCATGTTTATTCACCTCCATAAATATAGTGTATTACCCTGTATTTAAAAAGTGAAAAGGGTGTGAGCTTGGTATTTTATGGGGGTTAAAACCTAGAAAGAGTATTCAAGTCCTTTTTCGGATTAAAAAAAACAAAATTCCGGAAAGGGTTATTTGAATACTCTTTTTTGTTTCTTTCCGGGATTTTGTTGGAGAGCAGAGTGGTTTTAAGGGAGAAATATGGGCGGCAGTTATGCCGTTTATTAGATATACAGCTAAAAAAATCTTAATGATTACTGCTCTGTCAAACACCCTTGCACCTATGGTAAAAACCTATATCAGAGCAGGGGTAATAATTGAATCAGTTATAGATTGCGTCCGATGGGCTTCGTTAGCCTGTCCGGGCGCATTTTATATATATGAAAATTTTTTGAAAAAATTTCTTCCCGAACCGAACATCGGGCATTACCCATTCGGGACTATGGATGAAAGGGAGATAGAAATTTCATCCATGTGCTGGTGGAAGGGGAAGGAGGTGAACTCTTATGGGGAAATCTTCTTCCAATGATGAACTGACGATTCGGAATCAGTTTGACCGGATATGCAAACTGGCGTTGAAAGGCGAAGCTGCTGATTATTATCGGCATATTGCTTATCGGCAGAAACATGAAGTGCTGTTTTCGGAGCTTTCGCAGAAGGAGCTGGACAGCATTTTTGGCGTAGACAAGTATACAGTGGAAAACAAGTGCTTCCGGGTACTTGGATATGACATTGAAGTAAAAGACACATTACTTGCGGAAGCAATACAGTCGCTTTCTGAAAACAAACGGAAGGTAGTGCTGCTGTCTTATTTCATGGATATGAGCGATGCAGACATTGCCAGAATGATGAATCTTGTGCGAAGCACAGTCTATGAGCATCGGAAACGTTCGCTGGAACTTATGAAAGAAATGATGGAGGAATGTCAAAATGAGCAGGAAAAGTAGAAAAAATGAAGCGTTTGATCTGCCTTCTTTCCAGATGATTCGGGCGGCTTCAAACGGAGATATTGAAGCGATCAATGCAGTGCTGAAACACTATGAAGGTTACATAGCGGCATTGTCTACCAGAAAGATGTATGACGAGAACAGGCAGGTTCATTACTGTGTAGACGAGACATTGCGGAGACGGCTTGAGACAAAGTTAATCACTAAGATTTTAGCATTTGAAATTTAGCTCGGAGTAAGCGGCAGAAAATATCCCTTTCTGTTTTTTGCTGTTTCGGAGCAGGTGTACCTTGACAATTTCATATTTTTCCTGCAGGACGCAGAAAACAGTGGAGCTGTGTGATGGATACGCCATGACTGCCTGTGTCTGGTACTTTGCGACATCGTGGCGCAAAGTTGCCGGACATTGAAAGCGAAGGAATGCCAGTTTGGGTATTGAAGTAAAGGCACGAGCGATAAATATCCGATCACAGGCAAAGTAACGGGGACTTTGTGCGAAGATACTGCTTTCTGATAATGAAACTTCCGGAGATAAGCTGCTCCGGTCCGAGAGGATGGTGTGATACCAATGAGGCTGTGCCCGGCAGTCGCCTGCAGGAGAGTATTATTTAGAAAGGGGTATCTGATATATATGGATAATAAAAAAATATTGAGATATAGTATGCAGCTATCTATGTTAAAGCAGTTGCTTTCTAAGAAGTTGATTAATGAAACTGAATATCAGGTAATACAAAAAAGATTAATGAAAGATTATGGTATCGTATCCAACATTACTGCTTGACGGTATATCTGTATTGTATTATAATATAATCAACGCTATGGTAGGAACACAAAAAGGAGGGCGAAATGGAAGTTGAATTGATTAAAGCACATGATTCATTTGACGGTTCTGCCAGACGGAAGATTGAGCGGTTGAGAGTGGCGGCTTATTGCCGAGTAAGTACGGACGATGAAGATCAGATAAAGAGTTATAACTCAATGGTTACGCATTATACAGAGTTAATTAAGAATAATAAAGAATGGATATTTTCAGGTATATATGCTGATAAGGCAATCACTGGGACAAAGGTTGATAAGAGAGAAGAGTTTCAGCGGTTGATTCAGGATTGCATGGATGGCAAGATAGATATGATTATTGCCAAAAGCCTTCCACGATTTGCCAGAAATACTCTGGACACATTGAAATATGTTCGTATGTTGAAAGAGAGAAATATTGCTGTTTATTTTGAGGTTGAGAAGATTAACACATTAAAGGACGGCGAATTTCTAATGACTATTTTAAGTTCTGTAGCACAGCAGGAAGTTGAAAATACTTCTGCTTATGTGAAAAAGGGCTTGAAGATGAAAATGAAGCGGGGGGAACTGGTAGGATTTCAGGGTTGTTTGGGATATGATTATGATGTGGAAACAAAATCTATCTCAATCAATGAGGAAGGCGCTGTGGTTGTACGGTACATTTTTGATAGATATGTGGCAGGAGCAGGCAGCACAATGATAGCCAGGGAATTGAATGAGCAGGGTCATCTGACAATTAGAGGAAATCCCTGGACTTCATCCAGTGTTATGGGAATCATTAATAATGAAAAATATAAGGGAGATATTTTACTTGGAAAAACCTTTACGGTTGATCCGATTTCAAAAAGACGCTTAGAAAATCTTGGAGAGGAAGATCGGTATTATATACATGATCATCACGAACCAATCATTACAGAGGAACAATTTGAACGGGCGCAGGAGATGAGAAGACGTAGAAACGGAAATCGGAAATGTGGAGTCACTCCTGGAAAACGTGAAAAATTTAGTCGGCAGTTTGCGTTTAGCTGTATGGTAGAATGCGGATTCTGTGGCTCTAATCTTTCTCGTAGGCGATGGCACAGTAGCTCTAAGTATAAAAAGACGATATGGCAGTGCGTTAAATCAACAAAAGAAGGAAAGAGATTTTGTCCGGATAGCAAAGGCATTCCAGAGCAGGTCATAGAAGAAGCATTTATTGAGTCTTATAGGATGTTGTGTAATGATAATAAAGATGTTCTGGAAGAATTTTTGAAGCGAACCGAGAAAGCACTTGGAGAAAATTCGATTGAAGATCAGTTACATAAGCTGAAGAAAAGCATTGACAAGGTTTCTTTAAAGAGAAAAAAACTACTTGATAATTATCTGAAAGGCATTATTGAACAGGATATTTATGAGGAAACGGATGTAGAACTAAAAACTGAACTGACAAATACAAGAGCAAAGCTGGAATATCTGCAGCAACAGTCGGATGAAAAGAGTTCATTGCAAAGGAGGCTTTCAGATTTCAAAAAAGCACTATCGCATAATGAGGTGCTAGAAGAATTTGACAGAGGAATATTTGAGAGTATAGTTGAAAAAGTAATAGTCGGCGGACTAGACGAAGATGGAAACAAAGATCCTTATAAAATTACTTTCATATATAAAACAGGATTTAAGAATGAAATTGGAAACGCAAAAGAAAGATTCGGGAAGTCATCAGGTATTGGAGACAAAGTGAAAAAAATGTGTTCCGATATAAGTGACGAGGTAAAGGGTGTGTGTTCCGATGTTAGTCTCAACACATGTGGAGACGGTAGTCTTGATGTCAAAAGTGAACCCTAAGAAGTAAAAATAATGTAGTAAATAAAAGGCTTTTCAGATAGCTATCGTTATTGAGTACGATTGGCTGCTGGAAAGCCTTTATTTTTATGCTCTGTAAAGGCTTTGTGGAAACTGGTCCACTTAGGAAGGTTGACACTAGGGAATGTATATCAAGGGAAAATGAACCCTAGGGTCCACCTTATAACGATAAGAAAAGTGAGAAAAACAGCGGCTGGAGAAGGCTTCCGGCCGCTGCACGTCATTAACGATAATTCTTATTGTAGAGCTCTTTTGCGTATGACTGCATCTTCTTTACGTAATCATATGCTTGGCTCTTTCCCTTCTTCAAATCGACCTGTTTCAGAGCGTTGCTGATTTGTGGATCTTCCATCAGAAGGGAAAAGATAGCTTTTGCTTCTGGGTACTTAATGGATACTTCGTTGATGAGGTCGTCAATCATCATAAGACTGAGAACTAAGTTTTCCGTGTTAGCATCATCAGCTGGTTCCCAACCGCTGCTATTTGTATCATCGTCGCTATTATCATCCATAAATTTATTTAATGAAATATAACGAGAGAGATACTGGTCCTTTTCGGGAAGTTTGCATCCTTCGCATTTATTACACTTAGGGCAGCGGATGTATTCTCCCTTGCTATTAAGAATTAAGCATCTCTTTTTACGAGTCGATTCAAGATACGCATCTTTTTCTTTCCAGAATCCTTGCATGTAGGATTCGATCTGATCCTTATGTATAGCTGTGAAACCTACAAGAATCTTTCTACCGCGAATATTCCAGGTTTCGAAGTTATCTTCGATAATTCCTTCATTACGCTTGCGAAAACCGTCCCTTACATCCTGATGGTAATTCTTTAAAACTTCATGTGCTAAGAATGGAACTAATGCCTCGTTCTCCTTTGGTGCTACGCCATTGTAGCTACGTTTGTTACTGTAATCGTACTTTGTCTCTGCCATGTGGCTTTCCTCCTTGGATTGACGCGGAGGAAATTCCACATGTGCGATACCTGAATATAGTTGGCCATTGCCATAGCGAGTTTCCTCCTATTGGTTGGCCAGCTTGTCCTATTCAGCTGGTTTGGTTATTTTGTTGTTCATCAGATTCAGATAGGACCGTTCTTGATCAGGGAACGCATCGTCTGATGATGGGGTTTAACCCTTGATTGCATGATACAGCAAACGTTAAAAATGCCCGTTGAAGAAAGTTCAACGGGTTATGAGGCGAAGAATGGAGCTTTTTTGAAGCTAAAAGACATAATTCTGTATGAAATTAAGATGTAAATGTTGAAGAAAGTTCACCAAAAATATTTTTCTAAATTGATAGCACCACGCAAACACATACAAACTTATACAAATGATTGAAATTTGACACAAAATAATATACAATAAAAATTGGCTTAGTATATTTAGGAAAGGAGAACCTATGACTACTACCAATAATGAAGAAAAATGGATTGGAACAAATGAAGCTGCAGAATTTCTAGGAGTAAAGTCGGCAACAATTCGGGATTGGATTCGTAAAGGTAAGAATATTCCAAGAAAAAAAATTGGTAAGGCGTGGAAGTTCAAATATTCTGAACTTGAGGAATGGGCTCGAAGTGGTAAAGCTGCAAATAATTAAACAATCACGCAACTTAGCGGCAGGAGGTAAAAATAGATGAATAAACAACAATTAGCATCTACTATTTGGCAGTCAGCCAATCAGATGAGATCAAAGATAGAGGCAAATGAATATAAGGACTATATTCTTGGATTTATGTTCTATAAATATCTTTCAGATCGTGAAGTGTCATTTCTGAAAGGGGAAAAGTATTCTGATGAAGATATCAAAAAAGTGACGACAAATGACGAGAAGCTTGTAAAGCATATCAGCGAGAATATTGGATACTTTATTGCTTATGAGGACTTATTCTCAACATGGCTTTCGAAAGGAGATGATTTTGACGTATCCGATGTAAGAGATGCATTGAGTAATTTTGATATCAATATCGAACCAACATATAAGAAATTATTTGAAAATATTTTTAAGACATTACAGAGCGGTCTTTCAAAACTTGGAGAGACATCAACAAAACAGACAAAATCAATAAAGGCACTACTTAAGTTAATAAAGAGAATTCCGATGGATGGAAAGCAAGACTATGATGTTTTAGGGTTTATTTATGAGTATCTCATCAGCATGTTTGCAGCTAACGCTGGAAAGAAAGCAGGAGAGTTTTATACACCACATGAAGTTTCAGTGTTGATGTCTGAAATTGTGGCCAACCATCTTAAGGATAGAGAGCATATTAAAATCTATGATCCTACATCAGGTTCAGGCTCATTGCTCATTAATATTGGAGCATCTATGGCTCAATATATCGAAGGCGAGAACAAGATTGATTATTATGCGCAAGAATTGAAGGAGAATACCTATAACTTAACTCGTATGAATTTGGTTATGCGAGGAATTAATCCAGCTAATATCAATGTTAGAAATGGCGATACTTTGGAAGATGACTGGCCATTTTTTGAAACAGATGAAAACAAAGACGAGACATATTCGTTAGTTAAAGTTGATGCAGTAGTTTCAAATCCTCCATATTCACAGAAATGGGATCCGAAGAATAAAGAATTTGATCCTAGATTTAAAGAATTTGGAGTTGCACCAAAGGCAAAAGCAGATTATGCATTTTTACTTCACGAACTCTATCATTTAGAGGATGATGGAATTATGACTATTGTATTGCCACATGGTGTTTTATTTAGAGGCGGAGAAGAAGAAAAGATACGTGAGACTTTGATTGAGCGAAACCATATAGAGGCAATTATTGGTTTACCAGCTAATATTTTCTTTGGAACTGGTATACCTACAATTATTATGGTTTTGAAAAGAATAAGAGCAGATTCAGATGTCTTGATTATTGATGCATCAAAAAAATATGAGAAGGTCGGCAAAAATAATAAATTACGTGCAAGAGACATTCGTGAAATAGTTGATACCTTGAAGGCTAGAAAATCTGTGACAAAATTTTCAAAATTAGTTACAAAGGAAGAGATACGGGAAAATGAATATAATTTGAATATTCCGAGATATGTTGATTCATCTGATGATGAAGAACCATGGGATATCCATTCCATTATGTTTGGCGGAATTCCTAATATGGAAATAGAAGGTCTTCATAAGTATTGGGATGCGTTTCCGGGGCTACGAGAGGAAATTTTTAGTGCTCTTTCAGCTAATTATTCTAGAGTTATAGTAGATGATGTAGAAAGTGCGGTATCTAATTTTGTATCTGTCTCTGATTATATTGCAAAATATCATTATATTTTCAGGGGATTTGGAGAGCATTTAAAGGATTGCTTGATAGAAGATATCCTTGATGTTAATGCTCAAAGTCTTAAAGAAGATGTATGTACAGATATTTTTAGTAGAACGTCAAATATTAAATTAGTTGATCAATACAAGGCATTTCAGATTCTATCTGAAAATTGGGAGACAATCACTTCAGATTTAGAAATGATCCAGGGAGAGGGATTTGATGCTATATTCCAGGTTGATCCTAATATGGTAGTAAAGAAAATGAAGGAAGATGAGGTAACTGAAGTACAGGAAGGCTGGAAAGGTCATATTTTACCATTTGAGCTTGTACAAGAAGTATTCCACTGCGAACAATTATCTGAAATAAAATCAAATGAAAATAGATTAGTGGAAATTGATGGCTACTATACTGAAATACTAGAGTCACTCGAAGAGGATGAACTTGAACTGCAGATTACAAATGAGGACAAGAATGCCTTCGTCGGAAAAGAAGTGAAGGCATATGTTGTAGAGGCGTTGGCTGATGTTGAAAGCCCTGAAATCAATGCATTGAAGGACTATTTAAAGATTTCATCTAAGAAAGAAAAACTTGCTTATATTGAAGAAAGAAAAGTGGTTGATTGGAACACAATGGCTACAAATAAGGATGGTACATTTGGAAAACCTGCAGTAAATGCAAGAATTTTACAATTGCAGATGGATTATGAATTTCCAGAAGAATCACTAGAGGCGAAAATGAAGCAGGTCATGCTTTTGATGGATGAAGAGAGTGATTTGAAGAAAAAACTCAAAAATCAGAAAGTAGAGCTAGAAAATGAAACAATAGATAAAATTAAGAGTCTCGAAGAGGATGAAGCACTATATCTTCTTGAGTTGAAATGGATAAGACCAATTTTATCTGGACTAGAGACATTACCAGCGGATGTTATTTCTTCGCTTATTTCAGATGTGAAAAAATTAAATACAAAATATGCAACTACATATAGTGATATTGAGGTAAAGAAAGAATCTGCAGCTGGTTCTCTTATTCAGATGATTGATGGTTTATCTGGTAGCAAAGATGATCTTGATGGTCTAGCAGAATTTAAGAAGTATATGGGGGTAAAAAATGAAAAAGAATAATAAAACACCTAAACTTCGTTTTTCTGGATATACTGACGATTGGGAACAGCGTAAGTTTTCAGAATTTACATTTCCAGCAGGAGAAAGAAATAAAAAAAATTTCCCATTAGAAGCATATTCTATTACTAATGAACAAGGATTTGTTCCACAAAAGGATGCGCATAATGAATTCGGGTATATGAAAAATACTGATAGAACCGCTTACAATATTGTTAAGAAAAATTCATTTGCTTATAATCCAGCAAGAATTAATGTTGGATCAATTGGATATTACGAAGGTGAGGAAAACGTTATAGTAAGCTCACTTTATGAAGTTTTTCAAACAAAAGAATATATTGATGACAAGTTCCTCTGGCATTGGTTTAAATCAGATGAATTTCCTAAATGGATTGCTAAATTGCAAGAAGGAAGTGTAAGACAATATTTTTATTATGATAAACTTTGTGAATGTAAATTAAAAATTCCCAATATAGATGAACAAAAGCAAATTGCTAAATATTTAGACAATATAGATTCGCTCATCACTCTTCACCAGCGTAAGCTTGAGAAGTTACAGAACATGAAGAAATCATGCTTGCAAAAGATGTTCCCTAAGGATGGTGCTACTGTTCCTGAAATAAGATTTTCTGAATTCCAGGGAGATTGGAGGAACGAACACTTGGTTCGTGCTTTGATGAGCGATTAGAAAGCTTACCAGACGGAGAATTACTATCAGTTACAATTGGTTCAGGAATAAAGAAGTTTTCTGAACTAGATCGCCACGACAATTCAAATACTGACAAATCTAAATACAAAAGAGTTTGTATTGGTGATATTGCTTATAACTCAATGAGAATGTGGCAAGGAGCAAGTGGGCGTTCATCATACGAAGGTATTGTAAGTCCTGCATACACTGTAGTAAAGCCAATAGGAGATATAGACACTCAGTTCTTTGCTTATATGTTTAAGAAGAAAGAGATAATTCGTCTTTTTGAAATTAACTCACAAGGACTAACATCCGACACTTGGAACTTAAAATATCCAGCATTCAGTAAAATTGTGGTTAGAGTTCCTAGAAATGTGGAAGAGCAAAGTAGGATTGCTAGATTTTTGTTGGAGCTCGATGAGCTCATTTCATGTACTGAGCAAGAAATTGAGATTACGAAAAGAATGAAAAAAGGATGTCTTCAGAAGATGTTCGTATAAGGAGGGATAGACTTGTCAGATATTATTTTTAATGAAGAAAAGGACTTTGAAGAAGCTGTCATAAAAGCCCTCATCGAGCATGGATGGGAATCGGATGTTATTAGATATCCATCTGAAGAAGAGTTAATTCAGAATTGGGCGAACATATTATACAATAATAATAAGCAGGGAACGCGATTGAATGATCAGCCATTAACTTCCGGAGAGATGGCTCAGATTTTAGACCAGGTAAGAAATTTACAAACGCCAATGGCCCTAAATGAGTTCATCAATGGGCGTAGTATATCTATTACCCGTGATAACCCTAACGACCCGATTCATCTGGGTAAAGAGATTTCTCTAAAAATTTATGATCGCCAGGAAATTGCATTAGGACAGAGTAGATATCAGATTGTTCAGCAGCCGAAGTTTAAAACAAAATCACCTATTCTTAACAGCAGAAGAGGTGACTTAATGTTGTTAATTAATGGTATGCCTGTCATTCATCTGGAACTAAAACGCAGCGGAATTCCGGTTAGTGAGGCATATAATCAAATAGAAAAATATTCACATGAAGGTGTATTTAGAGGTATTTTTTCTCTAGTACAGATCTTTGTGGCAATGCAACCTAAGGAATCCGTATATTTTGCAAATCCGGGAGAAAAGGGCGTGTTCAACAAGGCCTTTTATTTTCATTGGGCTGATTTCAATAACAATCCTATAAATGAATGGTATACGTTCATTAAAAAGTTTTTATCTATTCCAATGGCACATATGCTAATTGGCTTCTATACGATTGCAGATACTGATGAGGGCATATTAAAAGTTATGAGAAGTTATCAGTATTATGCGGCGGTTGGAATTGCTAATATTGTTGCGGAGAAAAAGAGTCACTGGGATGATAAGAAGCAGCTCGGTGGTCATGTGTGGCATACAACTGGTAGTGGTAAAACCATGACTAGCTTTAAAGCTGCTCAGCTTGTTGCTGCTAATCATGATGCAGACAAGGTGGTTTTCCTGGTTGATAGAAAAGAATTGGGAATACAGTCACTTAAGGAGTACCGCTCATTTGCTACAGGAACAGAATCTGTTCAGGCAACGGAAAATACAGATATTTTAATGTCGAAATTAAAGAGCCCAGATTCTGATAATACCTTGATTGTTACATCAATCCAGAAGTTGAGTAATATCGCAAGGGAAGACGTGGCTAATATAGAAGCAGATTTAAAAATTGTTCAGCGTAAGAGAATGGTTATTATCATTGATGAGTGCCACCGTTCTACGTTTGGAGATATGCTTGCAGATATAAAAAACACGTTCAAAAATGCATTGATCTTTGGATTTACTGGAACACCTATTCAAGACTTAAATGCAAAAAAAAACAGTACAACGCCGACAATATTTGGTGATGAGATTCATAGATATACTCTAGGTGATGGAATCAGGGATAAAAATGTTCTTGGCTTCGATCCATATATGGTGCGCATTTATGACGATGCTGATCTGCGAGAGAAGGTTGCACTTAGTAAAGCCAAAGCAAAAGACCCAGAGGATGCTTTTAGCGATCCTAAAAAGGAAAAAGTATATCTCAAATACATGGATTCATCTCAAATCAAGATGTACGGAGAACTGGTAAATGGAAAATATGTAAAAGGTATAGAAGATTTTGTACCTAATGAGCAGTACCAGACAGATGAGTATGTGGACGGCGTAATACAAGATATAAAAAAGAAATGGACGCTATACAGTAGAAATAGAAAGTTTCATGCTATTTTTGCGACCAGCAGTATTCCAGAAGCAGTTAAATATTATAGATTGATGGTCAAGGCTTTTCCTGGTTTATTCATCACCGCAATGTTTGATCCTACTATCGATAATGAAGGTGGTGGAAGTTTAGAGAAGGAAGATGGAATTGTTGAAATCTTGGAAGCTTATAATAAGCACTTCAATCAGAAGTATACGATTCCAACGTATGATAAATTTCGTAAGGAAGTCAGCCTAAGATTGGGCCATAAAAAACCATTTGATAGTATTGGTAAGGATGAGCAAATTGATATTCTTATTGTAGTTAATCAAATGCTTACTGGATTTGATTCCAAGTTTGTAAATACATTATATCTGGATAAGATGATGGAGTATGAAAACCTCATCCAGGCCTTTTCACGTACAAACAGACTTTACAATATGGCTGAGAAGCCATTTGGAATTATCAAATACTATCGTAGACCAAATACAATGGAGAAGAATATTGAAGCGGCTGTAAAGGCATATTCAGGTGATGTCCCTACAGGATTGTTTGTGGATAAATTGCCAAACAATCTAAGAAACATGAATGTTCTTTTCCAAAGTATAGAACAGATATTCAAAAATGCAGGTATTGTAAATTTTGAAAAGTTGCCTGCTGATAATGCAGCGATAGGAAAGTTCGCAAAAGAATTTAATAAATTTGTGAATCATCTTGAAGCGGCTATTATACAAGGGTTTACTTGGAGCAAGAATTCTTATCCGGATGAGGATCAGAATGAAGATGCTATAAAAATGCTAATTGATGAACAGACATATCTGACATTATTAGCTAGATATAAAGAGATAACTCGTGGTGGCGGTGGTGGAGCCGGTGGAGATGTTCCGTATGAAATAGATATTCATATTACGGAATATGATACCGGTAAGATCGATGCTAATTACATGAATTCTAATTTTGATAAGTATGTCAAGTTGATTCAAGGTGATAGTGATCCAGGAGTTGTCGATGCGGCATTGAAGGAATTACATAGATCATTTTCGATGCTTTCACAGGAAGAACAACGATATGCGGAAAGATTTATTCATGCAGTAGAAAGTGGTCAGGCAAAATTAGTTCCAGGCAAAACGTTTAGAGATTATATTACTGATTATATGAAGGCAGATGAGCATGCACGAATTAATCGTGTTGTCAGACGACTTGGATGCTATTATGCTCTACTTAAGGAATTGTTAGATCGTCATGCGACACCAAGTAATATTGATGATCGTGGTACATTTACTGAATTAAAAAAATCAGTCAATAAATCAAGGGCAGAAAAATTCTTTAGGTTAGTATTTAAGGATGACTATGTTCCTTTACGCCTTCCGATTTACAGTGAGGATTATTTGCGTGATTTTATTTTTTCAGGGGGAAAAGATCCGTATTTAAATGTGATTGAAGTAGAACAGACTTCTGCACATACACCTGATGAAGCTAGAGAATACAATAAACCTAAAGTGGTAGTTGTTAAGCTCGCAGATAATGATTATGCCGGTAGAGAGATAAGAACTTCGGTCAGCTACAAGACCTTAGAAAACTGGTATTCAGAAAGCAAAGCTGTAAAAAGTGTTATTGAGTCAGAATGTTTTGCGTATGTTGAAGATAAACTTTGCGTTGCTACATCGGAATGCTTGGAACGTACTGATGACGGAAAAATAAGATTAACTGAATATGCAAAGACACATGAAGAAGAATGTTTCTTACAATTTATTGTGGATGAAAAAGATGGAACATTGCATTATGTGAAACTTCCAAAATCAAAGGCGGATGAAGCATTTAATTATAATGATGCTATAACAGAGGATTTGTTATCTCAGTACGGGCTAGTAAATGAAATGTCAAAAGAGATGTTAAATGCAATTGACGGTGAAGAATTTGGACCAGCACTTGATATCCTGATGGATAAACATATCTGTAATTATACAGCAAGACTTTTAAGAAGTATTACAGGTTTGGATAACAGAACAATAAGTAACATGAAGAAGGGTGAAAACCTTACTAAGTCAAATGTGATATCTGCGTGTTTAGGTATACATATTCCATTTAGAGTTAGTAACCATATGCTTAGTCTTGCTGATTTGACGTTGAATATGACTTCCAAAGGTCAAGTGGGCGATGACAATGAAATGTATGATATGCTTCTTCATTTAAGATGGACAACTGATTATGATGATATTTATGAAGAATTGAAAGTTCAATCAAAAGATCATCTAATTCACCAGCCGCCAGGAAAAATATTAAGCTCCCAGGGACATTAAGAAATCAGTTTACAAAGTAAAATGATAAATTAACCAGAATAAAACGAAAAATTATAAACAAAATACCCATTTAAATTATATTCGTTGCAAAAGACATCTAAATAAAAATACAGAAAAGTCATTGTAATATTTACAGTGGCTTTTTCATTGTAGAAAATATATGAATATGCTAGAATAGCATTAAAAGAAAATTAAACACGTATACAATAGAAATAATATAATGTTAAAATATATGGAGGTGAAATAGGTGGATCAATTTATTTCGAAAGAAGTATTAGATATTTTATCATATCATTCAACATTAGGAAGAAGTTTAAAGCAGATTTCACTTCGAAAGACACCATTACCGATAATTTTAGATGATATAGAAAAATATAGGGCAAGCTATATAGATACAATATTTCAAGAAAATCTTATTGGATCTCGTTTTAAAAGTGAAGATTCTATTAAAAGGAAGTATGAAAAGACTCTTAAAACAGGTGGAGGGTTTAAACAATGTTTTAATGACATATTAGGATTTCGTCTAAAATTTGAAGAATACCCTCGTGAATATCCGGATTATTTTCGTGTAGTAGATTTACGAAACGGAAAGAAGATAGATGACGGATATAGAGCAATTCATTTATATTATCAAAGAGATAATATGGCGTATCCAATTGAAATACAACTTTGGTGCGGAAAGGATTATTTATTTAACATATGGAGTCATCAATATGTATATAAATATAAAAATCCAGAAATAGGGTACCAATTGTATAGAAAATATGTAGATGGAAAAATAAAGAATAAAGAAGAATTTTTGAAAAATTTAAAAGAAATGGAGGGAAAAAGAAATGATTGATAAATCAATATATGTAGTAGCGAAAATTTTTGATCAACAAGGATGTATAGCATATAGATGCAAAACACTTAATGAGGCAAGATGTTTGCCAGGAACTTTAGAAGCATTAAGAGCTGAAGGAGTACAGATTGTTATTTTAGATGATCCGGATATATATTCAGAATATGCACCTTATGAGTATATTGAAGATATGAAAGAATTCATAGATAAGGTTAATATGTTAAATAAGATTCCAGCAGCATAAAATGCAAGTCATAAATTTTATTTTATACAAATTATATACAAATTAAAAAGTAATTTGATGAGAGACGACATTGAGATTTAGTATCAATGTCGTTTCGGCATATATAGTAAATGATGGCAAGCAGACACCAATGCGTGGTCATCCGGTATTTATTGCCCAGCATGCAACGGCAACATGTTGCAGAGAGTGCATCCGGAAGTGGCATAAAATGCAACCGGGAAAAGAACTAAGCCAAGTGCAGCAGGAATATCTTGTAGATGTAATTATGACATGGATTCAAAAAGAAATGGAGAGGCACTAGTGCAGATATTTGTAGATGCAGATGCATGTCCGGTAGTAGGTATTATCGAGACAATAGCAGAGAAATATAATATTCCAACTACATTGCTGTGTGATACGAATCATATTTTGTATTCTAATTATAGCAAAGTGATTGTAGTAGGGGCAGGAGCAGATGCAGTAGATTATAAACTGATCAGTATCTGCCATAAAGGAGATATTGTCGTATCACAGGACTATGGTGTTGCAGCAATGGCACTGGGAAAAGGTGCTTATGCCATTCATCAATCGGGCAAATGGTACACGAATGACAATATTGATCAGATGCTCATGGAACGTCATTTGAATAAAAAAGCCAGAAGAAGTTCCCATAAGAATCATATCAAGGGACCGAAAAAACGAACAGAAGAAGATGATGTAAGGTTTGCACAGTCTTTTGAAAAAATGCTCATGATGGTACAGGAGAAATTTCAAAAGAATACTAAAACAATGGAGACAGGGGAGATGCAGTTATGAGAACATTAGGAAATATTCTCTGGTTTATATTTGGAGGAGTGTTAGGTGGACTGGCATGGATTTTTGCGGGATGCATATGGTGTATTACGATTATTGGAATCCCAGTGGGACTGCAATGTTTCAAATTTGCATCTCTAGCATTCTGGCCTTTTGGAAAAGAAATTGTATATGAAAATGGAATGTTCTCATTTTTGGTGAATTTAATTTGGATCCTGTTCTTTGGCTGGGAAATGGCATTGGGGAATCTGATAATTGGTTTTCTTTGGTGCATTACGATTGTTGGAATTCCATTTGGGAAGCAGTTTTTTAAAATGGCAAGACTTTCTTTCATGCCATTTGGTGCAAGTATGATAGGGTAGAGCAATAAAACAGATTAGATGGAAAAGCAAGAGGCACCGTTAAGTAGGTACCTCTTCTTTTGTGCACCTTGCGGCGCACGTTTCGAATGGGTGAAAGTCCCTAATCCGCCCTAGTAGACAGCTTAACAAACAACTGAAAATTGGAGGTATATTGATCACAATGGTGGATA
>OIXR01000548.1_pt1 | contig 34199 bp, 34 predicted proteins | sample 1587831 | NCBI WGS metagenome assembly OIXR01 (sample SAMN03283263) | human gut metagenome | biome: human-associated habitat; material: feces | host: Homo sapiens | place: USA | collected 2013
AGAAAAACAATAAAAAGGAGAGATAATTATGAAAAACATTAACTGGAAAGTAAGGCTGCAAAGCGGATCTTGGTGGATGGGTATCATATCCGCCGTTGTGGTGGCAGTGTTCGCCATACTGAAGCTGTGCAAAGTAGAAACATCTGTAACGGCGGACGAGATCATGAACGCCGCAACGCTGATTCTGATGATCCCGGCGGCAATTGGTATCATAACAGACCCGACCACAAAGGGCGTGTCAGACAGTCAGCAGGCGCTTACATATGATACACCGAAAGAGGATGAGGAAAAGGGCGGACTGATGACGTATGACGAATTTGTAAAAGCCTATAACGGCAAGGCAACGGATTATGACGGCGCATACGGCGCGCAGTGCGTTGATCTTATCAAAGTGTATCTCAACAAGGTGTTTGGCATTAAGCCCGGCAGTTGGGGCAACGCTAAGTATTACTGGCTGAACTTCAGCAAGCATTTCGAGCTGACAAAGAACTTCACCAAGATAGAGAACACACCGTCATTCGTGCCGCAGAAAGGCGATATTATGGTGTGGGACGGCAGCGTAGGAGACGGCTGCGGACACGTGGCGATCTGCACAGGAGAGGGGACGACCTCTTATTTCTACTCTTACGATCAGAACTGGAACGGCAAAGCGATGCATAAAGTAAAGCACGATTATGATGATGTTTACGGCGTGCTCCGTCCGAAAGACCAGAGCAAGATTAATGGAGCGCCGGCATACAAAGTAGGGAATGTCTACACGCTGCAGACCAATGTTAAGGTCAGAACAGGCGCAGGAACAAGCTATTCACAGAAAACAGTCTCACAGCTGACAGCGGACGGCGAAAAGAACGCCACAGCCAAGAGCGGCGGTGCGGTGCTGAAAAAGGGCACAAAGGTTACTGCGAAAGCGGTCAAGACCGTAAACGGCGATACTTGGCTTCAGATTCCTTCCGGCTGGGTAGCCGCCTACTATGACGGTGATACATATATCAAATAACGAATATCAAAATGACAAGCCCCGGCTCTCACGAGTCGGGGCGTTTTTTATTTCTCAGCTAAAAATTCTTCAATTGCCTTTTTTAACACAGAAGCCTGTGAAACGCCGCGTTCCTTGCAGGCAGCCTTAAAGTCGGCAACAAGGTCTTTTGGAAGTTCTGCAACGATTCTGGAATAAACCTTATTGTTATAGCGTCTTTTGACTTCACTGCTTGTATTGCTTTTACGTTTCTCTCCTGGCATACATTCACTTCCTTTTTTTAGATATGGTAACAATTGCCATTATACTGATTAATAAAGCCGTGATACTAATAATCAAAGAAATTTCTTGCATTTTATTATAGGTTGAGCTATACTATTAATAGGGTTCGGGAGCTTTCGCTCCCTCCCCTTATTCTCGTTTAGCTAACTTGTAAGCTATTATCGCTGTTATTAACGCTAACAGTGAGCTTATCAAGTTAGCTATATTTGTTATTAGCTCAATCGTTTTCCTCACCTCACTTTCTGATATAATTATATCATACTTGTACGAGTATGTCAAGGCTTTTTTTGAAAAAATAAATATTTTTTGCTCCGAAAATCGCACTTGCGCCTTAAAAAACAGAATTAATTTAGTGGGCGCAGGAAACAGCAAAGGAGAATGGATATGACAAGAGAAGGGTTTGTCAAACACATAAAAGAGAATTACAGAACGGACGCAGACTTTGACGGGCAACTTTCCATAGTGGAGCACAGCGATGTTGATGGCGGATTGATCTATGAAGACGATCATATCGCCATCGGTAAATTCTTCTACAGTATGCAGCTTGAACGCCGAAACGGGAAAACGGAAGAGCTGCACTTCTGCATTTACAGCCTGTATACGAAGTTCTACGTAACACAGGATGATTATGAGTTTGAGTCGTATGAGAATATCGACTACATAATCCTCTGAGCTTTTACTTAAGCTTACAAAACATCAATCATAAAATCTTAAAAATCTTTCCCTGTGCTCCGGGCGCATTACGCGCCCGTTATTTTTTGTCTTTGGCAAATGGGGAGCAATGCAGGGAGCAATGAATGAGACAGATTATAACACTCTCAGAACAAGTTAGAACAGTCATATTTAAAAAATTCCGCATAACCAAGCCGAAAAACAAAAATATAAAATTAAAAGAGCAGGCTTTTGACCTGCTCTTTTTGGTCGGAGTGACAAGACTTGAACTTGCGACCCCCAGACCCCCAGTCTGGTGCGCTACCACCTGCGCTACACCCCGAACTCAATTTGCTTTAATAATATAACACAACATTTGAAATAAATCAACAAAAATATTTAAAATTATTAAAAAATATGTTATATTCAGAATTGAAGAAAGTGACGGGGCGGAGATTTATATGAATACCATCAAAAGAACGCTGCTGCAAAAGTTAAAAATACTTCTTTTTCACAAAGATGTGCGCGTTACACAGGGTGGTGTTTACAGCGAGGTCAGAAGCTTCGATTTTTCGTCTTATTACCCTGAATCTGATTATATACAGTATTCCGAGCCGCCATTAGAAAATGTTTATGACATTCGCGATTTCGGAGCTCGGGCGGGTGATGAAGGTTTTGACTGCGCCCCGGCAATAAACGCTGCGATCAAAGCTGCCTGCGCAACCGGCGGTACGGTGCTTGTGCGGGATGGGGAATATACTTCTTCTGAAATGAATCTGAAGTCAGGTGTTACTTTGTTTATTGCGAATGGTGCCTGCCTTTCGGCAAATAAAAGCGGAAAAGGCTATCCGAATCGCGCGCTCTTATACGGAGAGAATCTTGAAAATATCACGATAACCGGCGGCGGAAAGCTGTGCGGAAACGGCAATTATTTCGGCAGAAAGCCTGTTTATGCAGAGAATATGACCGAGCCGCGCGGATATGTTGATGTTGTTCAAATGCGTGATGATTACAGAAAACAGCTCCGCTTTGCGCACGAAAGTAAGTACGGAAGCGTGATCGTGCTGAAAAACTGCATAAATGTGACCGCTGAAAATTTTATAATAGAAAACAGCGCTTACTGGACCTTTCGTCTTGACAAGTGCCGAGACGTTAAAATACACGATTTCATAATTAATAATAACAGAAATGTTGCGAATGCCGACGGGATCGATATGGTAGGTACGAGCAATGTTAGAATTGAACACTGCTTTATTTCCACGGCTGATGACGGAATTGTTATCAAAAACGCCTTGTGGGAGGGCTGTGACCGTCCTATGGAGAACATCTATATTAAAAACTGCGAAATCATATCAAGAACAAATTCAGTTAAGGTCGGAACAGAGACCACCCACGATATACGCAGGATAACGATAGAAAACTGCCGCTTGTTTATGACCGATCTTTATCCCGGCACAGTCAGCGCAATAGCGCTTGAAGCGGTGGACGGCGCTGTGCTTTCAGATGTTCATATAAAAGACGTTCAGACAGAACGCTGTTCCTGCCCGCTTTTTATCCGCTTGGGAAACACAAACAGAGCGGCAAAAGTCAACGCGCAGAGCGCTCGTGCGATAGAATTCGGAGAAAAGGCGAAAAAAGGCGGTTCAGCAAACAGGGATACATATAACTTTAAAAGTGAGATAAACAATATTGCCGTTGAAAATTTAACTGCGCAGGAGGCAGAGATACCAATCATGATCTGCGGCTTTCGGCAGAAAGGAAAAACGAAGCGCATTAAAAATGTGCTGCTTAAAAATATTGAAATCAGCATGACGAAAAGACCCTTCATAAAGGATAAACGTCTGTTCATTCCCGAATATGCGGCAGAATATCCCGAAGCAAACCGTTTCAGAAATCTGCCTTCCTACGGCCTTTTTATCAGACATGCTCAGAATGTTAAGACGGAGAGCTTGAGATTTCTGAATCCGGTTTCCGGAAAAACAGAGAAATATATCAAGGACTGTCATAACTTTTAGCCATAACAGGTCATTCGGTTTAAGTATTTGCATTGTTTTTATTTATGGTATAGAATATAAATCGAACGGATTACCGGGTATGGAGACCCATATAAAAGTGTTTGAACAGCCGTATTTCAATCGAACGGCTGAAGAGCTTGTAAGAAAGGTGATGCAGAATGAAAAAAACTACAAAAAATATGACATTATCTGCAATGTTTCTTGCCATAGGTCTTGTTCTGCCGTTTTTGACCGGGCAGATCCCTCAGATCGGAAATATGCTTTGCCCCATGCATATCCCCGTTATACTCTGCGGTCTAATATGCGGCTGGCAGTACGGCGGCGTTGTGGGATTTATTATGCCTCTTTTGCGCTCAGTGATCTTCGGCGCGCCTCCGATGTTTCCCACGGCGACCGCAATGGCTTTTGAGCTGATGACATACGGTTTGGTGGCAGGACTTATGTATGGGCTCTCACGCTGGCAGTGCATTGTTGCGCTATACCGCAGCCTTATTGTGGCTATGCTTGCCGGCAGAGCGGTCTGGGGCATAGTGCAGGTAGTGCAGCTGGGATTTTCGGGCAGCGAATTCACATGGTCTATGTTTATGTCAGGCGCGTTTCTCAATGCGATACCGGGTATTATCATCCAGCTTATACTCATTCCGGCAATCATGGCGGCACTCAACCGCACAGGTCTTGTGCCTTATAAAAAGCATCAGAAGAAAAATAAGAATGCTGCGGGTGATGTATGAACGGGGCAGAAATCATCATTAAAAGAATCGAAGATGGCAGAAAGAAGAACAAACCGCTTATCATTGCGATAGACGGCAGATGTGCAGCAGGCAAAACCTCTTTCGCCGAATGCGTTGCACGGAAGACGGGCGTGTCCGTGGTGCACATGGATGATTTTTTTCTGCAGCCTTTTCAGCGCACGGAAGAAAGACTGAAAACGCCGGGCGGAAATGCGGACCGCGAACGGTTTGAACGTGAAGTGCTCGTTCCGCTGAGCAGGGGAGAGCAAGCGCGGTTCTTTCCGTTTGACTGCCATTCGCTCACATTTAAAGACGCAGTATCGGTCAATGGCTCAAACGGGGTTATTGTTGAAGGCTCCTATTGCTGCCATCCCGAACTATGGCATTTTTATGATGTTCATATTTTTATGGATGTTGATAAAAGCACGCAGCTTGAGCGCATAAAAGCAAGAAACGGAGCCGACGGCTTAAAGGTATTTGAAGAAAAATGGATACCTCTTGAGGAAGAATATTTTTCCGCTTATGATCTGATGAACAGGTGTGATTATTGTTTTAAGACCTGAAATAAAAAACTCCGACCGCCGCAAAATGGCTTTCGGAGTTTTCATTTTATTTCCAAAGATTTTTATATATTTTGATAATGTCTTTTCTTGAAACATTTTTGATCGTATTGGCGGGCGAGCCGGAATCTATGGCGTCGTCCGTCATTTTTTCTATTGCCTCAAAGAATTTGTCCTTGTCTATGCCGTATTCGGCAAGAGTGGGTATTTCACATATTCTGCACAGCTTTATGCATGCATTCAGAAACGCTTCGGCAGCTGTTCTGTCATCATCCGCGCGGTGTGCGGCATTGATGGCTCTGCCCAGATCCGCAAATCTGGAATATGCGCCGTCTATTGCGAATTTAAAGCATTCGCCGATAAGCATTGCGTTTGATATCCCGTGCGGAACGTGGAACAATGCGCCTATAGGTCTGCTCATTCCGTGTATTATGGTAACAGAAGCGTTATTGAAAGCAACTCCCGCTTCAAGCGCGGCAAGGCTCATTTCTTCGCGCGCTTTTATATTTTTAGGCTCTGCATACGCCACAGGCAGGTTTTTGAATATCCTTTTCACGGCGCTTATCGCAAGGTCATCAGTGAGGGGATGCGCTTTTCTTGAAGTGTATGCCTCAGCAGCATGGCACAGTGCGTCAAGCCCTGTTGCCGCAGTTATGGACGGCGGTGCAGTCAGTGTGAACTTTGGGTCGTCGATTGCAAGCGTGGGCATGAGCACAGGACCTTTTAACAGCATCTTAATATCTCTTTTTGTGTTCGTTATGATTGTAAACTGTGTTGCTTCAGATCCTGTTCCGCTTGTTGTGGGCACAGCAACCATCGGAGGGGTGGGCACGGAGATCGTTTTACCGTAATAATCGTCTATTTCTCCGCCGTTTGTTGCAACTGCTCCGATTGCTTTCATCGCATCTATGGGCGAGCCGCCGCCGAGCGCGATCAAAAAGTCACAGCTTTCCTCCCTGTAGATCTTTATTCCCATATCTATAATTGTATCGGTTGGCTCTGCATTGACTCCGTCAAAAACGCAGTATTCGATTCCAAGCTCATCTAATATGTCCTCAACCGGCTTAACATTTCCCGAACGCACCATAAAACGGTCCGTAACGATAAGCGCTTTTTTGCCGAGATCGGCTATAAGCGGTTTTGCCTGTATAAGCGCGTTTTCGCCGTAAACGATCTTGCCGGGCATTATAAAATGATTTCCCATTTTTCTCATCCTCTTTACCGCAAATTCAAATATATATTTTAATATAAAAATAAGAAATGTCAATAGTGAAGAACACGGAGTTTTATCCGAAATATTTGATAAGTTGAAGATAAAATAAAATTCCGCAGCAACAGTCTGCGGAATTTTATAAAACGGGTTATTATATTTGTTAAAGAAGACCGTCCCAGGTGTCTACCTCTTTGGCTTTCTTTTCATCTTCGTCAAACCAGTGCTGTGTCACGGATTTGCTCTCCGTAAAGAATCTGTAAGCGTCCTTGCCGAGACAGTGCAGATCGCCGAAAAAGCTCTGCTTGTGTCCGCTGAACGGAACAAAGCCGACAGGTACGGGAATACCTACGTTTATACCTACCTGACCGCCGTCTGTATATCTTGCGAATTTTCTTGCGTAATAGCCGCTCTGCGTGTAGATAACGGAGCCGTTGGCATACGGGCTTGCGTTCATGATTGCAAGTCCCTCGTCAAAGTCCTTGCATCTTTTTATGCAAAGCACCGGCCCGAAGATCTCGTCTCTGCCTATGGTCATATCTTCGGTAACGCGGTCAAATACGGTTGCGCCGATAAAGTAACCGTTTTCATATCCTTCGGGCACTTTTGGATTTCGTCCGTCCACAACAAGCTCTGCGCCCTCGTCGATACCTTTCTGAATATCCGCAAGTACTTCCTTGTAATGTTTCTCATAAGTAATCGGTCCGAGTCTTGTATTTTTATCCCATGCAGGGCCGCAGTTTACGGATTTTATCTGCTCTTTGAGTTCTGCCACAAATTTATCTGCGATAGATTCCTCAACAACACAGCAGGACAGCGCCATGCATCTCTGGCCGGCGCAGCCGAAAGCGGAGTTTATAACGCCTGCAACCGTTCTTTCAAGCGCGCAGTCCTCCATAACGAGCGCATGGTTCTTAGCCTGGCAAAGAGCCTGGCATCTTTTTCCTGCTGCCGCGGCTTTCTGATATATCTTGAGACCTACGGGTGTGGAGCCTACAAAGGTGATACCCTTGACGTCCGGGTGTTCCAGTATGGTATCTATCTCGTTTCTTGAGCAGGTGACTATATTGATAACGCCGTCCGGGATGCCGGCTTCCTTGTAAAGCTCGCCGATACGCATAGCGGTTCTCGGTGTAAGCGATGCGGCTTTGAGCACCATTGTGTTGCCGCAGGCAACGCATACGGGCGTCATCCAGCCGAAAGGTATCATGGCAGGGAAGTTTACAGGCACGATACCTGCGAAAACACCGAGAGGTTCGCGGTATTTTACTGTGTCGAAGCCTGTGGAGGCATCCATAAGACTCTCGCCCATCATAAGAGAAGGCGCCTGCGTGGCAAGCTCTGTGCCTTCCTGGGCTTTTCCTACGTCGCCCTCAGCTTCTCCCCAGGCTTTTCCGTTTTCTTCGCAAACAAGCATAGTAAGCTCGTCTTTGTGCTCGATAAGGAGTTCACGCACTTTGTAAAGTATCTGCGCTCTTTTTCTTGCCGGAGTATTTCTCCATGAAGGGTACGCAGCTTTTGCAGCCTCTATAGCCTCAAGCAATTCTTCGTTAGTGCAGCATGGAGCCTGACCTGTTACCTCACCGGTTGAAGGATTATGCAGGTCATACCATTTATCGGTTTTGGACTCCCTGAACTCGCCGTTCACAAAATATTTTAGCTTTTCCATATTTTTACCTCACATAAATTTTTCACCTTTTATTTTAACATCGGAGAGTTTTTATTTCAATCGGTATCTGTAATAAAATAAATTAAAATAATTGTGCAATTTAACATAAATAAGATTTCATCATATTATGAGTTACAGGATAAAAGCGATTCTGCTTTGTCCTGCTATGGTGAGGTGTTTTTATGCGCGGCGGCAATATCAAGGCATTTCGCACCGTAGCGCTGGCGGGGGCGCCCGGAGCGGGTAAAACAACGGTTTTTGAGGAGATCACAGGCTGTTTCGTGTGTGAAAAAAGACGGGAGCTTTTAAAAGGGTATTATTATTACAAGTACTGTGAATATGAAATTATACGTCTGCCCGATACATATTCCGAAGAGGACGCGGCTCGCGACTTTGACTGTGTAGTATACGTTCTCAATGCCGAAAAGACCCAAAATGAGCTGTTGGGAGCACTGAGGTGCTCGCGCAGCGCGAAAAGATTTATTTTGTTGCTTAATTTCTGCGACAGGGCCAAAAAAAGAAAAATTCCGCTGAATGTGAAGCTGCTTTCAGCGCTGCTGAGAGCGCCTGTAATAAAAGCAACGGCAAACAGCGGTAAGGGTATAAACTCTCTGCTGGAAGCAGTCAGAAAATCATTTAAAAACTGAGTTTGTAAAGAAAAACTTCAGCCCGTTTTATTCAGGCTGAAGTCCTTTTTCGCTTCCGTGACCGCAGCATAACGGATGCGTTGTATGTACTATATCATTATTTAATTATAATTGCAAGTAATTTGATTTATATTTGAATAAATGCATTAATATTATCATTGAAAAGCTTTCAGCCTTGTGATAGAATATAAAAAAACAAGGCGGGTGGTATTTTGGCAAATTTAAAAAGAGGACTTATTGTTTCCTGCCAGGCAGTTAAAGGCGAGCCGCTTTACGGCCTTCATATGATGGGGCATTTCGCAAAGGCGGCAGTTCTCGGCGGAGCTGCCGGTATCAGGGCGAATTATGTTTCGGATATTCAGGAAATAAAAGAGCAGGTAAACGTGCCCGTGATCGGAATCATAAAGGCTGAATACGAGGACAGCGATGTGTATATCACGCCCACTCTTAAAGAGGTAAAAGAGCTTATAGAAACGGGTTGCGAGGTGATTGCGCTGGACGCAACAAAGAGATCGCGCCCGGGCGGCGAAAAGCTGGAGGATCTTGTCGCCTACATACGCAGAAATGCGCCTGATGTTGAGATCATGGCGGATTGCTCGGATTTTGAAGAGGCTGAGGCGGCAGACAATATGGGCTTTGATTATGTCGGAACGACTATGAGAAGCTATACACCTTATACTGCCGGAATTGAAATACCGGACTATGAGCTGCTGAGAAAGATGACGCGCGAGCTTTCGGCAAAGGTCATAGCGGAAGGCGGTATATGGGAGACAGGGCAGCTTGAAAAAGTGCTTGCTTGTGATCCTTATGCCGTTGTTATAGGCAGTGCCATCACTAGACCCTTGGATATTACAAAGCGTTTTGAAAGCGTTTTTAAGAAGAATAATTTTTATAATAAACAGGAGAAATGAAAATGCAGGATCTAAAGAAGTTTAAAGGTTTATTTTCGGCTTTGCTCACCCCGTTTAACGCAGACGGAAGCATCAAATACGACTCCATAAAGGACCTTGTTGAATTCAATATCAAAAACGGTATTGACGGTTTTTATGTCGGCGGCAGCACCGGCGAGGGACTTCTTCTCACCAATGAGGAAAGAAAAGAAGTGTTCAGATGCGTTAAAGAGGCGGCCGGTGACAGAGTTACTCTCATTGCCCACGTAGGCACCATTTCCACCGATGCGGCCGTAAATATGGCTGAGTGCGCCGAGGAGCTTGGTTATGACGCTGTGTCGGCGGTCGCGCCTTTCTATTACGGCTTTCCTCTTGAGGCGATTCTCGGCTATTACAAGGATATTGCAAACAGCACCTCACTGCCGATGATCATTTACAATTTCCCGAATTCAAGCGGCTTTTCGCTTACAAAGGATATTGCCAACGAGCTGTTTAAAAATGAAAAGTTTATAGGTATAAAGCACACATCAAGCGATATGTTCGCTCTGCAGCGATTTAAGCAGCTTGACAGGGATATCGTTGTTTATAACGGTTTTGACGAAACTTTGCTCGCAGGTCTTGCAATGGGCGCTGACGGCGCGATTGGCAGCACTTATAATTTTATGGGTAAAAAGTTCAAAAAGATCATGAATGATTTCCGGAACGGCGATCTTAAAGCTGCGCAGCAGGGGCAGAACGAAGCGGATGAGATTATTTCGGAAATGATAAAATACGGCGTGTTCCAGTCTGAAAAAGCCATACTTACAGAACTCGGTGTGGACATGGGCGAATGCAGAAAGCCGTTTCTTCCGATTACGGATGAATGCAGAGCGTCTATGAGAAAAATCGCGCAGAAGATAGAAAAATAATTGTATATGAAATGCAGTGAGATCAACATAAGGGATCCGTTCGTGCTGTACGAAAACGGAAAATATTATATGTATGGTACGCGCGCGGCGGATTTCGGAAAACACACCGGCGGGTTTGATGTTTACACCTCAGATGATCTGAAAGATTGGAGCGGACCGACAGAATGCTTTGATTCCGAAAAATACGGATTGAACAGGGAAGTAAACTGGGCGCCGGAAGTGCATAAATATAAAGATAAATACTATATGTTTGCCTCATTCACACAGGAAAACGGTCTCAGGGGCACATACTCGCTTGTTTGCGAAAGCCCTCTCGGTCCGTTTCGTCCTCACTCGGCAGGCGCGCTTACACCTGACTGCTGGGAATGCATAGACGGCACCTTATATGTTGAAAACGGTGTGCCTTATCTTGTTTTCTGCCACGAGCATACGCAGGCGATCGATGGAGAGATATGCTTTGTTGCGCTGAGCAATGACCTGAAAAAGAGCAGCGGTCAGCCAAAGGAGATGTTTACCGCCTCTTCCCCATGGTGGGCAGACAGGAAACTTCCAGGTGAACACTATGTTACGGACGGACCTTTTATGTACCGCACAAAAGCAGGTACGCTTCTGATGATGTGGTCAACTTTTATTAAGCACAAATATGCGCAGTGCATCGCCGTTTCCGAAAACGGAAGCATAAGCGGTGATTTTCTCCATCTTCCGCCGCTGATTAAAGATGACGGCGGACATGGCATGATCTTTCAGGCGGAAAAAGACCTGCTTTTGACTTTTCACTCACCAAATAAAACGGGATTGGAGCATCCGTGTTTTGTAAAAGTGTGGGATGACGGCGATAGACTAAAGCTGATTTGACGTAAAATAAAACGCATCGTACTTATAACGTACGATGCGTTTTTTGCTGGTTGCTTCCGTGTCAGCTGAAGGTGTAATAGAACATATTTGCAATGTTTTCCGGCTTTAAGGAAAATCCGACTCTGTATGCGGTTCTTTCTGCCTCGGTTGAGGAGGATCTGACATTGTTTACGCATTTTACGGATATGCTTTCAGGCTTTATCCTGCATTCCTTTTCAAGGCGGATCGTTTTCGGTTCGCCCGGGATCAGATCAAAGGAATTGTCTGAGAGAGGAGTGCTTTCGCCTTTGATATCCACAAAAACGGATCTTGCGTATGTGTTGCATTCAAGAGTCAGCTGATTTCCGTCAACAAGCACCCTGATCTTCGCTCGTTTCAGATCAAGCTTTCTTTCTGGGGCGAAAACCGTTGTCTTTTCAAATATTTTTTTCCCTTCTGCATTGTAAAGCTCCGCCTGTAAAACGTTTCTTATTTTGTCGGTTCCTTTTAAAGAAACCGTGATCGCTTTGAGCGGATTGCCGGCGGCTGAAAATACCTTCTCGCTTTCCTCTGCGAAGATTCTGCCCTGAAAATCACGAATCTTTGCCGTAACTGTATACTCAGCACTTTCAAGAGTGTCATTGAGCAGGTATATTTCCGCGTTTGAGCCTTTTTCCTTAACAGACAGCGCGACGGGACTGAAAAATCGTTTGCCCTCATACATAAGAGGTTTCCACTTGCCTGAGTAATCCACCGAGGACCAGCTCGGGCATCCCCAGCAGTCGTTGAGCTGCCACCAAAGCGCACCGTTGCATCTGCCTTTGCAGCGCCTGAAATGCTCCGCCGCGTTTCCTACACATTGCGACTGAATCAGTCCTGTAAGATAGATAAGATCATCAAATCTGTCCGGCTCATTATATCTTTCAAGCAGATAATATCTCATTTTGGCATTGCCGCTGAGGCATTTCTGGTGGCTGAGCATCGTTTCGGAAAAGAGATTCATTTCTTCTTTTTCCGCAAACTGTTCGATGCAGTCTTTGCTTGGCAGAGATTCCATACCGTACTCGCTCATAAAGCGGGTGTATCTTTTTGTGTAATATTTGAGGTCCTTGCAGCCGTGCCAAACATGCCACATATGCGTGTCGCCGCATTTGTCCGCAGTGATGTTCTTTCTGAACCCGGCACCGATAGGCGAAGTCTCAATATACGGCGTTTTTTTGTCATACTTTCTGAGTTCGCCGGGAAGTATGTCATAAAAGAATTTGCGATACCATTTTACAATCTCGGAATTTTCGGGGAGATAGGTGAACATAAACTCTATCTCGTTGTTTCCGCACCAAAGCGCAAGCGAAGCATGGTGGCTTATTCTGGAAACATTGTATTTGACCTCGTTCAGAACATTTGCAAGAAAATCCTCTTCATAAAACGGATACATAAGGCAGGCAAACATAAAATCCTGCCAGACAAGTATGCCTTTTTCATCGCACAAATCGTAAAACTCATCGCTGCCGTAGTATCCGCCGCCCCACACTCTGAGCATATTGAAGTTTGCCAGTATTGCGTCGTTCGTGATCTTTTCAAAGGAAGCTTTGTTTATTCGGTCTGCCATAGCGTCCGGCGGAATGAGGTTGGCTCCCTTTGCGAATATCGGCACTCCGTTTAAAATAAATCGGAAATTGCTGCCGTATTTGTCTTTGGATCTGTCAAGCTCAATCGTCCTGAGTCCTATGCGCTTGGCTGTGTTTTCGATTTTCACGGTATAAAGCGGCTGTTTATCCCTGCCGGAAAGCTCTCTTGTCCACCACAGTTCGGGAGTTTCGATCGTTATCTGAGCATAGCCGTCTTCAATTTTAAATGTGCGTTTTTCACCGTCCGGGGCGGTCAGTTCTCCTGAGGAGTCCTTTTTTATGTCCGTATGTATTTTAAGGGTTACCACGCCGTCTTTATGTGTCTGGTTCAGTGAAAAATCGCGGATCTCATCATGGAATGCAATCAGGCGTATATTGCCCAAAATACCCGAAAGCGGCATATTGATTCCCCAGTCCCAGCCGAAATGACAGGCAGGCTTTCTGATGTACGGCACGCCGTTTATGCCGTTCGCGTTTCTGGGCAGCGCTTTTTCTTTCTGTCTTCTTTTTACATATTCAACAGGGGAGGAAAAGCGTATCTCTATGCTGTTCTCGCCCTCGTTAACAAATTTTTTTATATCTTTTTCGAATCCGATATACGCGTTTTGGCTTTTACCGGCAAGGCTGCCGTTGATATATATTTCGGCAAGCGTGTCCAGGCAGTCGCATTGCAGCATAATGTTCTCGTTTTCAAGAAAATCTTTTTCCAGGCTGAATTTTCTTGAAAAGCTTTTGTCCGTCTCGCCGATATAGAGCGAGTCATTTTCATTTGTGCCGTAAAACGGGTCGTCGATTACTCCGTTTTTCAGCAGCACATTGTAGTCCGATACAGGAACTTCGGCTCCGTAGGTCTTTCCTCCGGGCATTGTCATCTGCCAATTACCGTTCAGCGATATTGTTTTCATTTCTTTTCCCTCTGCTTTTTCAGTAACGATTCAAAGCATAAAGCTTTGTCAAGGCAATTATAGCATAACTAATGATGTCTATCAATATTTTAAATTTTTATTGCATTTCATATCGTACTGCTTTATAATACTCCCTGTCAGTTCGCGAAATCCTGACCAGTTTCGTACACTTTGCGAAGCTTCTAAAAACAAAACTAAGGAGAAAACTGAATGATGAAAAACAAAAAACTGATGTTCCTTGTGCAGGCGGCAGTGATCGCCGCCATGTACGCCGCGCTCACTTATGCGCAGAATTTCCTTCTGCCCGGCACAACTTCGGCAGCGGTCCAGTTCCGTGTTTCGGAGGCGCTCAATATTCTTGCGCTTTTCACACCTGCCGCGATTCCGGGTCTTACCATTGGGTGTGTGCTGTCCAATATTTACAATATCGGTTCCGGGCTTCCGCTTGATATGATATTCGGTTCGCTTGCCACTCTGGGCGCTGCGGTCTGCATTTATCTTGCAAGGAATATGAAGATAAAATCATATCCCTTGCCTGCAATGCTTATGCCGGCAGTGTGGAACGGCGTTATAGTCGGCTGGGAGATAGAAACGTTCTTTGTCGAGGGCGATTTTATTTTTGCGGATTTCCTTTTGCAGGGCGGTCTTGTAGCTCTCGGCGAGCTGGGAGTGATGCTCGTTTTGGGAACGGTACTGTACTACATAATCATCAAGCGCGGTCTGGATAAAAAAATTTTTTCCGTGCTTTGAATTTAAACGATCTTATTTAAAATATTTCGCTTAAAAGGTTTCGAGAAATCGAGCTGAATTTCGCATTTGGCAATTCGTAGGCGTACAAAAGTACGTTAGAATTGACAAAGGCGGAAAGCACAAACCCGCTCAAGTTGAGTACTTGAGCGGGTTTATTACTTTGTAAAATTCAAAACGGAGCGATGTGGGCATCGTTCCCTACAATTCAACATTTGTCAAACAAATTTGTTTTTTGTGCGGTTCAGCCGACTTTGTCGACAGCCTGAGCGCACCTTTTGGTGCGCTTTTTTGATTGTATTTTTGCTACAGTATATTTGAAAGCGATATCCGCGAGTGGTCATAGACCTGTTTTATTTCGCTTTTTGCTTCTATAAGCGCTTCGTTTGCGTCCTCGAGATTCAGGTCGTTCAGATCTTTGAGAGTTCCCACGGATATCTCGGCGCTGTGCAGAATCGCATGGTCCATAACATAAGAGGCTTTGTCTTCGAAATCTATCCACATCTCTTCTATCTCATCGCAGTACGCCTTTTTTTCATCAATATCCTGCGCTTGGATAGCCGTATCAATATGGTCAATGATTTCGCCGCAGTCATCGTAGATCATGGTCTGCTCAACTACGCAAAGCGCGACTGCCGCCAGTATGAATACTGCTGAGAACCAAAGTCTTTTCATTATTTATTGCTCCTTTTCGGTATTATAAATATCTTTCCGTTGTCATCGATCGTGAGCAGCATGATCTCAGACGCTTTTTTACCGCTTTGATTTGTAATGAGCTCTATTTCGCTGTTTTTTATCACATTCTGTCCAAAGTATTCGGTAACGGGTTTGCCGTCAACCAGAACGGGAATGGGAGTCGAGTTTTCATCAACGGTCAATTTGAGCTGCTTCGGTGTGACGGGAGCATCCTCTGCTTTCTGCAAAACGGAAACGGTGCCGTTCGTTTCCACAACGGCGTCCTGAACGCTTGAAATATCGAAATATCCTTTTTCACGCAGCGCGTCAGTCAGATCGTCGATCGTTATGCGCAGCCTGCGAAGCTGTTTTTCGTCAAGCTTTCCGTCCTTGATAACGAATATGGGCTTTCCCTGTATGATGTTTCTGAAGGCGATGCTCTTCATTGAGAGCGACGACGCTATGATCTCCAGCGAAACAAATATCATAATAGGTATGATCATATTGGTAAGCGGCATGGAGTTGTCCTGCAAAGGAATGATGGCAACCTGTGAAACGAGTATCGTTATAACAAGCTCATGCGGCGTCATTTCGCCGATCTGCCTTTTTCCCATTATTCTGAGCGCCAGAATAACGGTAACGTAAATTATGATTGCTCTTATAAAAACTATGCTCATTTGAATCACCAAAAGTATTTTTTGCATAAGAGACGGATTTATTGAAAAAATATTTTCAGAAAATAAAAATCTGGTGAGAATATGGAAACGATCTTTTCCTCCGTTGAAGATAATAAGAATAAAATGAAGAGCGCATATCAGGACTGCTCGGATTTTCTCCTCAGAGAATGTATCGTGGGCGGCAGCAAATGCTTGGTTTGTGTGCTGGACGGTATGATCAATTCACTCCAGCTTTCACAGATGATCATGAGTCCGCTCCTTAATTTTAAAGGCAAATGCGAAACTCCGGCAGAGCTTTTTGAGACCGTTAAGCTTAAAGTGGTCAATTCGCTGGAGATGAATGAGGCGGAGAATTTTGAGGATGTGTATTTTTTTCTCTCTTCAGGTTTTGCCGCCGTTTTTTTGGACGGAAACGCAAAATGCCTTGTTATGGGAATACAGGGCTTCGTTAAGAGAGCCGTTAACGAACCGTCAAATGAGGCGAATATCAAAGGCGCGAAGGAATGCTTTACCGAAACGCTGAACGACAATAAAGCAACGCTGCACCGCAGAATAAAATCGCCCGATCTCAAAATGAAACAGTTAAAAGTGGGCAATTCCGTAAAGACTTCCGTTGTCATCTGCTATATGAAAGGCATTGCCGATATGCGCCTTGTTGCCGATGTGGAGAGCAGAATTATAAGCGCTCCTATCAATAATCTGTGCGATTACGGCGAGCTTGCTTCTTTTCTTGACAGTGATGTAAAATCATATTTTACCGCAACGGGCAATACGGAGAGACCCGACACGCTTTGCTCCAAGCTGATGGAAGGCAGGGTCGCTGTGCTTGTGGACGGGTCGCCCTATGCCGTTTACGTTCCTTATCTGTTTACCGATTCTTTTTCAACGGTTGATGATTATAATAACAGACCCTTTTACGCAACACTAAATCGTATATTAAAATACTTTTCATTCGTTATATCCGTTGTGCTGCCCGGTTTTTATGTGGCTGTGGGCACATATCATCAGGAGCTTCTGCCTTCATCACTGCTGTATACTGTTGCCGCGGCAGAGGCGTCAACACCGTTCTCGCTTATGCAGGAGGCGGTAATGGTGCTGATCCTTTATGAAATCATGAGAGAAGCAGGGCTTCGGCTTCCGAAGTCGATCGGGCATGCCGTGTCAATCATAGGCGCGCTGGTCATAGGGGACGCAGTCGTGAATGCCGGGCTCGTGGGTGCGCCGATGCTTGTTGTTGTGGCAGTCACGGCAATAGCCTCATACGTCATTTATCCTCTATATGAAAGTATTTCGGTTTTAAGGATAATCTTTATTCTGCTGGGCGGCTTTACGGGAATATACGGCGTGGTGCTCGGCGTCTGTATACTCTGCGTCAATATTACTGCTCTTAATCCTTACGGTGTTCCGTATTCCGCTCCGATTTCACCGCTCAATAAAAAAAGCATCGGAGATGTTTTCTACAGGGAAGACTGGAAGAAACTGCTGAAAAGAAATGTGAAAGTTCAGAATTTGCGGGGTGCGAATATTGAAGATCTATAAAAAAAACAGGATAGCGCCGCTGAACCTGTTTTTTCTGCTGTTTGTATCCAGAACTTTAATAAGCTTTACAGTAAGCAGCGCGGTTCTTAAAAGCCGATACTCGTTTGATTTGATTTACAGCGCTCTGATATCACTTGTTGTAACGATCATTGTTTCACTGCCCGCTGTGATCATGACATCAAAGCAAAAAAATATACTTGATAATAAAATTTTAAGCTCGCTGTACGGTGCGTATTTTATTTTTTCAGGCGCAGTGAATATCTGTAAATTTGCGGTGTTTTCATCCACCGAACTAAATGAGAATGCCAAGATCATAGCGCTTGCGGGATTTATGATCATTGCCTGCGCATACGCCGCTTCGCTCGGAATAGAGGCAATCTCACGTTTCGGCTCTATGGTATTCGTATTAACGCTGATCGGTATTGTCGGAGTGATGATTGAGGGAGCAAGCGAATTCTCCCTTCTCAATATCTTTCCGATCACGCAGAATCAGACCGATAACATACTGATGAATATTGCTTTTTCGGTCTGCAGCACAAATGAGATCGTTCTGCTGATAGCTCTTGCGCCCAAGGTGAACGGAGGTGTAAAAAAGCCGTTTTTGATTTCTATGTCCGCGGCTTATGCCGCCGTAATGCTGCTTATAGCTTTTGCAATAGGCATACTCGGCGATACGGCGTCGCTTTCTTCCTATCCGTTGTTTGAGGTTGCCCAGATCTCAAAAATGGGTTCGGGAGAGCGTATAGAGGTCATATTTACTGCGCTTTGGATATTCGCGGCGTTTCTTAAGATAGCACTGTTTCTCTATTGCGGAGCGATATGCTTCGGCGGCAGATCGCACAATATGAAATGCGCGGCGTCGGGTCTTGCCATGTTTGCTGTTTCCGCGCTGATCCTTTACAGCAATGCGTTTGAGAGCAATCAGGAAGCGTTTTCCTATCTGCCTTTCATTGTGTTTGCGTTCGTTTTGCCGCTGCTTTATCTGATTTTCGGAAGGAAGAAAAGACAAGTTGAAGATATATAAAATTATAGCCTGCTGTGCGATTGCCGCCTTTCTGCTTACAGGCTGCTCAAACGGAGAAAACCTAAAGGATCTGAGCGTTGTTGAGGGCATGGGTATAGATTATACGGAAAAAGGCATCAGCGTCACTGTTCAGAGTCTTAATCTTGCGAAAGAGGGCAACGGGGCGGAGGCGTTGTCCGGCAATATAACCATGAATACTTTCGGAGACGGCAAAAATATATCGGCCGCTGTTCAGAAAGTTGCCGAGAGCCTTTCAAAAAAACTGTTTTTCGGTCAGAACCAGATACTTGTTTTGGGAAGCGAGCTTGCGCGCAGCAATTTGAGCGACAGCTTTGATTATCTGCTGCGAAGCTCTGATTCCCGGCCCGATGTGGCGGTGTGTATTTCTGACGGTAAAGCCTCAGCGGCAATGGAAAGCAAGCAGAATGACGCCCTTGTGCCTGCGCAGGCGATCTCTCAGCTTCTTGAAAACGGTGAAAAAAACGGATTCGCAGCATATGTTACCGTTAATGAGATGCTGAATTTATATAAAGACAAAACCTCAGACATATATCTTCCTGTAATTACTCCTACCGACGAGAATGTTACGGTTTCCGGCATAGCTGTATACAGCGGCGAAAGGCTGGCAAATATCTTGCCTGATTCACAGATAATGGGATTTTTGCTTTTAACGGACAAGATCGACGAGGGGTATTTTGAGTTTGAGGATGAGCAGTACGGCAAGATCGGTGTTGAGATCATAAGTTCTTCAACAAAAACAAAAGCATATTTAAAAAACGGCGCTGTGGTTTTTGATGCGGATATAGATGTTCAGCTTTCTATGGAAGAGCTTGAAAACGGAGTGGAGGCTGCTGTATCGGAGCAGGAGCTGAAAAGCATTGCACATTCGGCGGAGGAGAAGCTGAAGGAAAAATGTGCAGAAGCATTTGATTCCTGCGTTCTGTATTCCAGTGACTGCCTGAGAATAGGGGAGAATCTTGCAAAAAACAGCCCCGCCGATTATGCTGCCCTCAGTGATGACTGGGGCAGAAATATCAGCAAGACTGTTCTTGATGTAAGCTGTTCGAGCAAGCTCAAAATCGTTAACGAAAACGCACGGGGTTATTAAGCGCTCTCCGCTTCGGAATCTGAAAAGATCGTTACAAGTTCCCTTGTGCTGCTGTTTGTTGTGTCCGTCAGGCAGGCAATTGCCGGAACGGAGAGCGTAAGCGCAAACAGTATGCAGAAAATGATGAGCACTTTCTTCATGATTTCGCCTCCTTGACTTTAGTGGCTGAACTATTGTATAATTATCTTTAGTTTACTATATTGGCAGGCAAACAAAAGGAGTGATGTGAATGTCATCAAAATATATTTCACCTATATCTATGGATGCGATTTCCAAATTATGCGGCGAACTTGAAAAAAATAATTCAATAAGACCGAGCGATTTTGAAAGATACCATGTTAAGCGCGGACTCAGAAATGAAGACGGCACCGGCGTTATGGCAGGACTCACAAGGATCTGTTCGGTAGAGGGATATTATATTCTTGACGGAGAAAAGGTTGCTAAAGACGGTAAGCTTTCTTACCGCGGTTATGATATCAACGACATTGTTCAAAACTGTGTGAGCGAGAACCGTTTCGGCTTTGAAGAGGTAGTATGGCTTCTGCTTTTCGGTGAACTGCCGACTGCCTCACAGCTCAGTTCGCTTTATGAGGTTATTGATGTATGCAGATTCCTGCCGGATGATTTCATAGAGGACATGATGATCAAGAATCCTTCAAAGGATATTATGAATAAGCTTGCAAGGTGCATACTCGGACTTTATTCCTATGACGAGAATCCCGATGATATCTCCGTGCAGAACGTACTTCGCCAGAGCCTGCAGCTCATAGCGCAGTTCCCGACGATCCTTACAGTTGCCTATCAGGTTAAAAGAAGGGCGTTTTACGGCAAGACGATGTTTCTGCATCCCATCAAGCGCGGGCTTTCAACAGCCGAATACATACTTCGCCAGACAAGGGCGGATAAGACGTATACCGATGCTGAGGCAAAGCTGCTCGATATTATCCTTATGCTTCATGCCGATCACGGCGGCGGCAACAATTCCACCTTTGCCACAAGAGTGCTTACCTCCAGCGGAACGGATACCTATTCTGCGATCGCAGCCGGTATCGGATCGCTCAAAGGTCCTCGTCATGGCGGAGCGAATGTTAAAACAACGAATATGATGTATGAGATAATAGAGAATGTTTCCGACCCCACGGATGAGGGGCAGGTAAAGGACTATCTTGCAAAGATCCTCAACAAAGAAGCAGGGGACGGACTCGGTCTGATCTACGGTATGGGTCATGCTGTTTATACGGTCTCCGACCCGCGTGCCGTTATCCTTAAAAACAGCGCAAGAGAGCTTGCGTATAATGCCGGATTTGAAAAAGAATTTAAAACACTTGAAAATATTGAAAAAGTAACACCGGATCTGCTGCATGAAATTAAAGGCGATGATAAAGATATCTGCGCAAATGTTGATCTGTATTCTGGTCTCTGCTATAAGGTGCTCGGGATTCCGGAGGATCTGTTCACACCGCTTTTTGCGGGCGCAAGAATCGTTGGCTGGTGTGCGCACCGTCTTGAAGAGCTTACTTCAAGCAAGCGTATCATAAGGCCTGCCTATAAAAGCGTTTCACAGCGAAGAGATTATACTCCGTTAGGAAAAAGAAAGTGACAAACGACGGTTTCAGGCGGGGCATACTTCTTGCCTTGGCAATGATCGTTTCGGTCGGTTCGGCGGTCTTCAGATGTGTGCAGCTGATTTTGTATACGGATACCGCAACGGGATATATTACTCTGGGCGGTGAGAACACGGTTGCGGTTTTTTATGTAAGTATATCAGCCGCCGCTTTGCTTTACGGTCTGTATTCTTTCAGTAAAAAACGTAGTGAGTGCCCTGAATATTTCATGCCCGGCAAGTCTGTGCTTTGGTTTTCCGCACTGTCGTGCATAGGGATGTTTTATGATTTTATTCATCAGTGCCTCAATTGCTATTATTATATGTCTCAGACTGCGCACCCTGCAGCAAACAGGCTCGCAACGATGATAGCCTGCACGGTGTTCGCATTGTTCAGTTGTGTTTATTATGCTGTTATGTGTGAAGCATTCAGATCAAGCAGCTTTGATTACGGCAGGCTCTGGCCGCTTCGTTTTGCGCCTGTTATGTGGTTTTTATGTAATCTTTTGCTTGGGCTGACTGAACACAGCGATGTGTTTTATGACGTGGATTCCGTGCTCAAATATTTCACTGTTATTGCCGGTCTGCTGTTTTTTCTGTTTCTCTCAGGCATATCGGAGAATGATCTGAGAAGACAGCGCTCGCTCGCTTTTTCGGGGTTTTGTTACGGCGCATTTTCGTTTATACTTTCATTTCCGCGCCTGATTGCTTTGGCAGCAGGTACGGGTCTGAACGCAGCGGATTATTCAGAAGTAACTTTTTTGTTCACAGGCATGTTTGCTTTCGCATTATCCTTTGAAATCTCGGCGCAAAAGAGGGCTTGATTTTTGTTTTTAGAAAATCTTAAAACCATTGCGCTGCAGGTCGTTATGCTGTATATAATAGCAGGTATCGGCTTTGCGGCGGATAAAACGGGCGTGTTCACCAGAAATGACGCCAAAAAAGTCATCAATCTGCTGTTTAATATCATCCTTCCCATTGCCGTAATACACAGCTTTGCAAGCATTGAGTATACGGCAGAACATGTTCGGGGACTTTTTATCGCTTTTTTGTGCGCCGCTGCAACGCATCTGTTCGGCATCGCCATATCGTCCTTAACGTTCAGAAAACGCGGCAGTCTGCTTGAAAAAGGACTGTTTCACTACGCTGCGGTGTTTTCAAACGCCGCTTTTCTGGCGCTTCCGCTTGCACAAAGCGTTATCGGAAGCGAAGGTGTGTTTTATTGCTCGGTGTATATAGGTGTGTTTAATGTTTTCGCTTTCACTTACGGTATTCATGAGATCAGCGGTAAAAAAGCCAAGATAAATGTGAAAAGAATCTTTCTGAATCCCGGTTCGGTCTCTGTTCTCATCGGAATACCGCTGTTTCTGCTCAGGATAAAACTGCCGTATATCATAAGTTATCCTATGGAGCTGGCAGGTGGTATCAATTCGCCGCTTGCAATGATTATATTCGGCACTTTTCTTGCCAATTCAAATTTCAGAAATATTTTTATAAAGAAAGAGATTTATTTCGTTTCCGCGTTACGTCTTGTTTTGATTCCCGTATGTATGACTTTGCTGTTTCGTTTATGCGGCGTTATGGGAGATCTTCTTGTTGCTATGGCTATTTCGAGCGCCGCGCCGACTGCCACAAATACGGCTATGTATGCCGCAAAGTATGATAATGACGCTGGTCTCGGCTCTGAGCTTGCGGCGCAGTCAAGTGTACTTTCGGTGATAACGATGCCGGTTGTTGTTGCGCTTGCCTCCGTCATGTAATGTTTACAGATTGGAATATAAACTTATCCTATTTGTTAATTTTATTTGAATTAATTTATTTTTGGTTTAAAAATTATATCATTTGCGTTATAATAGACGGTATATTAAGCTAATATTTCGCAGCGTATCGGGCAGCCCGCAGCCGTGATGCGCAGATCGTTTGCGGGCGGAAAGGTAGGTCGGAGATGAAACTTATTATAGCGATCGTTTCAAACAAGGATGTAGAAAATGTTTTGGAGTCGCTCAGTAAAGCAGGCTTCAGAGTTACTAAGATCGCCACTATGGGCCAGTTCCTTGAGGGCGGTCACACTTGTCTGTTTATCGGCGTTGAGCCTGAAAAAGTCGATGAAGCGTTCGGGGTGCTTCAGGGCTCTGTCACAAAAAGGGTCGTTACACGCCATGGCGTTCAGAGCACCTTGAAAGGAACTTTGCTCAAGCAGCCGGTCGATGTTGAAGAGTTCGGCGGTGTAGCTTTCGTAATTGATGTTGAGGAATTCAAAAAGTTCTGATTATGAATTTTACATATTTTATAGGCAATGAAAATCTGAAAAAACGCGTTTCTTCCCTTGTTGATTCCGCAAGACTGCCGCACGCGATACTTATTGAGGGTGAAAGCGGCATCGGCAAAAGAACTCTTGCTAGGGAAATGGCAACGGCGCTTGTCTGCCGTTCCGGCGGGGAACGCCCATGCCATGCATGCAGTCAGTGTGTCAAGGCAGTTAAAGGGGTGCATCCCGATATTTATGAATACAGCGCTCCGGGCGGCGCCAATTCGTTTCATATAGATACGGTGCGCGACGTTATAGCAGACGCTTATATGATCCCGAATGAGGCGGAGCATAAGGTGTATATTCTCGCTAACGCCCATTGCATGAATGAAAATGCGCAAAACGCATTGCTTAAGATACTTGAAGAACCGCCGTCATACGCGGTTTTTATTCTGACTGCGGAAAACAGAACGGCGCTTTTGCCTACAGTGCTTTCAAGAGTTGTGACGATCACGGTGGACGGCGTTTCGCCGCAGCAGGGCGCCGATCATATCGTGAAAAATTTTCCCGAAACAGACTATGATGAAGCGTACAGCGCTTTGTGCGCTTTCGGAGGCAATATCGGAAAAGCTGCGGAAAGTATCAACGGCGGAAAATTCGGCGATATGCTGCGGCTTACGGATGAGATATGCGCCGGCATCGCCGCGGACAGAGAGTATGAACTGCTAAAAAAACTAAGTCCCCTCACCGGCAGCAGGCAGGACTGCGCTGCCGTTTTGAATATGCTCAAAACCGTTTTCAGAGATGCGCTCGCGGGCGGCGAGATACTGTCGGGCAGAGAAAAATGTGTAAAAACCCTGAAGCGTGAATTTACACGGTCAAAGCTGCTTTCGCTTTATTCAGCAGCTCAAGACCTTTCCGATATGGCTGCAAAAAACGCTAATTCACAGCTTCTTATTACAAAGATCTGCTACACGCTTCGTGAAGCGGCAGGCAGATAAAATGCGCGTGAAGATCACGCTGTTCTGATTGCATTGCCCTCAAGATTTGTTTCGGCATGATTTTGAGACGGCTGCAATCCTATCAACGCCTTATCCGGCTACAGTAAGGCGTTAGAAATTTTTTTATTATTTATTTGTAGCCGGAAAGGCTATGGGAATTATAATGACAGAAATTGTTTCCGTTCGGTTTAAGGATTCGGGAAAAGTATATTATTTTTCTCCCGGCAATCTGAAGATCAGCGCCGGTCAGCATGTTGTTGTGGAAACTGCCAGAGGCACGGAATGTGCTGTTGCCGTTTCCGGAAATAAAACAGTGGATGAAGCTTCGATCGTTTCACCGCTGAAATCCGTTTTGCGCATAGCTACACAAAGAGATCTTCAGGTGCTGGAAGAAAACAGAAAAAAGGAAAAAGAAGCATATGAAATATGTCTTGGCAAGATAGAAAGCCACGGCCTTGATATGAGCCTTTCCGAAGTGGAGTACTCTTTTGACGGCTCAAAGATAACTTTTTATTTCACTGCTGACGGAAGAGTGGATTTCAGGGAGCTTGTAAAGGATCTTGCTTCAACCTTCCATTCACGCATCGAGCTTCGCCAGATCGGCGTCAGAGACGAAGCAAAGATGATCGGCGGACTCGGTATTTGCGGCAGGCCTTTTTGCTGTTCCACTTTTTTAAAAGATTTTCACTCCGTCTCAATCAAGATGGCTAAAACGCAGGGGCTCAGCCTTTCTCCCGGAAAGATAAGCGGAAGCTGCGGCAGGCTGATGTGCTGCCTGCAATATGAGCAGAATTCGTATGAATATCTTGAAAAAATAACGCCTCCCAAAGGCAGCGTTGTAGATTGCAAAGAGGGCAGGGGAACCGTTGTGGATTCATCACTGGTCACCGGGAAGCTCAAGGTCATGCTCAACAGCTCTGTTGAAGGCGCCGCGCCGGTAGTGGTAGACAGAAATGAATGTGTTGTTGTAAGCTCGCCGGGGCATTTCCGCCGGGATTCGAAACATCAGAATTCCGAGACCTCTGATCACTAAAAAATTAGCGTATACTAACTGAATTTACCTCTTGAAAAATAGATTTTTTGTGTTATATTATTAGTGAAAGTTGATGAAATTGCTTTCTAACACTAAATAGGAGGTGTATCGGAATGGCTTATAAAATTTCAGATGATTGCATTTCTTGCGGCGCTTGCGCAGGTGAATGTCCTGTTGGCGCTATTTCAGAGGGTGACGGTAAATTTGAAATTGACGCGGATACCTGCATCGAGTGCGGTGCCTGCGCCGGTGTTTGCCCTGTAGGAGCTCCGTCTCTTGACGAGTAAGATCTATACATAAAATAAAAGCTGCTGACTGCATCACGCAATCGGCAGCTTTTTCTTATCAAAAAATCCCGTTAAGCAGAATGGGTCAAAGTTGTGTAATATCAGTGATCTGAAGTTCATTTTCATTGACTCTGAATTTTATTTCATATCCCGAGTACTCAAACCCGTATATTCTTTTCGGATCATTGTGATAGGAAGGGCGGGGATCGTCCTGAAGAACGGCGGCAAGCGTTTCTCTTTTTTCCTGCGGCAGTATATCGAGCAGTTCCGCCCCCGATGTTATAGTCAGCCTGTGGTGCTCGGCATCTTGCGCAAAGCCGCTTTTTGCCTGAGAAACCGAATCCGTATATTTTATATAAGGTTTTATATCAAAAACGGGGGAGCCGTTCAGCATATCCGCTCCGTCTATTATAAGCGAATAATCATTCCCTGTTCTGTTGATCTTAACCAGCTTTACACAGGACAGCGCAAGATTATTCGGTCTGAAAGGGGAGCGGCTTGCAAATACGCCTATCCTTTTGTTTCCGCCGAGACGCGGAGGGCGAACTGTGGCGTGCTTTTCCTTATTTTCATTTTCTGAAAATCCCCATATTATCCAGAGATGCGAAAACTGCTCGATTCCTTTTATATAATCATAAGAGTTATAAGGCTTCTTAAAAATGATTTCACCGATATTTCCTTTTATTCTCCCGCTCTGACGCGGAATGCCGAATTTTGAAGTGAAATCTGTTTTAATATAACCTACGGGTTCAATATTCATAACTTTTCTCCGTATATCCGCGCTGTATATAATATCTTTGTTAAAGTGCTCTTTTCATATAAATATGCGGGCAGTTTTCGTCAAGGTAGATATTTCCTTCTGCCGCAAAGCCCAGTTTCTCATAAAAGCCCTGTGCTCGGCACTGCGCGGAAAGCTCACAGCCTTTTGCGCCGAGTTCCTTTGCTTTTTCGCACAGCGCGTTCATAATATCGCTGCCAAGACCTGATTTTCTGTATTCTTTTAATACAGCCATTCTGCCGATATGATAGCTTTCGCCGCCGTTTTCAGTAAACATTCTTGCCGTACCGGCAGCTTTCCCGTCAATAAAAAGTACTGCGTGGATGCTTATATCGTCCGTTTCGTCAAACTCCTCATGAAAGCCCTGCTCGTCAACGAAAACAGCTGTTCTTATCTGCTTTGCCTCTTCAGGCAGACCTGTGCTGAAAAGTTTGATTTCTTTCATTTTGATACCTTCTTTCCGCTTTTACATAAATATAACATTTCTATCAAAATCAATCAATACTAATATTTTCTTGCATTTTTATTCGTTTTGTAGTAAAATTATAAATCATTTACATAAAAGGAGTAGAAACAAATGAAAAAAGTTTTAAAAGTTTTGTCTGTTCTCCTGGTAATAGCCGTGATCGCAGCGGCATTTGCAGGATGCTCAGGCGGATCGGTTACTGCAAAAGTTATAGAGATCAATCTTTCCGATGAGGAATATGCTTTCGGCGTTGATAAGAATCAGCCGGAACTTATGGAAGAAGCGAATGCTCTTATTGCAGAGATTAAGTCAAACGGTACGCTGGACGAGATCTGCAACCGCTATTTTGCCGGCGGAGAGCCTGTCGGTGTAACTTCAGCACAGCTTGATACCTCAAAGGACCAGCTCGTTGTTGCAACAAACGCTGAATTTGCTCCGTTTGAATATAAGAACGGAGATACTTTCTACGGAATTGATATGGAGATCGCCAAGCTTCTTGCTGACCGTCTCGGTAAAGAACTCGTCATTCAGGATATGAATTTTGACGCCGTTCTGCTTTCTGTTCAGCAGCAGAAGAGCGATATAGGCATGGCAGGTCTTACCGTATCTCCCGACCGCGCAGCTCAGGTTGATTTCACGGATTCATATTATTCGGCTTCTCAGCGCATTATCGTAAGAAGTGACGACACAACCTTTGATAACTGCAAGACAAAAGAGGATGCGGAAGCGATTCTCAACGGCTTTGATTCCGATGTTAAGATCGGCGGTCAGAACGGCACAACAGGTCAGTCCTATGTTCAGGGCAGCGAAGATCTGGGCTTTGCCGGTCTCAAGGCTGAGTTTGTAGGCTATTCAAACGGTTCTCTTGCTGTTCAGGATCTTCTTAACGGCAATGTTAATTATGTAATTATTGATGCTGCTCCGGCACAGGCCATCACAACATCAATCAACTCAGTAAACTGAACGCACTGAATCAGATCCAATTCAAAAAGCCTCGCCCCGCCAAGCGGGTGAGGCTGTTTTTAAGTGTTTAAAGGAATTGTTATGCAGAATTTTGACAAAAAGTTTGAAGTTTTTCTTCAAAGCTTCATTGACGGAGGCGGTTATAACGATGTTTTAACCGGCCTGAAGAATACGCTTATTATTGCTGTTATCGGTCTGATAATAGGTATAGTGCTCGGCACGCTTATAGGTGCTGTAAGAGTCGTTCCAAAGACGAATCCTGTTATAAAAGTGCTTGATAAGCTCTGCGGAATCTATGTATCCCTTTTCAGGGGCACGCCTATGGTCGTTCAGCTTCTGGTGTTTTACTATGTACTGATGCCTATTTTTGGAATACATATGAATTCTGTTTCCGTGGCCGCAGTGGTTTTCGGTATGAATTCGGGCGCTTATGTTTCGGAAATCATGCGCGCCGGCATACTTTCTGTGGATCCGGGTCAGATGGAGGGCGGACGTTCCGTTGGCCTCAGCTACAGCACAACTATGATGAAGATCATCATTCCTCAGGCGGTAAAAAATATACTTCCCACTCTGGGTAATGAATTCATATCTCTTATTAAAGAGACCTCGGTCGTAAGCTTTGTAGGCGCAATGGATCTCTATGTTGCGTTTAACAGAATGGGCTCGAACAACTATGAGTTTATGGTGCCTTATCTTATCATGGCTGTGATCTATATTGTTGTGGTATTTGTGATCTCAATGCTTATCAAGCTTATGGAAAGGAGCCTGCGCAAAAGTGATAAAAGTATGTAATCTTAAAAAGAGTTTCGGCGACAATCTCGTCCTCAGGGGCATCGATTACGAGATACATAAAAATGAAAAGATCGTTGTTATCGGACCGTCAGGCTCGGGAAAGAGCACTTTTTTAAGATGCCTTAATCTGCTTGAGACGCCTACAGAGGGCGAGATCTGGTTTGACGGTAAGCTTATCACCGATAAAAAGACCGATATCAATGAAGTACGCAAGCACATGGGCATGGTCTTTCAGCATTTCAATCTCTTTAACAACAAATCTATTATGGATAACATAACGCTTGCTCCCGTTCATCACAAACTGATGAGCAAGGAAGAGGCAAACGAGAAAGCGCTTTCCCTTTTAAGAAGGGTTGGGCTTGAAGATAAGGCGGACGCTTATCCCTCCAGCCTGTCCGGCGGTCAGAAACAGAGGGCGGCAATCGTGCGTTCACTTGCTATGAACCCCAAAGTTATGCTCTTTGATGAACCTACCTCCGCTCTTGACCCTGAAATGGTCGGCGAGGTGCTTCAGGTGATGAAAGATCTTGCGAATGACGGTATGACGATGGTTGTCGTGACTCACGAAATGGGCTTCGCAAGAGAAGTCGCTTCAAAAGTTCTTTTTATGGACGACGGAATCATACAGGAGGAGAACACCCCCGAAGCATTCTTCACCAATCCTCAAAATCCCAGACTGCGCGATTTCCTCTCCAAAGTTCTTTAATAAAAAATACAGCCGCTCCGTTATCGGAGCGGCTCAGCGTGTAGAAAAAGTTAAAAATTTAGAAAAGTATGTATCCCTACACGCTGAATAGGCTTCGAGAAATCGAGCTGAATTTCGCATTTGGCAATTCGTAGGCGTACAATGGTACGTTAGAATTGGCAAAGGCGGAAAGCGCAAAGCCGCTCAAGTTGAGGACTTGAGCGGCTTTATTCCTTTGTAAGGACTAAAACGGAGTGATGTGGGCATCGTTCCCTACAATTCAATATTTGTCAAACAAATTTGTTTGTTGCGCGTTTCAGCCGACTTTATCGACAGCCTGAGCCGCTCCGTTATCGGAGCGGCTCGTTTTATCTGAACGCAAGCTCATTGGCAGCCGAATGCGCGATGAAAAAATCAGTCATTTCGTTTATGCATTCTTGTGAATACGTGGGCTGCGGATCCAGAACGGAAAAAACATGCGGCAGTTTTCTGCCCGTGTATTTTCCGCTGAAATCATGCAGCTTGTTTTCTATTCCGAAACGGTCAAGTGTTTTTTTCATTTTATAGGAATGTCGTCTGAGAAAATCTCCCGATGAAGTTACTATGTAAAACGGCGGAAGATTTTTAACGGCAATATGATCAACATTCATGTATTTATAATATTTGCTGCTTTTATAATTCTTTCCAAGCAATTCCGGCAGATTTATATTCATTATGAAATCAGGACCGGTCAGGTCTGCGGCAGGCGAGACCGCTCCGACAGCTCTGAATCTTAATTGCGGTTCTCCCACGGAAAAATCCTGCCGAAGTATGTAGGAAGATGAAACTGCCGCAGCGCAGAATGCAAGGTGGCCTCCCGCCGAATCACCTGTGAGAAAACAGTTGTTCATATCAGCCGGGTAGTTTTTACCGTTTTTGCTGATCCAGTCGAAAGCTGAGAATATATCCTCGATTTGGTCCTGAAATCTGTATTGGCCTGCCAATCTGTAGTTCATGTTGAATACACAGAAGCCCTTGGCTGCAAGGCTCATGCAGTAATATTTGTTGATTTCCTTGCTTCCTGCCATCCAGCCGCCGCCGTGGATGTCGATGATTACGGGGAGCTTTTCGAAAGATTCCTGCGGGTAATAAACGTCAAGCAGGTGTTCTTTAAGATTGTCATCCTCATAAGAAAGATCCGTCTTTGCGGTTATGCCCGGCGGAGGAGTCTGCCGGTTCAGCCTTTTCATGTCGTTTTTTTCATTTTCTTTCCAAAACAGTTTTAATATCGGAGTAAAAAAAGACATATTTTCACCTCATAGTTGTGTACTAAATATATTCGGACCGCTGAAAATCCATATAAAAAATCTGTGATTATAAATACGGTCCGTTAAGCTGCGTTTATGATCTTTTCAATAAACGGTTCAACTTCTTTCGGCTCAAGCTCCATTACCATGGCGATTTCACTGTGGATTATATTCTGGGCCTTTCTGTAATATTTTTCGTCCAGCACGGAAAGATTTTTTCCGCATTCTTCCATTTTCTGCTTTTGGTCATGCAGTGTCTTAAGAAGTGAGAGCAATTCTTTTCTGTCCGCTGCGCTGATGATTCTTCTGTATTCTTCGCGGCGCGTATTGGCGTTCTCATCCCAAATTGTATCACAATCCGGTATAGATCTGATCATTTCCATGATCTCACTGCGGCTCAGCACCTTTTTCATCTTTGCGGTTAACGCTGTATTGTCTACCGGCACAAAAATAGTTTCCCTCGAATCAAAGAAAGGAGAAAGTATATAATAGATCTTTGTTTCACGCGCAAATTTCTCCTCTTTGATATTTGTGATCTCGCAGGCCCCGTTTGAACCGTAGATAAACACGTCCCCTATTTTATACATTGTTTCCCTCCTGACTATAATACAAACCGTAAAATACGCTTTACCGATTTTTAGATACATTCTTATTATAACACGTTTTGTAAAAAAATAACAGAAAAACTTTACAAAAAGTAGAAAAAAATATTTTCAGTAATTTGATGGCGCTTATTAAGGAAAAACTTTTTAATGTTTCTTGCCAAAGCGTTGTCATATATGTTAAAATAAAATGAACAGTTTTTTAATTTATTTATATTGCAAAGGAGAGACGGGCGTTGAAAAAAAGATTGCTTACATTTATCTTATCCCTATTTGTGTTTTCTGCCGTTATCGCGGGAACATCCTGGGTCTTTGCCTATGAAGCCCGGGCGGCTGTGAGTTCTGATGATTATTCTCTGAGCGGCAACTCGGTCATGGCTGTCGGCACAAAGCAGGAGCTTCAGGTGGTCCTCAGAAACGGAGCCGATGCAGATAAACAGTCCTTCACCTCAAGCAACACTTCTGTAGCCACAGTGACATCAGACGGGGTTGTGACTGCAAATAGGACGGGTTCGGCAACGATTACATACTCGCCGGACGGAAACTCAAAAAAGAGCGTATCAATCGCGGTTAAGGCGATGCCGACTTCGATAAGTATTTCCGCAACAAGCAAAACCCTTAACGAAGGGCAGAGCTTTAGTCTTAACGGCAGGGTGGAAAGCTCCGCATATCAGACCCCGGTCTATTATTCTTCGTCCGACAGCTCTGTTGCAACTGTTGTGACCGGCGGAAAGGTCACTGCCGTAGGAGAGGGCAAGGCTGTTATCACCGCCTTTACGGAAAACGGTTTGCGTGCATACTGCACGGTTTATGTATATGATAACAACGCCATATCTCTCAATCAGAAAGCAACAAAGATTGCTATGGATTACGACAATGTTGAGAAGATCGTTTACGGCACAAGCGTTCGCGGCAGAAATCTGGAAGCTTTCGTAATAGAGGGAAACGGAAATAACAGCAAAACCATATTCTGCACTTTTGCTGTTCACGGATTTGAAGACAGTTACGCAAAAGACGGAAAGGTCCTTGTTGAGGCGGCAAACAATATCATAGAGTATTTTGCCGAGAATCCTGAAAAACTTCGGGATTACAGGCTTGTTGTTGTGCCCTGCGGAAATCCGGACGGTACGATTGATGGCGTAAACAATCTTCGCTCCGGCTCAAACGCTTTCGGCAGATGCACCGCAGCTCATGTTGATATGAACCGCGACTTTATTTCAGGCAAATTTAAAGGGCAGGAGAGCCGCGCGCTCAGAGATCTGATGAAGCAGTATAAAATGAATATATATCTTGATATTCACGGCTGGCTTAACACTGTGCTCGGTGATTCGGGCCTTGTGGATATATTCCGCAGCACCAATGGGCTCTCAAGAGACCAGAGTGGCTCATACGGTACTTCACAGGGATATATTATCGGCTGGGCAAAGGAAAACCTCGGAGCACGTTCGGCACTTGTTGAGCTGAGAAGCCCTTCAAGCGCAAATTACAGAAATATCGCCAAAGGAATAGAACAGGCGGTAAGCGGCAGCTATCATTCCTCTGATTATGATGTTGCGTATTCCGATTCGATTTCTTGGGCAAGAAACCTTCGTGTTACGGAAAACACCGACCGTTCTGTTTCACTGAGATGGGACAGTGTCTCAGGCGCTAAAGGATACGCCGTTGAATATCAGTATAACGGAGCATGGCACCAGTACACGGATGTGTTCGGTCAAAATTCCGTCACATTGGGCGGGCTTCAGAGCGGAGCGCTTTATGCTTTCCGTATCCGGGCGTTCACATATTCGGGTAATGTGCGCACCTATTCAAATTCCTATTCAGACAGGATAACCTGTTACACATTACCGCATAAGGCAGGAGCGCCGAGCGCTGCCGCACGGTCGGTTGACGGTACCGAGATCAAATTGACTTGGGGTCTTCAGCTTGATTCCAACGGTTATGTTATCTATATGAAGTCGGGCAGCAGTTGGAAAAAGTTGGCTGCTCTCGAGGGAAATATGACAAAATATTACACGGTTACAGGTTTGAAATCCAACACGCAGTACACCTTTGCCGTGGCGGCATACAGAGGCAGCGAGACGAACACAAGCACGCTCAGCAATTCGTACACAACTTATACGGCTTGCGATATACCGTCGGATTTTGATGCTGTTGCCATTGACCCCTCAAGGATCGAAGTGACTTGGGATAAGGTAAGCTCAAGCGGATATTACATTCAGTGGGCTACAAACAGCAGCTTCACGCAAAATGCAGACGGCTGCTATATATATGATGGAAATGCTACCGAATATACAATAAATACAAAGCAATTCAGCAAAAATTACTATGTTCGTGTAAGAGCCTTCCGCACTTACGGTTCCGAAACAATCTACGGCGCCTTTACAGAGACGGTTTCAACTAAAAACAGTCTGTTCAGGGCAGACGGAATCAAGATCACGGCGCGCGGCGGAGACGGCGAAAGAGCGAAAATAGAGTGGAATGCCGTCGACGGAGCTGTGAGATATGAAGTCTATGAGATCACAAACGGTGTAAACAGACTCAAAGGCGAAACAACAGACACCAATTTCACATTTACCGATCTTGTGCCCGGATGGACATATGAAGTGAAGATCATAGCATACGGAAGCGACGGAAGGACTTCGGAAAGCGAAGGGTATACGTTCGGCGCAGCTTGCCCGACCGTGCAGAATCTTAAGGCAACCATTACGGGAATGCATTCGATTCAAGCCGAATGGGATGTAACAACGAGCCACGGTTACCGTCTGGAATGGTCTACAAG
>OIXR01000581.1_pt1 | contig 32949 bp, 34 predicted proteins | sample 1587831 | NCBI WGS metagenome assembly OIXR01 (sample SAMN03283263) | human gut metagenome | biome: human-associated habitat; material: feces | host: Homo sapiens | place: USA | collected 2013
TCTTTGAAGGTGAGAGGTGCGGGCTGATCCTTTCGATGTTCACCTATCTGTTTTTCCATCCAGACCATATTATACCAGGTATGAAATTTATATCCGCACTGGTAAAATTCTCCGACCAGACGATATCCCATATGTGTATGAAATTCAATACTGTTGTTGTCCAGATGTGGATCTTCTTTTGAAGTACAGGCGATGCAGGCATTCATGTTGAGAATTCCCTGAGCCTGCAGAGTGTGCTCCAGAGCGTCATGCAGAAGGCGGCCGATTCCCGTATGTCTCTGAGTCTGGTCTACATAGATGGACGTCTCAACAGCCCAGTCGTAAGCAGCACGTTCATGGAATGGACCGGCATAGGCATAACCGAGAATTTTATTCTGCTGTTCAGCGACAAGGTAAGGATATTTTTGGAGAGTGCGTCGAATCCTTCCGGCAAACTCTTCTGTTGACGGGACGGTATATTCGAAGGTGATGGCGGTATTGACTATGTAGGGAGCATAGATATTAAGAAGTGCAGGAGCGTCCGATTCTCTGGCTGTACGGATCGTGATTTCAGTATGAGCTGACATAAAAGATACCTCCATGATAAAATTTTTATCATGATTATAGCACTTCAGGCAGAAAATAACAGAAAAAAATGTGTTGTTCTGACAGTTGCAAATGAAATCGGGAAATGGTAAAGTTTACTGAGAAATAGATGATGACAGAAAATCGGATAAGCTGTCCAAAACAGCAGAAGAAGTGAAAGTGGGGTATATATGGCATATAGTTTCAGCGGAAGAGTCCGCTATAGTGAAATTGGAGAAAATGGCTTACTGACTTTGCCTGGAATCCTGAATTATTTTCAGGACTGCAGTACTTTTCAGTCAGAAGAGTCAGGTCTGGGAATAGAAGTTCTTAAGGAATGGAAAAGGTTCTGGGTATTATCAGCATGGCAGGTGATCGTAGAGAGATACCCATGTCTTGGAGAGAATATAAGAACTTCTACATGGGCATATGCTTTCAGGAGTTTTCTTGGAATGCGTAATTTCTGTATGGAAACAGAGGATGGAGAACGTATTGCCTATGCGAATACCTACTGGACTTATATCAATGCGGAAAATGGACTTCCGGTTAAACTGACAGAGCGCGATACAGCAGGCTATGAAATGGAAGAAAAACTGGATATGGATTATGCACCCCGTAAGATTATTCTTCCGGGCGAATATGAGCAGCAGGAAGCTTTTGCAGTACAGAAACATCATCTGGATACCAACCATCATGTAAATAATTGTCAGTATGTTCAGATGGCAATGGATTATCTGCCGGCAGATTTTAAAATCCATCAAATGCGTGCAGAATATAAACAGCAGGCGAGACTTTATGATGTGATCTGTCCGGCAAAAGCCGAAGAGGATATAAGAACAACCATTCTTCTGAATGATCAGAAGGGTGAGCCATATGCAGTTGTCGAATTTAAAAAGTAAAAAATATCGGAGGATTTTATGATCGAATTAGGAAAAAAACAGACACTTCAGGTAGTGAAAACAGTAGATTTTGGTGTGTATCTGGCAGAGGATATGAACGCGGATACAAAGCATCAGGTACTGCTTCCGGCAAAGCAGGTTCCGGCGGGGACCAAAGCTGGTGATAAACTGGAGGTTTTTATTTATAAGGATTCACAGGATCGAATGATCGCTACAACAAATGAGCCACGTCTTACAGTTGGCGAAACGGGGCTTCTCAGAGTAAAACAGGTAACGAAAATCGGTGCATTTCTTGACTGGGGCCTGGAAAAAGATCTGCTTCTGCCATATCATGAGCAGACAACAAGAATTTTTGAAGGACAGGAATGTCTGGTTGCTGTTTATGTAGATAAGAGCAGCAGACTCTGCGCAACAATGAAGGTGTATCCGTACCTTTCAAAGGAGACACCTTATAAAGAAGGTGATCGTGTGAAGGGCAGAGTTTATCAGCTCAGCGATAATTTCGGTGTTTTTGTTGCAGTAGATAATAAATATTCTGCGCTGATCCCGGCGAGAGAGGCAAAGGGAAAATATCGTCCTGGAACAGTTCTGGATCTTCGTGTGACCAAGGTCAAAGAAGATGGCAAAATGGATGTCAGTGACAGAGAGGAAGCTTATATTCAGATCAATGAAGATGCAGAAAGTGTATTCAGCATCATTGAAGAGTTTGCCGGAGTGCTGCCGTTTGATGATAAAGCTTCACCGGAAGTTATCAAAAGAGAGTTTGGACTGAGTAAAAATGCATTTAAACGTGCAGTGGGCCATCTTCTTAAGGAAGGCAAGATTGAAATCAAAGACCGTCGTATCTACATTGTAAAATAATATAGTAAAGGATAAAGGATATGAATTTTACACATCTTCATGTTCATACGGAATACAGTCTTCTGGATGGATCAAATAAGATCCAGGAATATGTGAACAGAGTGAAAGAACTGGGCATGGACAGTGCCGCGATCACGGATCATGGAGTAATGTATGGAGTGATCGATTTTTATCGTGCAGCAAGAGCAGCCGGAATCAATCCTGTTCTTGGATGTGAAGTCTATGTGGCACCGGGGTCTCGCTTTGATCGTGAGATAGGAAGCGGGGATGACCGTTATTATCATCTGGTTCTTCTTGCAGAAAATAATCAGGGTTATGCGAATCTGATGAAGATTGTTTCGAAGAGTTTTGTGGAAGGCTTCTATTATAAGCCGCGAGTGGATCTGCAGCTTCTTGAGAAATATCATGAAGGTCTGATCGCATTAAGTGCATGCCTTGCAGGCGAAGTGGCACGTTATCTCACCAGGGGAATGTATGAGGATGCAAAAGCTGCCGCACTGCGATATCAGGATATTTTTGGAAAGGGAAACTTTTTCCTGGAACTGCAGGATCATGGGATACCGGAGCAGCAGAATGTGAACCAGCAGCTTCTCAAAATGCATCGTGAGACAGGCATTGAGCTGGTCGCAACAAATGATGTCCATTATACGCTGGCAGAGGATGCACAGCCGCATGATGTATTGCTGTGTCTTCAGACGGGAAAGAAACTGTCTGATGAAAACAGAATGCGTTACGACGGAGGTCAGTATTATGTAAAATCTCCGGAAGAGATGGAGCGGCTTTTTCCTTATGCGACAGAGGCACTGGAGAATACACATAAGATTGCTCAGCGATGTCATGTAGAGATTGAATTTGGTGTCACAAAACTGCCTAAATTTGATGTTCCGCAGGGATACACCTCCTGGGAATATCTGAATGAGCTGTGTTTCAAAGGGTTAGAAGAACGTTATCAGCCGGTTACAGAAGAATTGAAAGAACGTCTGAATTATGAGCTTTCTACGATCAAAAATATGGGATATGTGGACTACTTTCTGATCGTATGGGATTTTATCCGGTATGCACGGGATCATGATATTATGGTAGGTCCGGGACGTGGATCCGCAGCGGGAAGCCTGGTTGCCTACACGCTTGGAATCACACAGCTGGATCCTATTCGGTATGATCTTCTGTTTGAACGTTTCCTGAATCCGGAACGAGTTTCCATGCCTGATATTGATGTGGATTTCTGTTTTGAAAGAAGACAGGAAGTTATTGATTATGTCAGGCGGAAATACGGTGATGACTGTGTGGTTCAGATTGTTACTTTTGGTACGCTGGCAGCTCGTGGTGTTATCCGTGATGTGGGGCGGGTGATGGATCTTCCTTATGCACAGGTAGATACGATCGCCAAGATGATTCCACAGGAGTTGAATATCACGATCGATAAAGCTCTCAAGATGAATCCGGAATTAAAGAAAACCTATGAAGAGCAGCCGGAAATCCATGATCTGATCGATACAGCCAGAAGACTGGAGGGACTGCCCCGGCATACTTCCATGCATGCTGCCGGTGTTGTGATCAGTCAGAAGGATGTTTCTGAATATGTACCGCTTTCAAGGGCACAGGATGGTTCTATTGTTACGCAGTTTACAATGACAACTCTGGAAGAACTGGGACTTCTCAAGATGGACTTTCTGGGACTTCGTACACTGACAGTCATTCAGAATGCGGTACATCTGATAGAGCAGGATACAGGCGTGCACCTGGATATGCAGAAGATTGATTATAACGACAAAAAGGTTCTTGATTCACTGGGAACCGGTCGTTCGGATGGTGTGTTCCAGCTGGAAAGTGCCGGTATGAAGAACTTCATGAAAGAACTGAAGCCACAGAATCTGGAAGATATTATCGCCGGTATTTCATTATATCGTCCGGGTCCGATGGACTTCATCCCGCAGTATATCAAAGGCAAGAATAACCCGGAAAGCATTACCTATGACTGCCCGCAGCTGGAGCCGATCCTTGCGCCGACTTACGGCTGTATCGTATATCAGGAGCAGGTTATGCAGATTGTGCGTGATCTGGCAGGTTATACACTCGGACGAAGTGACCTCCTGCGAAGAGCAATGTCCAAGAAGAAGGGCGACGTCATGCAGAAAGAACGTCAGAACTTTGTGTATGGGAATCCGGATGAGGGCGTACCAGGCTGTATTGCCAATGGAATCGACGAGAAGACGGCAAATAAGATCTATGATGAAATGATTGATTTTGCCAAATATGCATTTAACAAGTCGCATGCTGCGGCATATGCGGTGGTATCTTATCAGACAGCCTGGTTAAAATATTATTATCCGGTAGAATTTATGGCAGCACTTATGACTTCCGTGATCGATAATCCGGGGAAAGTGTCAGAGTATATTTACAGCTGCCGGCAGATGGGAATTAAGATCCTTCCGCCGGATATCAATAAAGGAGAGGGAAGCTTCTCTGTTGACAGCGGTAACATCCGTTATGGCCTGGCGGCGATCAAGAGTATCGGAAAGCCTGTGATAGAGTCGATCATCAAAGAAAGAAAAAACGGAGGGCCATTCAGCAACCTGAAAGACTTTATCGAGCGTCTGTCAGGAAAAGAGGTCAATAAGCGTACGATAGAAAGCTTTATCAAGTCCGGAGCATTTGACAGTCTGGGTGGTACAAGAAAGCAGTTCATGGTGGTCTATGTGCAGATTCTGGATCAGGTGAACCGGGAGCGGAAATACTCTATGACGGGACAGCTTTCACTGTTTGATATCGTAAGTGATGATCAGAAATCAGAATTCGATATACCACTTCCGGATGTTGGCGAGTATGAAAAAGAGACAAAGCTTGCATTTGAAAAAGAAGTGCTCGGAGTATATCTGAGCGGACACCCACTGGAAGACTATGAAGAAAAATGGAGAAAAAATATATCCAGGACGACGTTGGATTTCCAGCTGGATGATGAAACCGGAAGAACGAAGGTGCATGACGGCGCAAAAGAGATTGTCGGAGGTATGATTACGAATAAGACGATCAAGTATACCAAGACAAATAAAGTGATGGCATTTATTACACTGGAAGATCTGGTCGGATCGCTGGAAGTCGTGATCTTTCCGAGAGATTTTGAAAAGAATCAGATGTATCTGAATGAGGAAGCCAAGGTATTTATCAAGGGCCGTGTATCAGAGGAAGATGATGCACCGAGCAAACTGATCTGCGAGCAGGTGATTCCATTTGCTCAGACGAGAAAGGAATTATGGCTGCAGTATCCGGATAAAGAGACATATCTTCAGCAGGAAGGGATGCTGCAGGATATTTTGAAAGTCTCTGAAGGAATGGATGAAGTTATCATTTATTGCAAAAAAGAAAAAGCAGTAAAACGCCTGCCAAAAGGCTGGAATGTGACAGCAGATGAGGTGTTGTTGAGCAGATTGACGAATTATCTTGGTGAAAGTTGTGTAAAAGTTATAGAAAAACCCATTGAAAGCGTGCATTAATTCATGTACAATATCATCGGAGAGAAATGATAATGGTTAGAAGATAATTGGAACAAACTAATACAATGGAGGAATGAATCATGGCAGACAAAAAAGTAATTCGTACAATAGGTGTATTGACAAGTGGTGGAGATGCTCCTGGAATGAACGCAGCAATCCGTGCCGTTGTTCGTACAGCACTGGGTAAAGGACTGAAAGTAAGAGGTATCAGAAGAGGATATCAGGGACTTTTAAACGAGGAAATTATCGATCTGTCAGCCAGAGACGTATCCGATACAATTGAGCGCGGAGGTACAATTCTTCAGACAGCCCGTTGTGCAGAGATGCGTACAGAGGAAGGTCAGCAGAAAGCAGCAGCTATCTGTAAAAAATATGGTATTGATGGTCTGGTAGTCATCGGTGGTGACGGATCATTTGCCGGAGCTCAGAAACTTGCTAACTTCGGAATCAACACAATCGGACTTCCGGGAACGATCGATCTGGATATTGCCTGTACGGAATATACAATCGGATTCGATACAGCCGTTAATACAGCTATGCAGGCTATTGACAAAGTACGTGATACATCAACATCTCATGAGAGATGCTCTATCATCGAGGTTATGGGTAGAGATGCAGGATACCTTGCACTGTGGTGCGGTATTGCAAACGGAGCAGAGAAGATTCTGATGCCTGAAGAGCATGATTATGACGAAGATAAGATCATTGCTGATATTCAAGAATCAAGAAAACGTGGAAAGAAGAACTACATCATCATCAATGCAGAAGGTGTTGGAGATTCTATGAACATGGCTAAGAGAATTGAAGAAGCAACCGGTATGGAGACAAGAGCAACGATTCTCGGACACATGCAGCGTGGTGGAAGCCCAACATGTAAAGACAGAGTATACGCTTCTATCATGGGAGCAAAAGCCGTAGATCTTCTGCTTGAAGGAAAGACAAACCGTGTTGTAGGTTACAAACATGGCGAGTATGTAGACTTCGATATTGATGAAGCACTTGGAATGACAAAAGGAATTCCTGCTTACCAGTATGAGATTGCAAAAGAGCTGGCTCTGTAATTAAAACCGGAATAAAGAATAAAAAGTTATCTGTTTTATGGCAGGTAACTTTTTTTATGGTAAAGTATACAAGGGAGGTTTCGACATAAAATCTCTTGAAAATGCACGTCCAAGACGGTACAATAGTAAAATATGGTGGAGTATTCATAAAAGGAGATTTAATATCGTGGAAAATAAAAACAGGAACACTGCAGCAATCGGTGTGTTTGATTCGGGAGTCGGCGGTTTGACCGTCACAAGAGAGATCATGCGTCAGCTGCCGAATGAAAATGTAGTATATTTTGGGGATACAGCAAGAGTTCCATACGGAAGTAAGTCAAAGAATAACATTATCCGTTTTTCCAGACAGATCATCCGTTTCCTGAAGACAAAGAATGTAAAGGCAATCGTGATCGCATGCAACACGGCCAGTGCACTGGCGCTGGAGACGGTGAAGGAAGAATTTGATATTCCGATCATCGGAGTGATCGTACCGGGAGCAAGAGCTGCCGTAAGAGAGACGAAAAACGGTCAGATCGGCGTACTTGGTACAGAGGCAACGATCAAGAGCGAGACTTATACCAAAGAGATCAGAAAACTTATGCCGGAAGCGGAAGTTATAGGAAAACCATGTCCGTTATTTGTTCCGCTGGTAGAAGAAGGATTTGCAAAGCATAAGATCACAGAAGAAGTGATCGATATCTATCTGTCCGATATGAGAAAGTCGGAGATTGATACACTGATTCTGGGATGTACCCATTATCCGCTTCTCAGATCCAGGATTATGGCATATTTTGGAGAGTCTGTACATATTGTAAATCCGGCGTACGAGACAGCGATGGATTTGAAGCAGATACTGGAAGAGCAGAAAATTGCCAATACATCGGGAGAACCGGCGGCATATGATTTTTATGTCAGTGATGCAGCAGAAAAGTTTAAGAAATTTGCCAATTCAATCTTGCCATATGATGTAGATAAGACACAGGCAATTGATATTGAAGATTATTAGGAGAATATATGACAAAAGACGTATTATTAAGTATATCCGGTCTGCATCAGGATGTGACCGGGATAGAAGCGCAGGGTGATGAGCCAGGAAATGAACCGATCGAAGTGATCGCACCTGCGAATTATTATGAAAAAAACGGAAAACATTATGTGATTTATGATGAACTGGTAGAAGGAATTCCGGGAACGATCAAGAATAAGGTCAGAATTATGGATGACCAGAAGGTTGAGATCATTAAGAGTGGGATTACAAATACGCATATGGTATTCGAGAAAGACAAGATCAATATGACACAGTATGAGACACCATACGGTGAGATGATGATCGGGGTCTTTACAAAAGATATCCGGTTCGAAGAACAGGATGAAAAGATCACGGTACATGTGAACTATGCGTTGGATATCAACGGAGATCCGGTTGCAGACTGTAATATAGACATAAAAATAACAGCATTGGGTCAGTAAGTTCCAATGCTGTTATTTATTAAGTACTTATTTGTTTCTTAATCTTGCAAAAAATCCTTTTTTCTTTTCCGGTACGTCCAGCGGACCTCTTACACCTTTTACTGCTGTGATGTAAATACCGCTGATAGTAGCTTTTACTTCTTTTTTAACCGGGATCAAAGGATAAACCTGTGCATCGCACATAAGTGTCATGATCTTTGGTCCGACTTTGGCTTTTACTACCGGTACTTTAGAACGACGAAGATACTTTGGTGTATTTTCGATTACGATATCCGGTAAGCCGGCTTCTTTTAATTTCATACGACCTTTATCGATAACCAGAATGGAAACAGTCTGTGCAACTGCATCAAGTTGTGCCTGCTGATCTGCCTGTTTCTTCTCGGCTTTCTTTCCAACGAAATATAATACAACACATGCAACGATCAAAATCACAAGGATTACCAATAATACAATTGTAAATGTCTTCACAATAAACCTCCTATATTCTATATTCCATAACAAATATTCTAACATTGTTTTGGTGGGAGTGCAAGAAGTATACGGGAAAAGTAGACGATTTTAAAATGAAAAATTTGATAAAAGAATGAAATATATGTGAAAATGCTATGAAAGTTTTTCTAAATGTGATATAACAAAGTAGTATGCGTAAACGTATACCAAGAAATCAGATGGGATTATGATGCCCACCTTAAAATGAATAATAAAACGAGGTGCACTATGAAAAAGAAAGTGGCAATGTTATTAACAGGTGTTATGGCAGTCTCTCTTATGATGACTGGTTGCCAGTCTGCCAAAGGTCTGGAAACAGAGAATATTAAGATTTCTGTTTATAAAGGCGTTGAGGTAGATAAGGTTGACAAACCAAGTGAAGTAACGGATGATGATGTGAATACACAGATTCAATCAGTACTGGATGAAAATTCAACAACAGAAGAAGTAACAGGCCGTGCAGTAAAGAAAGGTGATACAGCGACAATTGATTTTGTCGGAAAGATGAACGGAGAAGCATTTGACGGCGGATCATCCACAGATTATCCATTGGAGATAGGTTCAAACTCTTTCATCGATGGATTTGAAGACAGTATCATCGGACATAATGCAGGCGATACCTTTGACTGGAACGGAAAGTTTCCAGAGAATTACAGAAGTTCTGACCTGGCAGGAAAAGATGTTACATTTACAATTACAGTAAAATCTATTTCCAAAAAGAAGACACCGAAGCTTACGGACAAGTTTGTAAAGAAGGTGTCAAAGGAATCTAAGACAGTAAAAGAATATAAAGAAGAAGTGAAGAAGTCGCTCGAGGAAGATAAGGAGAAGACATATAATGATTCTTTACAGCAGGCAGTATGGAAGCAGGTTCTTGATAATACAAAAGTTAAGAAATATCCGGAGAAAGATGTAAAGAAGATTGAAGATTCTCTGATCTCTCAGTACAAATCTGTTGCAGAAGCTTACAATATGTCATATGATGATCTGATCAAACAACAGATGGGAACAACTGTTGAGAAATTCGAAAAGCAGGTAACAAAAGCTGCAAAATCCAGTGTAAAGCAGACATTGGCAACAAAGGCAATTGCAGATAAAGAGAACATTAAGTTAGATGATGAGACTTATAAGACAGAGCTTAAGAAGATTGCGGATGCATACGGATACGACAGTGTGAAGGCTCTGAAGAAAGCCGCATCCAAGTCAGAGCTGAAAGAGATCGCACTGAATGATCTTGTAAAAGAATGGCTGGCTAACCAGTGCATTCAGGTTGAGACAAGCTCAAGCAGTTCATCAAGCTCAAGCAGTTCATCAAGCTCAAGCAGTTCATCAAGCTCGAGTGATTCATCAAGTTCAAGTAGTTCAGACTCAGGCAATTAAGCCGGACTGAATTGAAAGCAAAAGAAAATATAAAGATAAAAAACTCCCCCGGAGTTTCTGGCATGGCACCATTCTGGTGCGGCAGAATAGGCGGGGGAGTTTTTTTATCTTAAGCATTATCTGGAAAGATTTCTTTCCACTCACCGGGACGCAACGATTCATCAAGTACAATATTTCCGATGGAAATGCGTTTCAATTCAATCACGCAGCAGTGGACCGATTTCATCATGCGCCGGATCTGACGTTTCTTCCCTTCGGAAATGGTAATTATTCCATAGGTAACAGGGTGTTCAGGACGGTTTTTGTGGATATCTTTTTGAATCTCCACCGGTAATGTGGAAAGAATATCGGACATTACCGCATGTCCTGTTACGGTAATTTCAGCCGGGACGGTCGGGGTATCAGCGCCTTTCAGAATGACACCTGTTTCCAGCTTGTGTACCAGTTCCGGTGTCAGATTGCCGAGAAGGGTGAATTCATAAGTTTTCTCTTTGTGATAGGAAGGATGAGTAAGCTTCTGATTGAAGATACCGTCATCTGTGATCAGGAGAAGTCCGGTCGTCTCACGGTCAAGGCGTCCGACCGGAGAAAGCCTGTCATTCTGTAATTCTTCAAAATAGTCCATAACCGTCGGATAGCGGTCATCGCGTCTGGCAGTGACACAGCCGAAAGGTTTGTGAAACATGTAGTAGTGAGGCATTGTTGTGACTCCTTTATTGGTTCTTTTCAGAGTTGTTCCGGGGAAAATCTCTGTGTAAAGCATACCACAGAAAAAGGAATAAATGATTGCTTATTGACAAAATTTATTAATTATGATATTTTCTTTTAGATGATAAATGACCGATGGGGGAGTAACAGGCGTATAACGCAACAAGTCAACATACTGATCGATGGATCTGGCTTGTTTTAATTTGTGAGACTCATGTGTAGCTGTAATATCTATGCGTGGACTCTCTCTATCCTATAAAGAAAGTATAGACCAGGTATGGCAGGCAGCTGCTGTATCTGTTTTTTGTTGTCATGCGTTTGAACTTAATTTTGGAGGAAATGATAATGGAGTGGAATTTTTTATTCTTTATGAACAGTGCCTTACTTGGAGTAGGGTTGGCAATGGATGCATTTTCGGTCTCGCTGGCAAATGGAATGAATGAAAAAAATATGAAGAAATCAAGAATGGCTTATATTGCGGGAGTATATGCATTCTTTCAGTTCCTGATGCCTATGATAGGATGGATATGTGTGCATACGATCGTACAGGTCTTTGGACAGTTTCAGAAGTTCATTCCGTGGATCGCATTGATTTTGCTTTTGTATATCGGAGGAAGCATGATCAAAGAATCTATGCAGAGTGAAGAGGAAAAGGAAGAAGTGAAAAGATTAAGTTTTGCCGTGCTTATGATGCAGGGGATTGCAACATCGATTGATGCGTTGTCGGTAGGATTTACCACTGCCGGGTATGGTTTGGTTATGGCTGTAGTCTGTTCACTGATCGTGGCAGTGGTAACGTTTGTGATATGTGAGACAGGGTTGTGCCTCGGTAAGACTCTGGGAACAAAGCTGTCAGGAAAGGCAGATGTTCTGGGAGGTGTAATCTTGATAGGAATCGGAATTGTGTCATGGGGACGGGGAATGTGACTTTTTTTCTGTCTCCGGTGGCAGGCTGCGTAAATACGCTGTGTAAAATAATTTTGACACGAAAATTGATGCGAAAAACGGTCATGTAAAGGAAGTTTGATAGACATTGGACACGCAATGTGGAAAGATGTTCCCGAAAGGAGAAACACAGATATGGAAATTGGAAAAAACTAAAAGACGCTCGTATGAAATCCGGATTTACCCAGGAAGCAGTTGCAGAAAAGATTAATATGTCCAGACAGACTATTTCAAACTGGGAAAATGAAAAATCCTATCAGGATATTATAAGCGTCATTGAGTTGAGCAGCCTTTATTCCATAAGTCTTGATGATTTATTGAAAGGGGACGAAAGAATGATGGAACATCTGGAAGAAAGCACAAATGTAGTCAAAAGCAATCAAAAATTGATAGGAGCGATCATACTTAATATTATCACGGTCATTCTGTTAATTACCTTAAGTATGTTCCTGCCGGATAAGAACTATTATCTGATTATGGTATTTTGTCTGGCTATTGTGAGCTCAGCAGTATTACTTTATCAGATTATCAGACGTATTTAAGGGAGAAATTATAATGGACAAAAATATTGTATTGGCTGTGATATTTGGTGCGGCCGCAGTTGTCGGAGCTATGGAAACGGTATATCAGATCTATCGGTTAACGGTGATGGATGCAGCCGCCCGTGGATTAAAACATCCAAAATTATGGGGACTGCTTGCTGCGAACGGGAATAATTCGAGTGGGTTGTTACTATATCTAATAGGTCGAAGGAACTATCCGATGAATTCCATAGACAGCAGACAGTTAGTGGTTATGGAGAAAAGGAAAAAGGCAGCCGGTATCGGGTTAGTGTTTGTGGCTGTCGGAGCGATTGGATTGCTGGTGTGTCTGGGAAGAGTTGGTTTATAAGGCTTATATAAGGGAAACTCCGAAAGTACAAAAGGAAAATGCAGACATACATCAAAATGCCCTTGCATAGATTGTAAAAAACAATTTATGCAGGGGTTATTTTTATGAAAGATTACATTGAGGAGAGGGCAGTAGAAATCGCATATTATATCATCGAACATAAAGCCACTGTGCGTCAGACCGCGAAGGAGTTTGGGGTTAGTAAGAGTACGATACATAAAGACTGCACCGACCGCCTGGAGCAGATCAACCCGACCCTGGCGCAGAGCGTCCGTAAAGTTCTTGACGTGAACAAGCAGGAACGCCACATCCGCGGCGGACTTGCCACCCGGGAGAAATATCTTCACCAGCATCGGCACGCAGGATAAAGAGAGTAACAGAACAAAAAGCTCTTATAATTTCGGACATCAACGAGTCGATTTCATGGGATAAAAGATAACAACAGAACAAAAAACTCCGCACAGATATTCTGGAGAAGCATCATATATAGACGATTCATTCGAATATCCTTGCGGAGTTTTTATACAACTAATTATTTCCAAGAATTATGATGTCTCGAATTGTAAAAACACAGCCTTCATAATCATAAGAACAACATCACCAGTTTAAAGATCCAGTTGGCGGCGACCCCGGCGCAGAGTCCACCGATCGTGTGGCTTAAAATTGCCTTTCCGGTCAGCCTGTTCGCTTTAAGTGAAGACATCATAGCCACATGTGTGCTGAGGTATCCGCTCCAGCACATGCACATTGCAGTGAATACGGCTACGTCATTGGCGAGGACGGTTCCGGCTTCTGCCATGTGCGGTACCAGTCCGATTGCGGCACCGGCAGCACCGAGTGCCGTGATCGGAACGGAGATTCCGGATGCATCTGTGAATCCAAAAAGCGGTGATAAGATGAATTCAAGCTTCTTTCCAAGCCATGGAAGGAAAGCGATTCCTTCATAAGCGGCACCGGTGTAAGTTCCGTCTGCAGATGCGCCGTTGGTCAGCATCATGACCAGTGTACAGATGGTGATAACGCCCGGGATGATGGCAAGGCCGACATCCACACCGTTTTTACCACCCTCAAGAAGTGCCTCGATGGCACGTCCGCCGATGCCTCCGTCACGGATCTCGCGGGTATTCATGATGGCATCCATGTCTTCATGTTCTTCGAACTGTACGCAGTATTCTTCGGTTCCATATTCTTTCTTGGTGAAATGAAGCATGATGCGGACACTGATGATACTGCCGATTATAGCGGAAAAGTTACCGACCAGTACAGCAGTTCCGGTGTGTCCACCTTTTAACTTCAGACCGATCATGAATGTACTTACAATCAGTCCCATTCCGAAAGATGTTCCAAGGTTCGTTAAAGCTGGAATCTGGAATTTCTTGAAATATTTACGGAAATTCTTATCTTCAGCAAGTCCCAGGATTGCCGGATTGTCGGACAGATAAGTAGTGATTACACCGAGTGCTGCGGCACCCGGCAGATTATAAAGTGGCTTCATCAGCGGTGACAGTAATTTATTCACCATCGAAATGACACCGAATTCTGAGAACAGTCCTGAAATGGCTCCGGCAAGAACCGCGATTGCCATAATATAGAAGACTGTCTCAAGAAGCAGCTGGTAGCCGGTGTTCATCAATGTGTTCAGCATATTGACACCGCCCATTTTCATACCCATACCACCGAAAATTCCTAAAAAGATTGCCAGAAAGACGAATCCTTCAAGACTGATGGATTTTTTTGTTCTTTTGTTTCCCATAAAAAACCTCCAATATTTTATACACGTATTTTATCCAAGTTTCCCAGCTTATATAAAACGCATAGTAATAAGATACTATATAATTAAATGGAAGTCAATCGTTGTTTACAAATTGTGCATATAAGATAAAATGATAGTAGATAATAAAAATAAATTATACATAATTATTATGAATTGAAAAAATTTTATTGAAATGCTAATATAAAAATGGATATATTAATAGAAGAGATAAATAAATCGGATGTATGAAATGTTGTTAAAAATTGCAAAAAGTTAAAATTAAGGAAGAGAATGAAGGAGGACAGCAGACTGTGGCAACAGTTGGAGGAAACAGACAGGAAAAGAGAAAAAGGATTATGTCGTATTTCATCAATGCGACAATTGAATTAATGGAAAAAGAAGGAATTGAGAATCTGACGATCAGGAAGGTTGCAGAACAGGCAAAATACAACAGTGCAACGCTGTATCATTATTTCTCTAATCTGGATGAACTGGAATTATTTGCAAGTGTAAAATGTCTGGATGAATATATGCAGGAAACGTTGATACACAAGGCCGAGGGAAAGGATTTTCAGGAGTGGTATCTGGGACAGTGGCGCTGCTTTTGCAGACATTCGTTCCAGAGACCGAGAATCTATAACTTCTTATTCTTCAGTCCGGAAGGGACACAGAACCTGAATGAGGTTTTCCGGAGATATTATGAGATTTATCCAAATGAAAAGGAAGAAAAGACAGAAGATTACGAAGGATTTTTGAAAGAAGGAGATTTCTTCAAACGCAACGAAGATCTGCTAAGAGATGTGATCAGAGAAAGAAATTATGAGATATCTGAGCAGGAGATCAAAGAACTGAATGAAATGAGTGTGCTGATCTATCGGGGAATGCTTGCAATCATGCGAAGTGACAGGGACAAGCCGACGGTAGACGAGGCGGTGGATAAGACAGTCAGATATCTGGCGAAGACACTGGATGCGTATCATCTGGGATAGAGTAAGATATAATCTGGAAGGAGGTATTCCCCGTGAGAATAGTTGTCGTAGAAGACAATGAATTGTATAGAGATGAACTGTTACAATGTCTGGAGCAGGAAGAATCAGATATAGAGATCATAGGAAGTGCAGCCAATGGAGCCAGAGGACTTGCGCTGGTGGAAAAGCTAGTCCGGGAAAAAGCTGGTCCGGACGTGATATTTACAGACATCCGGATGCCGGAGATGGATGGATTCGAGATGATCGAAGCCCTGCAGAAAAGAAAGATATCCTGCAAAATTGTGATTACAAGTTCCTGTCCAGAATTTCTGTATGCAAAACGTGCAATGGAGCTTGGTGCCGTTGACTTTCTAGTCAAACCATTGAAAACTTATGAAGTCCGCAATGTACTAAGAAGATTGAGAAGAGAGCTGGAAAGCGAGAAGAAGTGGAAACACATACTGAAGCTGGATTACATTTTCCCGAATGCGATGGCAGGAAAGCTGAAAGATGACCTGCAGATAAAAGAACTCATAAAAGAAGGTTATGGAATCGCACCGGACGAAAGGATTGGCGTTCTGGGAATCGGCATGGGCTCAAATTATGAGAAATATAAAGAACAGGTGAAGCAGATTCTGAAAGAACTGGAGATTTTTAATCAGAAACAGGATTTCTGTGCGTATGCAATAGAGATGCGTGGACGTCAGAGCTTTGTGGTTCTTTTTTATCATATGGGAAATGAACAGGAGACGTATCGGTATCTGGAACAGACAATTGTTCCGATGATCTGTAATACTGCACGTGGAAGGGTGATATGTACCTGGGCGGTCAGTGATGGATTTGAAAATATGCATGAAGCGGTCAGAGAACTAGATCATGCGGCAGAATGGAATCTGATTCTGAAGAAGGGAACATTAATCTGTAAGGAAAAGATACAGGAAATTAAGCTGCATTCATATAAGTATCCGCTGCACCTTGAAATAGAAGCCAAAGAAGCACTGATGAATAAGGATTTGAAGCGTTTTAAAGAGATATTTTCCAGGTATCAGGCATATTGCAGGGAACTTCCATGTACACCACAGGAGGCAAAGGAAGGATGTACACATATCGCATTGGTCCTGATCCAGATGGCGGCAGAAGCAGGGGCATTACAGGCGCAGAGAAAAGGACAGGCCTTTCTTCAGGGAATATCGAGAGCCAATGGATGGACGGACGTAGAAGAAAAAGCAGATGAATTCTTCGAATATCTGACAAGCAAAGAAGAATGCCACAATAATATAAGTCTTCTGGTGCAAAAGGCACTGGAGCATATCCGGGAATATTATGATCAGGGAATCACGTTGGAAGAAATTGCAGAAAAACTGCATGTGACAGAGGAGTACTTAAGTACTCAGTTCCGAAAAGAAACAGGACGGACATTTACCGAGACGATCCGAGGGTACAGGCTTGAACACGTAAAAAAACTTTTGACGGTTACAAACTGGAAACTGACGAAGATTGCTGAAATGGTGGGTTATACAGACCCTAAATATATGAGCCGTGTATTCAAAGAAGAGACTGGAATGCTGCCTCTCGAATACCGGAAAAAGAACAGTTAGATTAAAAAACGTTAAAAAAACACAAATTCAGTCAAAAAAAGTCATCCTTTTTTAAATATTTCCCCCTTGTAGAAATACGGGAGAATGTTAAGATATTTCCAATAAGAAAAAAGGAGGGACCAATAATGAGTACGAAAAGTGTTATTTTTTCGAATCCAGATGATGTAATAGATTTTGTAAAGATTGTTGAAAAATATCCTTTTGACATGGATATGAAACGGGGCAGATATATTGTAGATGCAAAGTCCCTGTTAGGTCTTATGAATCTTGGATTTGACCATAAAATAGAACTGAAAGTATATGAAGAAGAATGCGAAAATCTTTGGAAAGAACTGGATAAATTTGTAGCTGCATAAGTTTACTTCTGCAGTAACTGGATATTGTATGAGAAGAATCCTCAGCGTATAATAAGAATATACGTTGGGGAATTTTTTCGGCATATAAACATTACAGGAGAGGAAAATGGGAAAGAGTAAAAAAGAGAAACAGCAGGCATATTTCTTTGACAACAAAGCTCTGCTGGCGCTGATCCTGCCACTGGTGGTTGAGCAGTTCCTGGCGGTCCTGGTAGGAATGGCAGATTCCATTATGATCGCAAGCGTCGGCGAGGCGGCGGTGTCGGGAGTATCGTTGGTGGATCAGATAATGGTACTTTTGATTAATGCATTTGCCGCACTGGCGACCGGAGGTGCAGTAGTCGCAGGACAGTTTCTGGGACAGGATAGAAAAGAGGAGGCCTGTAAATCGGCAACTCAGATGGTATGGTTTATTACTATATGTGCAATCGGTATTACGGTACTTGTATATTTAGGGAAATCATTTATCCTGCATACGGTATTCGGCAAGATTAATCAGGATGTAATGCATCATGCAGACGTTTATTTGTTGATCGTGGCGGCATCGATTCCATTCCTGGCATTGTATAACGCAGGAGCGGCAATCTTCCGTACAATGGGGAATGCGAAAGTGACAATGCAGATATCGATCATTATGAATATTATTAATATAGGAGGAAATGCAATTCTGATCTATGGATTTCATCGGGGAGCGGAAGGTGTCGCAATTCCGACACTGGTGTCCAGAATAACGGCAGCGGTTATTGTAATTGTGATGTTGTGTGATGAGAAACGGATACTTCATATAGAACGGACATGGCATTACCGGATCAATTGGGAGATGGTTAAGAAGATTCTGAGCATTGGTGTGCCGAATGGTCTGGAGAACAGTATGTTCCAGCTTGGCAAGATCATCGTACTCAGTCTTGTATCGACATTCGGAACTTATGCGATTGCGGCGAATGCAGTGTCGAATGCGATCGCATTGTTTCAGATCCTTCCGGGAATGGCAGTTACGCTGGCGATCACACCGGTTATTTCAAGATGTGTGGGTGCTGGTGATTATGAACAGGCAGGATATTATAATAAAAAATTAATGGTTATTACTTATGTCAGTATGACAGCGATGGTATTATTCATATTTTCATTATTGCCGGTTATATTAAAGGCATATAATCTGTCGGATCTTACAGCAAGAACGACGGCAGATATCATACATTTCCACGGAATCGGTGCGATATTTATCTGGCCGGTTGCGTTCAGCCTGCCTGCGACGTTCCGTGCAGCGGGTGATGCGAAGGCATGTATGTACATTTCGAGCATATCCATGTGGATCTTCCGAATCGGATTCAGTTATGTGCTTGGGAAATATCTGGGCATGGGTGTATTTGGTGTCTGGGTTGCGATGGTCATTGACTGGGTATTCCGTGCGCTCTGCTTTGTGATCCGTTATTTCAAAGGAAGCTGGAAGAAAAAGGCGATCGTATAAGATAGAAGTCTCTTGTAAAAACAGGTCTTCTATTTTATAATAGAGATTAGCCATATAGAAAACAAATAGGAGGAAATTCTTGTGAAAAAAGAATTAGTAATTGTCATTGATTTTGGTGGACAGTACAATCAGCTGGTAGCAAGACGTGTCAGAGAATGCAATGTATATTGCGAGATCTACTCATACAAAACAGATATTGAGAAGATCAAAGCTATGAATCCTAAGGGAATCATCCTGACAGGCGGACCAAACAGCTGTTATGAAGCAGATTCCCCGACATATAAAAAAGAATTGTTCGAACTAGGTATTCCGGTTCTTGGATTATGTTATGGTGCGCAGCTTATGACGCATGTACTTGGAGGAAAAGTAGAATCGGCTCCGGTACGTGAGTATGGTAAGACAGAAGTGCTGATAGATAAGAAAGATTCCAAGATTTTTGAAGGTGTATCAGAGAAGACAATCTGCTGGATGAGTCATTTTGATTACATCTCACAGATTGCACCTGGATTCGAGATCACAGCACATACAGCGGACTGCCCGGTTGCAGCAGCTGAGAATACAGAAGCAGGATTATATGCAATCCAGTATCATCCGGAAGTACTTCACACAGCAGAAGGAACTAAGATGTTATCGAACTTCGTATTAGGTGTCTGCGGATGTGCAGGCGACTGGAAGATGGATGCATTCGTAGAGAATACAATCCAGGAGATCCGCGAAAAAGTCGGCGACGGAAGAGTACTTCTTGCACTGTCAGGCGGAGTAGATTCTTCAGTGGCAGCAGGATTGTTATCCAGAGCTATCGGAAAGCAGTTGACATGTGTATTTGTCGATCATGGTCTTCTCCGTAAAGATGAAGGTGATGAAGTAGAAGGTGTATTCGGACCAAATGGACAGTTCGACCTGAACTTTATCCGTGTAAATGCGCAGCAGAGATATTACGATAAACTAGCCGGAGTAACAGAACCGGAAGCAAAACGTAAGATCATCGGTGAAGAATTCATCCGTATCTTCGAAGAAGAAGCCAAGAAGATCGGTGCTGTAGACTTCCTCGCACAGGGAACCATTTATCCGGACGTTGTAGAAAGCGGACTCGGTGGAGAATCCGGAGTGATTAAATCTCACCACAATGTAGGTGGACTTCCGGAGCATGTAGATTTTAAAGATATCATTGAGCCTCTTCGTGATCTGTTCAAAGACGAAGTACGTAAGGCAGGATTGGAGCTTGGAATTCCGGAGAGACTGGTATTCCGTCAGCCATTCCCTGGACCTGGACTTGGAATCCGTATCATCGGTGAAGTAACAGAAGAAAAAGTTAAGATCGTTCAGGATGCAGATGCCATCTACAGAGAAGAGATTGCAAACGCAGGACTTGACAAGAATATTAACCAGTATTTCGCAGCACTGACAAACATGAGAAGTGTCGGAGTTATGGGGGATGAGAGAACATACGATTATGCTGTTGCTTTAAGAGCAGTAACAACTGTAGATTTCATGACAGCTGAGGCTGCTGAAATTCCTTATGATGTACTGAATAAGGTGATGAGTAGAATTATTAATGAGGTTAAGGGAGTTAACAGAGTATTTTACGATCTGACTTCTAAACCGCCTGGAACGATTGAGTTTGAATAATTTATTAGAGCCAAGAAATGCCTATTTTACGGGCTTTCTTGGCTCTTTCTATGTCCGTTGACAATCAAATGACAATACTTTTTTAATATGATTGTAAATAATTTCTTTTTATTTAGCTGGGAATTGACTTTTCCAGTCTAAATAATCTTTTTCTGTAATCTCTTCATTTCTGAATTTCTGGTACATATCAGCCCATGCTCCAATATTATCCAGCATATTTAAAGAATCATGTCCTTTGTCTTTAAACATGAGTTGTGGTACGCCGGATTCATCCCGGTAGGCGTGCAGACCATATTGATCCTCTAAAGCAAATAATGCGTGCATGACACTAACATAAGTATCAAAGTTTGGATCAGACATGGCGTATGGACTGATCTTTAATGAGTTTGCTATTTTTTCCAATTGTTCTGATGATGGAAAACGATTCCCAAGTTCATAATTTCTAATTGCCGATTCGCTCAATCCGGACATGATTGCCAATTCTTTCTGTGTATATCCTTGATCGATCCGGAATTTTCTTATTTTCTCACCTACTGTCATAAGAAAACACTCCTTTGCTGATTGTTACTTAAAAGTATAGCATAAACAGTTCAAAAATGAAATATAAAAATAAACCGTTCATTTTTGAAATTATTCTATTGACAGTACGGAAATGAAATGTTATGATGCATATACACCGTTCGATAATGAACTGAAAAAGAAAGGAGGGATATAGATGGCTAGTAAATTATTTATATCAGCAAAAGAAGTAGCAAAAGAATTAGAAGTATCTGATTCCTATGCGTATCGTTTGATCCGTCAGTTAAATACTGAATTGGAGCAAAAAGGTTTCGTTGTTGTCAAAGGAAAAATCAGCCGTAAATATTTTGAAGAACGAGTTTACGGTATGAATGAAATGGAATAGTAGGAGGTGATGTTTTGACAGTAATTAAAAACCAAAAGTCAAATACTTACGAGGTAAGAACCTATTATAAGGACTGGACCGGCGTAAGAAAGCAGAAGACGAAAAGGGGATTTAAACGCAAATGTGATGCCCAGGAATGGGAAAGAGCGTTTAAATTAAAGGAGAATTTGAGTCTGGATATGTATTTTGAAGATTTTGTGGATCTTTATCTGAATGATATCAAATCCAGAATCAAATATAATACATGGCTGACGAAAAAGCATATTGTAGAAAAAAAGATTCTCCCATATTTTTCGAAAAAGAAGTTGCAGGAAATAAAACCTTCTGATATTCGACAGTGGCAGAACACCATGATGAACTATCGGAATAAACAAGGAGAAGGCTATTCACAGGTCTATCTAAAGACCATCCATAATCAGCTGAGTGCAATTTTGAATCATGCAGTTAATTTCTATGATTTGAAAAGCAATGCTGCACGCAAGGCGGGATCTATGGGAAAAGAAAGAACAAAAGAGATGCTTTTCTGGACAAAAGAAGAGTATATGAAGTTCATTGAAGCGGTGGCGGATAAGCCAATCTCCTTTTATGCATTTGAAATTCTATATTGGTGTGGAGTGCGTATGGGAGAGTTGTTAGCACTGACACCGGCAGATTTCGATTTTCAGGCGTGTACTATCCGGATCAATAAGTCTTATCAAAGATTAGAGGGGAAGGATATTATTACGGATCCTAAGACTGTGAAGAGTAATCGTATAATCACCATGCCGGAATTTTTAAGCGAAGAATTAGAAGCGTATATAGGAATGCTGTATGGTTTAAATGAAAATGACAGGATATTCCAAATTTCAAAAAGCTATCTTCATCATGAAATGGATCGTGGTGTGAAGTTGTCAGGGGTGAAGAGAATACGAATCCATGATTTACGACATTCTCATGTGTCATTGTTGATTAATATGGGATATTCTGCGGTGGCAATTGGAGAAAGGGTAGGGCATGAAAGTGTGGAAATCACATATCGATATGCACATTTATTCCCGACAATCCAAACAGAAATGGCGGAAAATCTAAATCAGGAAAGAGAGGAATATCTGGATGAGTGAAAAAAATCGGGATAACAAGAATCGGTGGCGTAATGTAACCATAGCGTTTCGAATGTCTCCGGAAGAAAATGCAGAGTTAGATTTAAGAGTAAAGCTTTGTGGATATCAGACGAGACAAGAATATATCATTGAAAGTGTTTTACATCAAAAGGTCACAGCAGTAGGAAATCCGTTGATGTTAGTACAGTTTAGAAAACAGCTTCGAGGGATTGAAGAGGAACTGAAAAGGGTAACTACATTAGAGGATGCCGAGGAAGAGTTGTTTACACCTATTCGAACAATGTTGGAGATATTAAATGCATTTGCAGAAGAAAGAAACCATGAAAGAAGGAAAAAAGAAAAAGCCCAGAAATAATCTGAGCAAGTTCCCTGATCATCAGAATAACTGATATACCATCCTAACAACTTGAGTATATCACAAAATTGTTGTTGCAACAATTGTTAAATTCTGTTTGCCAGGGACTTGCCCGGTTGGGCAGGAGGTGGAAATGGAAGATAATTATAGAGAAGTAAAAAAGGCAGAACCATGCCTGAAATTGATCCACATGGATCAGGTTGAAGTGGAAGAAATTGAATGGCTCTTTTATCCCTTCATACCATACGGGAAGGTCACCATTATTCAGGGAGATCCTGGAGAGGGTAAGACCACCGTGGTGTTGCAGATTATTGCAAAATTAACAAAGGGAGAACCAATACTAAATGAGATAACCGAAGAAGAAACAGGTGTAGAGCCAATCAATGTGATTTATCAAACAGCTGAAGATGGGTTGGGCGATACAATCAAACCAAGATTGTTAGCGGCAGGGGCAGATTGTTCCAGAGTCTTGGTGATTGATGACCAGGATCAGCCATTAACAATGGTAGATGCAAGGCTGGAAGAAGCGATAATACAGACGAAAGCAAGACTTGTAGTATTAGATCCAATTCAAGGCTTTCTAGGGACTGGTGTTGATATGCATAGGGCAAATGAGATTCGTCCATTGATGAAAAGAATTTCTGTATTAGCAGAGAAATATCAATGTGCCATTATTCTGATCGGTCATATGAATAAGAATAGTAATGGAAAATCATCCTATCGTGGATTGGGTTCTATTGACTTTCAAGCGGCAGCAAGAAGCGTGTTGATTGTTGGAAGAGTGAAAGATGAACCGGAAATCCGAGTGATCTGTCATGTAAAGAGTTCTCTTGCTCCGGAAGGAGATGCTATCGCCTTTCGATTAGACAAAGAAAAAGGATTTCATTGGATTGGAAAATATGACATCAGTGCAGAGGACTTATTGTCTGGTGATGGACGAGGGCAAAAGATCCGAAGTGCGAAAGATTTTTTAAAAGAGATCTTAGCAAATGGATCAATGGAACAGGCAAAAATAGCGGAAGAAGCAGAAGAACGAGGAATTAAAAAGAAAACACTTTGGAATGCGAAGAAGGAATTACAGATTGATTCTGTGAAGATAGGAAATAAATGGTTCTGGATGTTACAAGAAGAGTAAAGGAAGATGGCAAGATTACCATATCTTAAAGAATAGGGAATCTTGCCACCTTGATTAAAAAGGAGTGAAGTGATGAAAAAAGTACAGATTGATTATGAACTGTTTCGAAAATTGATCTTTTATCATTTGGGTTCAGATGATCAGTATGAAGAAGATATTCGAAATGGCTTGGAAGAAAAATTGGATGCATTAGTCAGACATGAACTCTATACGAAGTATAAGACGGCTCCTTCTGAGGAAGAGCAGGAGAAAGCACGACAGGAATATTTAGATAAGCGTGGAGTGACAGCCAGTTATCGATGGTGATGTTTGTTTTGGGAATATACAACAGGAGCGTGGCACGCACCTGTATCATACCAAACAAGGAGAATTGCTGTAGGGTGTAGCCGATACAGTACTGGCTGATTTGAAAGCTCCCGGCAGGGCGCAAGGGTACTTTTGATGGACGTTAGGCTGTCGAAAGTGCTTTTGCGTTACTTTTGACAAAAGTAACAAAACATGATCGCCATATCTGGCGTTTTAAAATGAATGAAAGGAGATTTATTGAAAAGGACAATTAGTTTTATGACAGGGAAAGGCTCCCTGAACCATAACAGTAGAAAATTTCATGCAAAGAATACGGATCCGAACAGAACCCATTGGAATGTTGAATATTGTAATGAAGATATCAAAGACGTATATCATGAATTATTTGACGAAGCCTTGAAGCGTTACAATGATAAACAGACTCGAAAAGATCGTAAGATAGATGATTACTACGAAAAGATACGTTCCGGGAAACAAGAAAAATTATTTCATGAGGTTATTATTCAGATTGGTGATAAAGACAATATGGGATCAGAAACGATGGAAGGACAACTTGCTGCAAAGATATTAGATGAATACATGAAAGGATTTCAAGAACGGAATCCTACGTTGCGAATATTTGCTGCTCATCTGCATTTAGACGAAGCAACACCACATCTACATATTGATTTTATTCCCTATGTTACAGGAAGTAAGCGAGGACTTGATACAAGAGTATCTTTAAAACAAGCCTTATCGTCATTAGGATTTAAAGGTGGTTCCAGAAGTGAGACGGAGCTAAATCAATGGGTACAATCAGAAAAGGAAAAATTAGCCATGGTCATGAGAGAAAATGAGATAGAATGGGATCAGAAAGGAACTCATGAACCACATCTTTCTGTATTGGATTACAAGAAAAAGGTTCGAGAACAGGAAGTAGAAGAATTAACGGAACATAAGAATTTATTGGAACATGATTTGCATGATATCAGTGAATGTGTGGATGAGATCCAAAAGGAAAAAGAACAGGTAGAAAAAGAGAGAGATGCGGTAATAAAAAAGACAGAAGTGTTAGAAAAACGATTTTCTGCACTAAATTCAAAAGCTGGACTTGTTGACTCACATGCACGCGAGTATGGATATTATCCGGAAGAATGGTTACCAGAAGCCGGAACTTTAGAGTCTGCAAAATCTTATCGGAAGAGAATATTTCCTTTGGTGAAAAAAGTTGCGAATATGATACAGGCATTATATAGCAAGTATTTGGATTTGAAAAACAAAAATCAAAAGCTATCAGATCAAAATATAGATCTTGAAAATCGTGTAGATCGGTTGAGAGAGGAAATATCTGTTATAAAGAAAGAAAATGTAGCTTTGTTAAATGTAGCATATGATATGGACCGGGTTGTAGCTATTTTAGGAGAAGATAAGGTGAAGGAATCAATAGAAGTGGCAAAGCATTTGGAACAGGTAAATGTAAAGCAAAAAGGTAAGAAGAGACGTATAGATAGGGATGGGAGATAAAGGGATGAAGAAATAAAATCTATGCTAAAAAAGCAAAGTCTAGACATTGTTTTTGGAATATAGTGTATAAGATTGTGAAGTTGATATAAAAATAAGAAAAACTCAAATAGATTTTTAGACAGATAGTATAGTATAATAAAGAAAACTTGAGGTGGTAAAGGAGATTTAATCGAAATATTATGAAGAAAAAATTTTGTACTACTATTTTATCTATGAGTATTTTATGCTCTTTGTTATCGGGGTGTAGTGATAAACATGCAGAAATAATAATGGATAATGCAAAAGGTTTGAATCTTACACAAGAAATAGCAGAGCGTTTGAAGCAAGAAGATTATGGAATACAGTCATACACATTTTTGAAATATATTCAAGATAACTTGCCAGGTCGGATTGCAGGCACTGAAAAAGAAAAGGAAATGGCTTCGTTTATATCGGCTATTTTGTTAAATGGAGGGTATTCCGAAAATGATATAAAAATAAAATCTTTTGATATAGAAGAAGGTGTTTCTATGATGGATGAATCAATAGAAAATGTGTTTGAGGGTGGTCAAAATAGTCGATCAAGTCAAAACATTGAAGTAGTTAAAAAAGGTGAATCGGAAAAAATCATTATTGTTGGAGCTCATTATGATAGTGCAGGAACACATGGTGTAGATGATAATGGTTCAGGTGTAGCTGTTGCATTAGAAAATGCATTACGAATGATAGATGTTGAAACACAATATACGATTAGATATGTATTTTTTGGTGCAGAAGAAATAGGAATGCATGGTTCAGGAGAATATGTTAATTCTCTTACAGAGAAAGAAAAAGACAATATTGTGTTAATGATAAACATAGACAGTATTCTTGCGGGGGATAATCTTTATTTATATGGGGGAAGTGTAAACGATAAAGGTGTTGTTGAAGATGCAGAAGCTGTAAAAAAGGCATATGAAATTGCAAAAAAGGCTAATTTACCAATGCAATTGACACCAGAAGGGAATGCAGATTACCCTCATCCAACAGGTCAAAAAAGAAGTGATCATGCTCATTTTAGTGATTTAGGAATTCCTTATATTTATTTTGAAGCTACTAATTGGCTCAATGGTTTACCAGTGGAAACAGAAAAACATGGGTTGATCATGCATTCAGATAAAGATGATTTGTCTTTTATAGAAAACGAATATGGAAATCGTGCAAAAGATACAATGGCTAATTATTCTCATTTACTTGATTTAATATTGCAAGAAAATAATTGGGAATAAGAAACAGAAGAAAATTTGAATTTGGTGGAGGAATTTTTATGAAGAAAACAACTGCTGTTAAAATTTTTCTAACCCTGATAACTGCACTTTCTCTGTTGAGTGTATTCGTTTCATTATGGATTTTTGCACTTGCCACAGGTGTATGTATCTTGGGGTGGGTTACGCTTTGGAAAAGAAGCAGAGAATCGTAATGAATGTCAATTCCAGCTTGTCGAATTAAAAGAGTTAAGAAAATATGAATTTGGAGAGGTGTTGAGTTATGAAAAGGTGGCTATCTATTTTAGCAGTATTTGGCTGTATAGTAGCGTTATCTGGATGTGAAAATGAAAAAGGACAAGCATATTTTAATGCAAAAGTTTTGGAAGTAAATAAAGAGTCTGTTGATGTTCGGTGTATAGAAGCATTTAATAGTGGGATTTCTGTTGATGAGGAATTTTCTGTTACAAAAGATGTGGTATCAGCAGGAGGAGCACCGGAATTGAAAGTAGATGATAATATCCGTGTTGTATTTAATGGTGATGTAATGGAACGTGATCCATTGAAGATAGGAACGGTTTATGCAATCTATCTTTTAGATGAAAATGGAGAAGTGATTCCAAACAACTAACAACTTTCTGCTTGTAGGGGAATTGAAGTGCTTTATGAATATTATAGTATTTAAGACTATTGGTTGATTTTAATCTATAGCATATTAGTGACAATAAAATGACAATACAATTAGATGAAAACATAGCGAATTCATACAAAACAGTTCGAAAACGAACGGTTTCAAAACTGAAATACCAGAGAAACACTAGAAAGCAGATAGAACTTTGCGAGTTTGAATAATCCATACTATTAATTAGCACACTTCATTATTCACAAATTAGCAAAAATGATTATCCTTTAAAAGGATGATAATAGGAGAGCTCTAAACATATTTAAGGTATGTTTAGGGCTCTTTTTTTGTGCATTGAAGAGTTCTTTTTAAACAAATATGTAGTGGTTTTGCGTCAAAAAAGCCAAGGAAAGAGGTGATGTTGGATTTGCAGAGTAGCAATACACACTCTTATATTTCTTATCTGAAGGATATTGTGGACGAAGAATGCGACCTGTCTGTTCGTGCAGGCGTATTGATGGAAAGACTGAAAGCCTATGAACCGGAGCTTCCAAAAGATATGGAACCGATGGTGTATGTGAATTATTGTGAGAAAAGTGAACTGGGGAATCCAAGATGTCAAAAGTTATCTGATCTGGATTCAAAAACCGTAGAACAGGACAAAGCCTGGTATGCTGATCGTGATCCCAACACCAACGAACCAAAAACGACAGCACAGATGTTTTTTACAGTATATTATGCTGAGAAGGGCGACAAGATGCTGCATCATTTCAAAGGGAAAATAGATATTGGCACTGGCAACGGAGGTCTTCTCAGTCAGTTAAAGCTGCAGAATGAAATGAAGTTGACGGATGAAAGCTGGATCAGCTATCAGCAAGGAAAAGGCAATGAAGAATATCAGAAGTATATGGAAGATCTGACAGACATGCAGAACCATGTGCTTCCGTATCTGCAGAGCTTTTGCAACCTGGAAGAACAAGGTGTGAAGGAGAGACGAGAACAGCAGGTAGCGGAAAGAAATGAAGGAAGAGCAGATGAGCGAGTAATAAGTACCGAAGCGAATGCAGTGGTTAAGGAGGCAGGAAAGACAGATAGAAAAATGGCACAGCAGAAGCAGACGGTAGATGGAAAAGATAAGAAATTATCCATTCATGAACGGCTTGAAATCAATAAGAAGATTATTCAAGAAAAACAGGGAAAAGATAAGCCGGAGAGAGGAGCTGATTTTGGTGTGAGATAATTGAAAAAGGAATGGAAGTTACTGTTTTGGTAGCTTTCATTCCTTTTTTGACGTGAGAGAAGAGTTATTTTTGATTAAATAGATTGTTACATTCGTCTATAATAGCTTCAACTGTGCGTACCTGTGAAGGCGTGAGTCGGCGGAGCTTATCTGAGAGAATCAACAGATCCTTATCTATAATTTCACCAGTGAGCAAATAGTCGGCACTTACTTCTAAAGCAGAGGAGATTTTTAACAGATTTTCAGGTCTCATTGCCCGTTTTCCTGATTCCGCATAAGAAACAAACTGGGTAGTGACTTCCCCTTTTTCTGCAAGTGCTTCTTGAGTGAGTCCCAGCTTTTTTCGACGATCCATAATTCTTTTTCCAATTTCCTGTAAACATAATTCGTTATCCGACATTAGTATAAAACATCTCCTCTCGTATTGTTAAATTATATCCACAATAGATGATAAAAATAAGCATCTACTGTTGGCTAAAATCAATAATACGATATATTATCAGAGATAAATATTGAAAAATCGTGGATGCATAACAAGTAGAAAAAGTAGTGTATGGGAATACGAAAAAGCGAACAGCTATAATGAAAGAAAATGAATTCTCAGGAGGACTATGATTATGGAACAGATGGATTTTTCAATAGAGGTATCAGAAAGTGAGATAGAAAAATTTGCAGATTATTTATACCAGAAAGAAAATGCAAAGGCAACAATCAATAAATATATGGCAGATATAAAAAAGTTTTTATCTTTTTTGGCAGATGATAAGCGGATCAATAAAAGAGTATTGTTGCAATATAAAGAATGGCTTGTTCAAAAATATGCTGTCAATAGTGTTAATTCGATGCTTGCCGCATTGAATCAGTTCCTGGAATTTTTGAATGTAGGAAATCTGAAAGTGAAAAGAATAAAAGTGCAGAAGCAGCCTTTTTTACAGGATCAGAAAGAAGTGACAGAAAAAGAATGCAGGAAATTGATTGCGACAGCTATGGCAGAAGGAAAAGAACAGCTTGCATTGTGTATTGAAACAATAGCATGTACAGGAATTCGGATCAGCGAAATAAAATATTTTACAGTGGAGCGTGTAAAATCTGGAAAGATAGAGATTTATAATAAAGGAAAGTATAGAAGGATTTTTTTGCCGAAAGTATTGCAAAGGAAACTTCTTTCCTATTGCCATAATAACCAAATAGCAGAAGGTTGGATATTTGTCACGAAAAATGGGAAGTTAAAAGACAGAAGTAATATTTGGAGAGAAATGAAACGATTAAAAGAAAAGGCAGGAGTAGCAGAATCAAAAATATTCCCGCATAATTTTCGACATCTATTTGCAAGGATTTATTATAAAGTAACAAAAGATATTACAGGTCTTGCAGATTTACTTGGACATAGCAGCATCAATGTGACGAGAATATATACAGCAACTACAGAAACAGTGTTCCAAAAGAAACTGGATAAGATTGTCGAACAGGAAATATTGGAATGTACAACATAATATCTGTTATGTTGTACAGTGCCTCTATTAACCTGTTCTACCCTATTTCTGCAAGTCATTCATTTCCTCTAAAAGAGAACTTTAAACAATAAAAATAATAAAGATTATAGCCAATTTCCCAAGAGCGGTACTTAAATAGGGCACAGCTACCAAAAAAATCAGAAAGGAACTATGTAATATGAACAGCATAACAGATAACATGGTGTTATTTAACATTATATCGTACGAAAATTAATCTGTCCATAAACAACATAACAGATATTATGTTGTATTGATTTGGCAATGGATAAGGAGTAACGATGGCATATACTGTAAGAAAATTACTTGAATCAGAACAGTTTCCAAAAATGAAGCTGCTTTGCGGTGAAAAAGGTCTAGATTTGGAAGTGAAAGGCATTCGAATAATCGAAATTGAAGATATGGAGCGATACCTGACGGGTGGTGAAATACTCATAACCAGTTTTCAGGTATATTTATCATGTAATGATCGAGAAGTAGAGCAGCATTTTGAAGATTTAGTTAAAAGTGACATAAGTGGATTCATTGTAAAGAAAAGAAAAGAATATGATCCTACAGGACGCAGATTGAGTTTATTAGAAAAACACTGCAAAAAATATGAAATTCCTCTGGTAGAAATTTCAGAAGATTTCTATTACTGGGGAATTATCCGTCATGTTATGATACAGGTATTCGATAAAGACACTGCACGCTTAAAGTATTTTAAGATTACACATGATAATTTTAATACGTTTATTTTAAAAAATAATGGATCAAGTAATACAGCAAGTGATATTATCAGATTTTTAAGTATCATGATCGAGAATCCTGTTGTATTGTATTATGGTAATCTTAATTGTATGGTTTCAACAAACTCGGACAACTCCAAGTTAATATTGTCAGATGAAATTCAGCCATATAAACCCAATATTATTACGAAATTTCAATATATGAAGCAGATGAAAGGAAGCTGTGTTCAATATGTAGTGAAATTTGCTATATTGAGTGAGGTGGAAATATATATAACAATAACAGAAGAAAATAGAGGACTGACAGAACTTGATTATATGGCAATCGAAAATGCGATTATTAACTTGCAGTATGGATTTTTGAGTGAATTTGCACAGGATGAAGTGAAAAAGAAGTATCAGAGAGATCTTATCCATAATATTCTGAATGGATTACTGAGTTCGAAAGAAATGACTGAAGCGGCAGCACAGCTCGGCATGAAAGAAAGCGATACTTACAGGGTTGTTGATTTTCATACCATCAAAAATAATGTACAAAGTAAATATACAAAAGAACAGCTTCACGAAGTAGATGTTATCGAGGGTGAATTGAAGCATCTTTTGCCGGATGCGCTTATTTACAGAAATATGGATCAGATTGTTATGATTCAACAGGTAGATTCCGAACAGACAGAACTGGAGTATCAGAAAGAGATGGAAGAAGTAGAGGATGTTATCCAGCGAAGCATTTTTTATAGAAAGAAAGATACAGACTTTCAGATTGGTATAGGAAAAAGTGTGAAAGGATATCAGAGGTTGAAAGAATCTTATCACGAAGCAAGTCAGGCGATTAAGTATATTGAGATTGTGCGTCTGGTGACCGGCGATAAGAATAAGTCGGTCGTACATTATTCGAATCTTGGATTTTTCCAGATATTCGGTGAAATTGATGATATGACGAAATTGGAAAGATACATTCCGGAAACATTAAAGAAATTATATGAATATGATGATGAACATAAAGGCGAATTGATTCCGACTTTGCAGATGTTTCTTAGCAATAATCAAAGTATCAGAAAAACTGCAGGTGCGATGTTCGTTCATTATAGAACGATATCTTACCGGATGGAAAAAATAAAAGAAATTACCGGAATAAATTTTGACAATGCAAATGAAGTGCTTGCAGTCAGCAATGGTCTGGTTATTTATAAAATGTTAAACCAATAGAACAGAAAAAGAAAGAGAAATCATGTCAAGGCATAGTTTCTTTTTTTATCAATTTTGAAAATTATATAAATGTGGTGGAACACTTTTTACAAAAATTTCTCAAAAAACTTTCCGTTTTGTAACATTACTATTTTTAAAGAAAAGAGCTATAATCTACTCGTTTAAACGGAAACCTTGAATATCTAAGTTTGAATATGGAAGCGTGAATGATGAAAAAACAGGTTGATATTGAGACAGAAAAAAAAGCAATACAGGAACCATCACTTGCACAGGATATCATTCAGTTGCTTTTGAAGATTGTTCTTATCATTTTGGCAGTCATCCTTGTTTTTACTTTTATGTATGGGATGGCAAGAATCAATGATGTATCTATGAAACCTGCAATTAAAGATGGTGACCTGGTCATGTATTATCGCCTGGATAAGAATTTTGTATCTGGTGATATTGCAGTATTCAAGAAAGATGACAGAATCACCACAGGCAGAGTTGTGGCAGTAGCCGGCGATACTGTGGACATTACAAAAGATGGGTTGATGATCAATGGTGCTACGCAGATTTCACAGGATATTTATTTTGACACCACACAGTTTCAAAATGGAG
>OIXR01000594.1_pt1 | contig 32416 bp, 41 predicted proteins | sample 1587831 | NCBI WGS metagenome assembly OIXR01 (sample SAMN03283263) | human gut metagenome | biome: human-associated habitat; material: feces | host: Homo sapiens | place: USA | collected 2013
TTTTTGTCACTTTTTTTGAAAATGCACTATATTATATTGTAGGGGTTTTTTAACCATAAAACAGAAAAGTGTCGAAATACCCATATTCAAAAATTTTTTAGTATTTTTGAAAAATTTTTTTGTCACTTTTTTTGAAAATGCACTATATTATATTGTAGGGGTTTTTTAACCTAAAAACAAAAAAATGTCGAAATACCCATATTTGAAAATTTTTTAATGTTTTTGAAAAAGTTTTTGTAATTTTAGGTTGAATTTGCACTATATTATATTGTAGGGTTTTTTAACCCAAAACTTCATTGAAAGGAGTGGTCGGAAAACATTTCCGAGATGACATACAGACTTACCATCTTTAAACTTTAAGTCTTTTTAATAAAAATGATTTAATTAATATGGAGGTAATTGTATGACAAATGAAAAATTTACATTAAATTTCAAAGAGGCTGCCGAATACTTTGGTATCGGAGAAAATAAATTGCGCAGTTTGGCGAAAGATCCTGATTGCCAATTTGCTTTACACATAGGAAATCGCACAAGAATAAAGAAAGATGTCTTGGCAAAGGTAATATTAACTTCAAATGTACTTTGATATTTAAAACTATTTACATATAACACAAAACAGAAAATATGAGCTTGATATGATATAATAAACGCGTCATATCAGCTCTTTCTAAATGAAAGGAAGATGCTATGTCAGAAAAAAGAAGAGATAATAAAGGAAGAGTTCTCCAAAAAGGAGAAAGTCAAAGAAAAGACAATCGTTATCAGTTTCGCTATACCGATAATATGGGGAAGAGACGTACTATTTATTCTTCAGATTTAAATGACCTTAGAAAGAAAGAGAAAGAAGTTCGCAAATCTATTGAAAACGGCATTAATTATGCTGAAGGAAATATCACGGTTTTGGAATTGGTAAAACGATATACCAGCTTGAAACAGGGTGTAAGATATAACACGAAAGTAGGATACAGTTCAGCTCTTAACATAATCGAAGATGAAGAGTTTGGACATAAAAAAGTAAGAGATGTAAAGATGTCTGACGCTATGCAGTGGCTAGTCAAGTTAAGTAACGGCGGCAAGGGATTCAGCTCAATAAGAAACATAAGAGGTGTTGTTAAACCTGCGTTTCAAATGGCCGTCAAAGAGGATGTGATTTTAAAAAATCCTTTTGACTTTCCTCTTAAGGATGTTATTGTAGACAATTCAAAAAAGCGTGATGCTTTAAACTCTCAACAGCAGAAGATCTGGATGAATTTTATTAAGAATGACAAGACTTACAGCAAATATTATGATGAGTTTTATATACTGCTAAAAACGGGACTTCGAGTAAGCGAGTTTTGCGGGCTGACTAAAAAGGACATTAACTTTGAGGAAAAATATATAAATATAGATCATCAGCTCAGCAGGACCAAAGACGGAAAATATTATGTTGAAAAAACTAAAACCAATTCGGGTACCCGTAGAATTCCTTTAACAGATGATGTTGCAAAAAGCCTGAAGAACATTATAGAACGCAGAAATAATCCAAAAAAAGAAATGGTTGTAGATGGTTACAGCGAATTTCTGCTCCTTGACAAAAATCAAAATCCAAAGGTTGCGCTTCACATTGAAAACGAGATGCGCTGGGCAATGAAAAAATATAAAAAGCTTCATCCCGACGTACCTCTGCCGAACGTAACACCTCATGTACTAAGACATACATATTGCACCAATATGATAAAAATGAATACACCGCTCAAAGTTCTTCAGTGTTTAATGGGCCATTCAAGTATTGAAGTAACGAGCGATATTTACACTCATTTAGCTTCTGAGGATGTTAATAATGTGGTTCAGCAACTTTATAAAAAAGAAAATAATTGGGTTTAAAATCCAGTTAAATATATAGAAAAAAAGCACACCGATTTGACACCATTTTTGACACCATTTGACAGTAACAATGCATGAAGTTATAATAAAATGTGTGTTGAAAAGATTTTTAATAAAAAGCCGAAAACCCAGTCATACCAACGGTTTTCGGCATTATAGAAGGAAAAACAATATATGATAAAAATCCTATTCGTATGCCACGGCAATATATGCCGTTCACCTATGGCGGAGTTTATCTTTAAAGATATGGTCAAAAAGCAGGGAAAAGAAAAGGACTTTCTGATTGCCTCCGCCGCCACAAGCACGGAGGAAATCCGGAACGGAATCGGCAATCCTGTTTATCCTCCCGCGAAGAGGGAGCTTGAACAGCATGGACTGTCATGTGACGGAAAGCGCGCCGTTCAGCTCAGGAAAAGTGATTATGATAAATATGATTATTTCATAGGTATGGACAGCGCGAATATCCGCAATATGGCGCGCATTTTCGGCGGCGATCCGCAGAAAAAGATAAGCCGTCTTATGGATTATACAGCTTTTGGCGGAGATGTTGCAGATCCCTGGTATTCGGGGGATTTTGAAACCGCTTACCGTGATATATACGCCGGTTGTGAGAAACTGCTGAAATATTTAACGAGGAGAAGATAAGCTATGAGAATCTACAATAAATTAATAAGGGATCATATTCCCGAAATCATCAGAGCCAACGGGCAGACTGCATATATTTCCACGCTTGATGATGCACACTATATGGAGGAACTCAGGAAAAAGCTTACCGAAGAGGTGCAGGAATTTTTGGAAAGCGGAGAACTCGAGGAGCTTGCGGATATCGCGGAAGTCCTTGACGCTCTGGCTGCTGCCGGCGGAGCCTCATTTGATGAGGTGCTGAAGATCAAGGAGAAAAAAGCAGTGAAAAACGGCAGGTTTGAAAAACATCTATTTCTTGAAAAGGTTGAAGACTGATACGGATAAGGAACAGCTGATATGAACGGAAAACTCAGAAATATGGCGACTGTATACATAAAAAAGGACAGCCAAATCCTGCTTCTTGATCGGATCGGCTCAAGAGTTGTGAAACGTTCTTGGTGCGGAGTAGGCGGTCATTTTGAAAAGAACGAGCTCAACGATGCAAAGGCGGCGGTTTTGCGCGAGACGAAAGAAGAAATCGGGCTTTGTGAAAAAGATCTGGCAAATCTTGCCCTTCGCTATGTTGCTTTAAGACTCGTTGATGATGAACTTCGTATAAATTATTATTTCTTTGCGGATTTAACGGAAGGCGCCGTAATAAAAAAGCATTGCTCGGAAGGAATTCTCGAATGGGTAGACGTAAATGAGATTACCGAGAGGAAAATGCCGTATACAGCACAGTATGTTATCGAGCATTATCTTAAAACAGGTATCAACACGAATGTTCTTTACTGTGCAACTGTTGATAATGAGCATGTGAATATAACATCACTCGGCATTTCGTGAACATAAGGGGAATTTGCAAAGCAATCGGAAAAATCAATGCTTTAGGTTATACGTCAAACAACATTTGAAAATGAAACGGAGATTAAGATTATGGAATACAGACGATTTGAAAACACGATAGTCGCAAGGATAGATAAAGGTGAGGAGATCCTTGAACAGGTGAAGAATATCGCACTTCAGGAAAATATTAAGCTGGCATCTGTGCAGGCGATCGGCGCTGTGCATGAATTTACCGTCGGCGTGTTCAAAACAGATGAAAAGGAATATCACTCCAATGCGTTTGCCGGAAATTTTGAGATCGTTTCGTTAACCGGCACGATAAACACTATGAATAACGCGTTTTACTGCCATTTGCATATGAGCGCCGGGAATGAAAAGGGCGAGGTCTTCGGCGGTCATCTCAACCGCGCGGTTGTCAGCGCCACCTGCGAGATGGTGATAACCGTTATAAACGGAAGCGTTGACAGGCGTTTTGATGAAAATATAGGGCTTAATTTGTTTGCATTTTAATTGGTGAGTTTATGACGGCGGATCGGGCATCCGCCGTTTGCTGTATTCTGCAGATTTGTTTTTGGCGGTGTAAATTATCTTTACTTGACATTGCATATATTATAATATATAATTAAGTGATTAAAATATGGTAAAGGAGTATCATTTTATTATGGCAGCTAAAACCTTTAAGATGACTGCGGTCGGCAAGGCTGAGCTTGAAAAAGAACTTGAGGCGCTCAAAACAGAGGGCCGTATCGATATAGCGGAAAAACTGAAGGTTGCCCGTTCATACGGCGACCTTTCCGAAAACAGCGAATACGATGAGGCGAAATCGGAGCAGGCAAAGATCGAAGCAAGGATTACGGAGCTTGAGTATCAGCTCGACCATGCGGAGATCATTGATGTGGAGGACGCCGATTCGGTTTCGATCGGTAAAAAAGTAACCGTTAAACGCCTTTCGGACGGCGCTGAATCCGTTTACGAGATTGTTGGCTTTTCCCAGTCCGATCCGTCAAACGGAAAAATTTCAGACGAAAGCCCGGTAGGCAAAGCGCTTATGGGCGCAAAAATCGGAGCGACTGTAACCGTGGAAGCTCCGATCGGCAATCTGGAATATGAGATACTGAATATAGAGTGATAAAGAGGAGGATATATGGCGGGAAAGTTTGAAATCAGCAAAAGTGCTGACGGCACTTTCAGCTTCGTCTTTAAGGATGAGGACAGGATATATGCCGAATCGCCCGTTTTTCAGAAGGAGGACGAGTGTAAGCGCGGAGTCAAGGCTGTAAAGAAGAACAGCCGCATGAAAGTGCAGAACGCGCTTCAGAACGAAGAGGAAAAAACAAATCCCAAGTATCTTGTTGAACCCGACGGGGATAAGGTTAAATATACGCTCTTTCTTCAGACAGGCGCAGTTGCCTGCACAGGCAGCGCTGTCTCTGAGGAAGAGGCTCTTAAAAATATAGAATTCATAGGCAACAACGCGAATGCGGCTCCTATGGCTATGGCAGAAGTCGTGCTCTCGGAAAACGAGCTGCGACAGATTCGTGTGGACAAGCTCAGAGCGCTTCAGAGCGCAGGAAAAGACCCGTTTGAGATCACTACCGCTACCCAGACCCACGAAAGCGAACAGATCAAAAACGATTATGACGCGCTCGAGGGCAAGGACGTAACGATCTGCGGCAGGATCATGACATGGCGCGATATGGGCAAGGCAAATTTCATAGACGTTCAGGATAAGATGGGCAGGATTCAGGTCTATGTTCGTATGAACGATATAGGCGGGGAAGAATACGCCGAGTTCAAAAAATGGGATATCGGCGATATCGTTGAAGTGAACGGTTTTGTTTTTAAAACAAGAACGGGCGAGATCTCCGTTCATGCAAAAACGATCAGACTCCTTTCAAAGTCGCTTCTGCCTCTGCCGGAGAAGTTCCATGGACTCACGGACACAGATACAAGATACAGAAAACGCTATCTTGATATGATCATGAATCCCGATGTAAAGGACGCGTTTGTAAAGCGTTCCAAAATCATTACTTCAATCAGAAATTATCTTGACAGCCACGGATTTATCGAGGTCGAAACGCCGATGCTCAACACCATTCCCGGCGGAGCGGCGGCAAGACCTTTTATAACGCATCACAATTCGCTCAATTTGGATATGTATCTGCGCATAGCCACGGAGCTTTATCTTAAAAGGCTTATCGTAGGCGGTATGGAACGCGTTTACGAGATCGGCAGAAACTTCAGAAACGAGGGTATGGACGTAAGGCATAATCCTGAATTCACCTGCATTGAGTTGTATCAGGCATACACCGATTATCACGGAATGATGGATATTGCCGAGGAACTTGTCAGAAATGCCGCGCAGGAGGCGTGCGGCACACTGCACATCAATTACTGCGGCACGGATATAGACCTTGAAACGCCTTTTGCCAGAATGACGATGGTTGAGGCAGTCAGCAAATTCAGCGGCGTGGATTTTGCCGCGTTTATGTCAGACAATGAAAAAGCCGTTGCAATAGCAAAGGAAAAGGGCATAGAGGTTGAAAACGGCAAGGAGACTTGGGGAGATGTGCTCAACTCCTTCTTTGAGGAATACGTTGAGAAGAATTTGGTTCAGCCAACGTTTATTATGGATTATCCCGTTGAGATCAGCCCTCTTACCAAGAGAAAGCCCGATTGCCCCGCGCTTACGGAAAGGTTCGAGCTTTTCATAGTCGGCGGCGAATACGGAAACGCGTATTCAGAGCTCAATGACCCGATCGATCAGATGGAACGTTTTGAGGCGCAGATGAAACTGCGCGAGGCGGGCGACGACGAGGCGAATATGATAGATCACGACTTTGTTACCGCACTCGAGTACGGAATGCCGCCCACAGGCGGTCTCGGCATAGGAATAGACAGGCTTGTCATGCTGCTCACAAATTCGTACAGTATACGCGATGTTCTTCTGTTCCCCACAATGAAACCGTTGGATAAGTAACAAGCGAAAGAAACGGCGTCTATGCGTGTTTGCGGCCTTTTCTCAAGCCGGAAGCGTACATCTTGCATCGCATTTTGTGCAGGCAAGTGCGCAGAGACAAAAAACGCATAATCAACAGTGTGAATGGGCAGTCTCAAATGAGATTGCCCATTTTCAAAATCAGGCAAATGAGATGACGTTTATGAACGTAAAGGAAATAAAAGAAAATAAAAAGAAATACATCGGACTGTTGCTGTTGGCAGACGAACAGGAGGATATGATAGACCGTTATCTTGAAAAAGGCACAATGTATGTTTTGGAGGATGATGGGGTCAAAGCGGAATGCGTTGTATTGGATATGGGCGGCGGTGTGCTTGAAATCAAAAACATCGCAACCGTTCCGGCGTATCAGGGCAAAGGGTACGGCAAAGCGCTGATCGAATTTATTGTGCAAAAATATCAAGGCGAATACGCGGTATTGCAGGTCGGAACCGGCGACAGTCCGGCAACGATCCCGTTTTATGAAAAGTGCGGATTTATGCGTTCTCACAGAATTAAGAACTTCTTTGTTGACAATTATGACCACCCGATTTATGATGGCGGCGTGCAGTTGATCGATATGGTTTACCTGCAAAAAAATATATAAGTATTGGTTTTTATCAACAGCGAGTTTCTTGTTATCAGATTTTTACTGCTGACACCGAGGGAAGGGGCGTTGTGCACTTGAAGGTCTTGACTTGTATTTCAAAACAGTGTAAAATAATATAATCCTTATATGCATTACAGAAGTATCAGAGCTTTCTGTATATTTTTTGCTGTTGGATAAATAAATTTAATAAGCCGGCGATCTTTCTCTTTGAGACATATGATGAGGAGATTCAAATGAAAAAGTCAGAAAAGGTTTCAAAAAAAGCAAAGTCATTTATGATGCCTTATAACGCTGTGCCATACGGGTTTTCCGTATTCAGCTTCCTAATCGCGCTCTGCTTTCTGATTGTGTTTTTCGTTATAACGGCGCAGCTCCCGGATATCGTGCCCACGCATTGGTCGGCAGGTGCGGGAATAGACGGCTGGGGGGCTAAGACCGAGCTTTACCCGGTCGGGATCATACCGATGGCTTTTGCTGTTGCTGCGCTGCCGATTTCCGTTGTTCTTATCCGTAAGGATTACCGGGGATTTTCCTATTTTGTGAACGGTTGCTCCGTTTTCGCCACCGTTATGTGTATGCTTGCGGCAGCAGTTCTTCTTAAAGGCGCGTTGGCTTAATAATATTTGTATTCATCAAAAATCCGCTTTACGCGGTTAATCAGGAGATGTAAATATGAGATCTGATTTGATCAAAGAAGGTCCTTCAAGGGCCGCTCACCGCTCTCTCTTAAGAGCTCTCGGCATTGATGAGCTTGAAATGAAAAGACCTTTTGTAGCCGTTGTCAATTCAAAAAGCGACTACATTCCGGGTCATATGCATCTTGATAAAATAGCGGAGCAGGTCAAGGCGGGCATCAGAAACGCCGGCGGCGTTCCGTTTGAATTTAACACGATCGGCGTCTGCGACGGTATTGCAATGAACCACAAGGGCATGAAATACAGCCTTTGCTCACGTGAACTCATCGCGGATTCGATCGAGGTCATGCTCACTGCTCATCCGCTTGACGCAGTAGTATTTATTCCCAACTGTGATAAGATCGTTCCCGGCATGCTTCTTGCTGCCTGCAGGCTCAATCTGCCCTGTATATTTATTTCCGGCGGTCCTATGCTGCCCGGCAAGAGCACGGAGACCAATACGGGCGTAGGTCTTTCCGAAATGTTTGAATATTCCGGAAAGTATTTCGCAGGCAATATGAGCCTTGAAAACCTTGAAAGCTGCGCTTATTCCGCATGCCCCACCTGCGGCTCCTGCAGCGGTATGTATACGGCGAATTCCATGAACTGCTTAACGGAGACGATCGGCATGTCGCTTCCGGGTTCAGGCACGATTCCGGCAGTTATGAGCGCGCGTCTGCGCCTTGCTAAGCAGGCGGGCGAACGCGTAATGGATCTGCTGAAGGACGATATTAAGCCCAGCGATATCATCACGGAGAAAGCAATCGAAAACGCGATCCGCACGGATATGGCGATCGGCTGCTCAACAAATACAATACTTCATTTGACCGCTATCGCTCATGCGGCAGGTCATGATATCCATCTTAAAGAGCTTGACGAATACGGCAGAAAAACACCTCAGATTTGCAAGCTGAATCCCGCGTCTTCCGTATTTATCACAGACCTTAATGAAGTCGGCGGAATGCAGGCTGTAATGAAAGAGCTTGCGCGCGGCGGACTCATCAATACAGACGCGCTCACTGTCAGCGGCACGGTTGCCGAAAGAATCGCAAATGCACCGGATGCTGACGGAGAGATTATCCGCAGACTGGAAGATCCGTTTTCTGCGGACGGCGGAATCGCTGTGCTTTGGGGCAATCTTGCTGAGGAAGGCTCCGTTGTTAAAAAAGGCGCGGTTCTGCCTGAAATGATGCAGCATAAAGGTCCTGCCAAGTGCTTTGACAGCGAAGAGGACGCCATCGCGGCAATCAACGGCGGAAAGATCGTTGCCGGCGATGTTGTTGTAATCCGATATGAAGGTCCGAAAGGCGGACCGGGTATGCGCGAAATGCTCTCACCGACCTCCGCTATTATCGGTATGGGTCTCGGAAATTCCGTAGCCCTGCTCACGGACGGACGTTTCAGCGGCGCAACAAGGGGTGCTTCCATCGGTCATGTAAGCCCTGAGGCTGCCGAGGGCGGCAATATCGCGCTTGTTGAGGACGGCGATGAGATCGAAATTGATATTCCGGCAAGAGTGCTCAGAGTCAATGTTTCAGACGAGGTGCTTGCCGAAAGAAGAGCGAATTGGAAACCGCCCGTCCAGAATCTTACCGGCTATATAAAGAGATACGCCCAGCACGTTACGAGCGGCTCAAAGGGCGCTGTATTTGAGGACTGAGCAAATGCTGCCTGCGGGCAGCTTTGCAGGTCAATAAGGTAGTGTAAGGTAGGTACAGCCATGCGTGATGACGTAGCTATATCGGTTCAGAATGTAACCATGTCATTCAACCTTAATAAAGAAAAGGTTGATAATCTTAAAGAATATGTGATCAAGCTGATCACCAAAAAGCTTGAATATAAAAAATTCCATGCGCTCCAAAATGTTAGCTTTGATGTAAAAAAAGGGGAGCATCTTGCGATTCTCGGCTTTAACGGAGCCGGAAAAAGTACTCTGCTGAAAACGATAGTCGGCGTATATAAGCCGACCTCCGGCAAGATCGAAAAGTGCGGAGTTATAGCGCCTTTGCTTGAGCTCGGCGCGGGATTTGACCCCAACTATTCGGGCAAGGAAAACATCTTTCTTTACGGCGCTATACTCGGCTATTCAAGAGAGTATATACAGTCTAAATACAATGAGATCGTTGAATTTTCCGAACTTGGTCATTTTATAAATGTGCCGCTTAAAAACTACTCTTCGGGAATGAAAGCGCGTCTCGGCTTTTCAATTGCAACAGCTGTTGAGCCGGACGTGCTCATCCTTGATGAGGTGCTTTCGGTAGGCGACGCAAAGTTCCGCACAAAAAGCCTTAAAAAAGTGCAGTCCATGTTTCAGAAAGGTGTAACCGTTCTTTTTGTTTCACACAGCATCGATCAGGTCAAGGCGATCTGTGATAAAGCCATCCTGCTCGATCACGGCCGGATCATCGCGCAGGGCGATGTAGAGGAAGTTTCCGATATTTATGATGAAATGACCCGCGGAGTAAGAGACAGCAAGGCGAGAGCTATGAGAGAAGAAAAGGAGATCCTGAAAAAAGTAGTTGCCGAAAAGCCCAAAAGCGAAGAGCACAAACAGGCATCTGAAACCGAATCATAATAAAAACAGATGGCACAAAATGTGCCGTCTGTCAGGCTGTCGATAAAGTCGACTGAAACGCACAAAAAACAAATTTGTTTGACAAATGTTGAATTGTAGGGAACGATGCCCACATCGCTCCGTTTTGAATTTTACAAAGTAATAAACCCGCTCAAGTACTCAACTTGAGCGGGTTTGTGCTTTCCGCCTTTGTCAATTCTAACGTACCGTTGTACGCCTAGAGGTGGCGAAAGCTGAACAGGATGTGCCGAAAACTTGCCCTTGCGGCGTCTTTTCCCCTTTTCGTCGTATGCGTGCGACAGCACGCATACTGTCTCAAAGAGAAAAATACATCCGCAAATTCTACGTTTTCGGTGCGAAGCAGTTTAAAGCGAAAAGATTTTCGTCAGGTCAAGGCATAAAATCGCAGGTATACTTCCGTATACCGAGATTTTTAACGCAGAACCGGCGGAAAGATTTCGCTTTAAACCATATCTTGTTCAGCTTCCGTCACCTTTTGCCAAATGCGAAATTCAGCTCGATTTCTCGAAACCTGTTTAGCGTTCTGCGTCAGCCCTCGTATTCGTCTTCGTTTTCCCAGTTGTGCCAGATAGACTGAACATCATCATTTTCTTCAAACATCTCGATCATACGGCTCATCTTCATCATATCGTCTTCGTTTTCAAGGCGCGTGTAGGTGGAAGGAATGTAAGCCGCTTCGCTTGAAACAATCTTATATCCTTTTGCTTCAAGATCGTCTCGTATTGCCCCCACATCGTTCGGCTCGGTGCGTATCTCAAAAACATCCTCGTCATCGCTGATAAAATCGGATGCGCCTGCGTCAAGCGCATCCATCATAAGCGTGTCCTCGTCAACATCCTCTTTTTCAACTATGATTACGCCCTGTCTGCTGAACATAAACATAACGGAGCCTGAGGTGCCCATGTTTCCGCCTGCTTTATCAAAATAGTGCCTGACTTCGCCGGCTGTGCGGTTTCTGTTGTCAGTCAGCGTTTCCACAACAACGGCAACTCCGCTCGGTCCGTATCCCTCATAAATGATCTCTTCATAATCCGCTCCGCCGTTGTCGCCGGATGCTTTTTTCAGCATTCTCTCAATATTGTCGTTCGGCACATTGTTCTGCTTTGCCTTGGCAATAACGTCCTTAAGCTTTGTGTTGACATTCGGGTCGGGTCCGCCGTTTTTAACAGCCACAGCAAGCTCCCTGCCTATTTTTGTAAATATTTTAGCTCTTGCGGCGTCATTGGCGCCTTTTTTTCTTTTAATGGTGCTCCATTTTGAATGTCCGCTCATTAAAACAACTCCTCGCTATATTGCTTTCTTTCAAAAACCGCAATCATTTTACCATATAAGCGCTTTTGTTTCAAGAGTAAAATGATTCAGAAACGGAAATACTGAACACCGCTTTCAAAAGGCGTGCCGTTTGCGAAGCGCGCGCATATTCCGCTGCCCCGGTGGGTTTCCAGTTTTACACCCACTGCTTCAAAGCCGAAAGGTAATTTTGTTTTAAACGAAACGGTTCTTCCGCTCAGCAATTTGTTGCGGTTATAGCTGCCGATCTCCTCTTCCCTTAATTCTCCGCTTTGGCTGTTTTTTATGACAAGTGCAAAGTAATAAAAGGTAAGCGGAGGCGCAAACCCGTAATTGGTAAGCGTGAAAGAGACGGTGTTTTCCGTAAGGTGCAGATCATTTAATACAAGCTGATACCCGAGATGGTATCTTATTATGTCGTAAACGGACAGCTTGATTTCTTTCAGATCCTTATCTCTGAAAAGCGCAGGATTGACTGTGATACCGTTTTGCTGTGCATCCGCAAGGCTCAGATATTCGTTTTTCCATTTCTCCATACTGTAACTTTTTCCCTCATCTTCGCGGTAGTTATGCTCAAGTGAAAATGTGGTGAGGGAATATGCCTGAAGCTGTTTGATTACGCTGATGCCGTTCAGGCTGTCGAGCGGCTCCGCTCCCGGCACATCATTCATCGTTGCTCTGCCCCATGGCATTTCACCGTCATTGACCGTAAAACGCGCGCGGTTGGTGACCTCTGCGTATTTTCTTTTTTTACCGCTCGGTATAAAAGCCCATTTGTGGGATGTATCTCCTATTATATAGTCATCATGGATTCCTACCGCAGGTGTATGTTCCGGCGGCACTTTTTTCAGCAGAGAATAGGTGCGCACCTGGTTGTAGATCCCCTTGGGAGCGATACGGCAGACGTCGGCGATTACTTTCTTTATATGCCGTCTTCTGAGTCTCTTGTATGAATGCCCCTCTCCCCAGTATCCTATTATGCCCGTTTGCAGGCAGAAAAGCGTTTTGGCAACAAGTCTGCTGTTGTCTTTGAACCATTTGTCTATCTGATCCAGATGCGTCTTTACAGTCTTGTAAGGTGCGTCCGGCTGCGATTCGGTTGCATAGGCAAAACGCAGGAGAATTCGTATGGAATGACCCGCGAAAAGGCGGAAAAATTTTTCCAGCTGCTCAAACGCAAGCGGATCAAGCGGTCTGTCTGAATAATCACACAGATAAACATAGACCTGAAATACACGCGGTGAGTCCTCGCTGTATTTTTTTTTGAGAGCTTCTGCGCGTTCAAACGGGTCTTCGTTTTCTCCCGGATATGCTCGCAGATGCTTTCCGAGTGTGATATACGTTTCGCCGCGCAGACCGCGGTTGGGGTTTTCAAGCAGAAACGATGATTCATCAAAGTTTATTTCGGAAATCGGGCTGCATTCTGTTTTCATATTTTATCTGTGTTTTCAAAGAAAACTTCCTTTCGTTTGTTTCAATTGTATTTTATCATGATAAATACGTCTGTTCAATCATTCGGGTAATACTTTTTTAATTTTGACAATCCGCGAATTTATGATATTATATGAATTGCACAGATTAAGCCGCCATAGGTGTCAGAAATGTTGAAGGAATTTCTCAATTTTCAGGCGGTTTTTCTAAATTTATTTTTTAGTATATATTCTATAATGTATAAAGGGAGGTATGTTTATGCACATGATCAATGCATTGGATTTCGGTATCAGAGACGGAGCGGACATAACAAAAAAATTATGTGCGCTTCTGAAACAGGCTTGTGCCGAAGAAGGAGAAAAAACCGTTGTGTTTGAAAAGGGCACATATTACATTTCTGCCGAAAAATGCAGAAAAGAAAAGCTCGTTATCACAAATACCGTGGGTGAAAAAGAGTTTTCGCCAGACGAAGAGCCGCATATAAACGAAGTCCCGTTCTATTTGGAAAATGCTGAGGATCTGACTCTGGACGGCGGAGATTCCGTTTTCATCATTTCAGGTAAAGCAACCAACATGGCGGCGGTACGCTGTAAAAATATAACAGTTAAAAATATGGAGATACGCCATTCGCATCCCGATATGCACGAGCTGACTGTTGTTTCAAAATCCGCTTTCCATGTTGATTTTCGCATAGATTCACGCTCCCTTTATGAGGTCAGCAACCAAACACTTTATTTTTACGGCGACGGTTACCGTTGTGCGGCAAACAAAGACGCAGCTAACGCATTTTGGATCGGACTCGTGCGCCTTGAGACTCCTAATAAGGTGAAAAGGGTAAGCCACCCCCTTATAGGTGCTTGGGGAGCAAAGGAGATCAAAAAGGGCGTTGTCCGATTCAAATATCCGTCTACTCTGCGCTTCAGAAAAGGAGATAGATTCAGTATATACGATGTGCGCAGACAGTATGCCGGTATCTTTCTTGACAGGTGTGAAAATGTAACGCTTGAAAATATAAAGCAGCGTTTTAATTATTCTCTTGCGCTCGTTGCGCAGTCCTGTGAAAATGTAAACGTAAACGGAGTTGCGTTCGCGCCTGAACAGGATTGTCCCGTTTCGCTTGCTTCGGCAGCCGATTTTATTCAGATCTGTATGTGCCGCGGTAATATAAATATCAATCATTCAACCTTTGAGGGCGCCGGTGATGACTGCCTGAATGTTCACGGTATACATTTTAAAATTGTAAAAAAAGACGGCAATAAGATTACGGTCAGGTTTATGCATCCTCAGAGCTACGGCTTCAATCCTATCAAAAAGGGAGATACGGTCGCCTTTATCGATCCTAAAACCCTTCTTGAAAGCGGCAGGGCCGAAGTGCTGAATTCCCAGATGCTCAGCGATTATGATCTGCTTCTTGAGCTGGACAGTGCCGAAAAAGCGGTTACGGAGAACGTAATAGAGGACGTCAGCGCCTGCCCGAATGTGGATTTCGGAAATAATTTTATAAACAGGATCATAACAAGAGGACTTTTGCTTACAACAAGGGGTAAGGTGCGGATTCACGATAATCATTTCGTCAGCACTACCATGAGCGGGATATTGCTTTCCGATGACGCGAAAAGCTGGTATGAAAGCGGAATGTGCACGGATGTAACGATAGAAAACAATATGTTTGACTATTGCGGTCAGACACCGATTCTCATAAAGCCCGAAAATTCAGTGCATGGCGGCGCGGTACATAGGAATATAACAATTAAAAAGAATACATTTAAAAAGTATAAAGGGGTTTGCATTGATGCAAAATCCTCGGATCATATAGTGATTAAAGACAACAGCTTTGCACGCCGAAAGTATCTCAATACCAGAAATTGCACCAATGTGGACGGTCAGTAAACTTCCCAAATAACTGCTTGTTTACGCTTTGGTATAACTTTGCGTGTTTTGAGCGGAATTTCTAAACTTTATGAGCGTTTTTTGATATGTTTTGCTTTTTGCATAAATTATAATAATTTCAGGAGGTTATTTTTATGAAATTCACTAAAATTCTGAAATTATCAGCCATAGCTATGACAACTGTTTTGCTGGCATGTGTTATAACATCCTGCAGCGGTGATGAAGGGGTAGCCCCCGATCCCGGATATCTGGAGTCCGTTGCTTCATCGGATATTTGGACTAATACTGCCGACACATCTGTTCCGGAATATCAGATCTATAATCATGTACATAATTTTCTTGATCCGTGCCGAATCGAAAACGGCAGCGCGGTCGATGAAAACGGAAAAACAAGAAAGGTTCTTTTCCTTGGGTTTGACGGAATGCGCGCCGATGCAGCCGAATGGCTTTTGAGCAGAACAAATGAATTTAACAGCAGCCTGCCTTCGGTTGCGAACGGCTTCAGCGCAATAGATACGGTTCGAAAAGAAGGCGGCCTCTATCTCGGATACTGCGGCGGTGAAACAGGCACTGAAACGCAGCAGACAACTTCCACCTCCGCAAGCTGGACTTCACAGTTTACGGGCGTATGGGGAACAGGTCATGGAATAAAAACCAATGAAGACAGTAAAAATCTGGAATATAAAACTTTTATGCTCGAATTTGCGGAAAAGGGACTTGCTTCTTCTCTTGCTTTTGAATGGGATCAGTTTTTTGATGTCAATCTGAGTGAAGAGGTGAATTACGTTATGCAAAATCCCTCGATTCCGATGGTTTTTTGTGATACAGACCGCTCTGAAGCCGATGAACTGAAAGATACTAACGCAAAATCGCTGGAAGCGTATAATTTTGTGGCTCCCGAACAGCCGTCGCCCAGCGCGCCGTATGATTCCAGTATAAGAGACTGGGTCATATCAAGAATTGAGGGCGGAGACGATATCGTGTGCGGAATATTCCACAATATCGATTCAGCAGGGCATTCATACGAATTTTCCGTTTCAAACAACGAATATAGCAACGCCGTTTCAAATTGTGATCTTTACGCTTATCAGGTCCTGCAGGTGATCGAAGAGCGTGAGGAGAATGATAATGAAGAATGGCTCGTTGTTTTCGCAAACGACCATGGCGGTATCAATCAGGGGCATGGGGAGCAGACTCTTGAGGAGCGCACAACCTGGATTGCAACGGATATTCCGTTTGACGAAAGTCTTTATTCCGCAGGATATGACGGATACAATGTAAATTGATATTTATTTTAAATATAACCGGCGGCTTGTGCTCGCTGCCGGACGGAGGTTTTTATGAACAAGCTTATCTATAATTCGCCCGCCCGCCGGTGGATGGAGGCGCTGCCGCTTGGCAACGGATATACGGGAATCATGGTCTACGGAGGAAAGAAAACAGAGAAGCTCTGTTTTAATGACTGCACTCTTTGGTCCGGCTATCCGAAAGATTATAACAGCTCAAAAAGTCTTTTGTATTTGGACGAGGTAAGAGATCTTATCTTCAGCGGAAAAAACGATCAGGCAGACAGGCTTTGTGAAAGCGCGCTTACCGGCGGCTACAGCGAGGCGTTTATGCCGCTGGGCACCGCCAATATCCGTTTTCACGGTATCGGCACCGATAATTACGGCAGGATGCTTGATATTGAGAACGCCGTTCACACCGTTCAGTGCGGCGGCGCAATACGCGAATGTTTTTCATCTTATCCGGCTAAAATATCGGCTTACAGAATTGAGTCTGATACGCGTTTTTCAATTACGGTCAGCGTTTCAAGCAAACTGAAGAGCCGCGTTGTATGTGACGACGGACTGAACCTTTTGGGCAACGCGCCGGATTATGCCGCTCCCAACTATCTTAGAAACAAACCGCGTCCGATACGATATGACGAAGGGCAGGGAATGGGGTTCTGCCTTCGTGCGGAGATAGACACGGATGGGGAACTTATATTTGAAAAAAGCAGAGCGGTCGTAAAAAATGCAACATATGCCGTTTTGTATTTCGCCACGTCAACAGGTTTTCTCGGCTTTAATCAAATGCCGGATACTTGCGCGGAAAATGCGCTTGCAAAATGCAGAAAGATTCTTGATGCGGCAGGCAAAGATTATAATAAGCTCAGGGCAGAGCATATCAGTGATTATTCGGCACAGTATTCAAAGCAGAGCATTTCCTTTTCGGGTGAAAAAGGCGTTTTCTGCAAGGATCTGCTTTCTCAGGCTGTCAAAGGCAGACCGTCCGCCGTGCTGTGCGAGCTTCTCTATAATTACGGAAAATATATGATCATCAGTTCAAGCCGTCCGGGCGGTCAGCCTATAAACCTTCAGGGAATCTGGAACAAAAGCGTCCGTCCGCCGTGGAGCAGCAATTACACCGTGAATATAAATACGCAGATGAATTACTGGGGCGCGTCCCGCGCAGGACTGTCCGACTGTATTGAGCCTTTCCTTAAAATGATGCTTGAGGTCCTGGAAAACGGCGCAAAAACGGCTGAGGTCAACTACGGCTGCCGCGGGTTTGCCTGCAATCATAATGTTGATCTGTGGCGCAAAACGCCTCCCGTATGCGGCAGCGCCAGCTATATGTTTGCGCCTCTGTGCGGCGTCTGGCTTGCAAATGAGATTTATTCCCATTTTAAAAACGGCGCTCTTTCGGAGTATAAAGAGGATGTTGAAAAGCTCGTAAATCAGGCTGCGCTTTTCTGCTGTGATTATCTTGTAGAGCATGACGGCTGCCTTGTGGTATGTCCGTCTACTTCGCCTGAAAATATGTTTACCGTAAACGGTAAAAGCTGTTCGCTCGATTACGCGTCCGCATTCGATATGGGTCTGGTAAAACAGGTCTTTCAAAATGCGCTTGAGATTTCAGAGGATGCCGAACTGAAAAAGCTGATCCTTGAAAAATTGCCGCGTCTGTATCCTTTTGGCAGTACGCCGAACGGTATCTGTGAATGGCATAAACCGTATAACACACCCGAAAAGGGTCACAGGCATTTTTCTCCGCTTTACGCATTTTATCCGGGCAACAGCATCGGCTTTTATTCAGATAAGGAAAACCGAAAACAGGTGGAAAAGCTGTTTGAATACCGCCTTGAACACTCGGGTCAGCATATAGGATGGTCTGCCGCATGGGCTATTTGTCTTGCGTCACGCCTCAGGCGGGCAGATATTGCCGACAGGGTAATCAAAGGCATGCTTGCCAATTCAGTATTTTCAAATCTGTTCTGCAAGCATCCGCCCACATATTTTCAGATAGACGGCAATCTCGGCTTCGTTGCCGGAATCAACGAGATGCTGTTGACGGAGGAAGACGGCGTTATAGAGCTTCTTCCCGCGCTTATTCCGGAATTTGAGAAAAAGGGCAGCGTAAGAGGTATGCTGGTAAACGGCGCCTGGATCGATTTTAACTGGAATAACGGAAAAATTACACATATAAACAGCAGCAATGCCGTTAAAATCAGAAACTGCCGTATAGCAGACGGCGCGGAGATCAGCGGCAACATTGAATGGGTTGAGGCGGAATTATGAGCAGTCAGAGTCTTAAAGAGAAGATTTCATTTGGTTTAAAAAGTCTCAGATCACACTGGAGCAAGCCCCCGGAGGGGTATTATGTAAGTTACCACGAGTTTTTTAACCTCGCTATGGGGTCAGGCAGTCTTTCCTTTATGAGCGTTCTGGTATCATGGACAACGCTTGCCATGAATATACCGATGATGCTGAGCTATTTTAAAGTGTCTTCGGGTTTCATCTTTGTGGCAGGCATAGCCGGATCCGTGATCGGTTTGATACGTGCGCCGATACTCTCGATGGTGATAGATAATACCAATTCATCCAAGGGGAAATTCAAGCCGTTTCTCATTTGGTCATCGGTACTTTCGGCAGTCTGCTTTACACTGATACCCTTTATTCCCGAATCATGGACCACAAGTCCGCTTTTCTCGTTCGGTATCCCGTCCATGCCTGTATTTGCGGTAGAGGAGTCCGTTATCGAAGTTACGCTCGGCTCACTGGTGATGTTCGTAATACTTCAGATCGGCACTTTCTTCTACACACTTCTTTCGCAGTGCCTGACGGGAATAGAGCAGACAATTTCTCCCGTTTCACAGGAACGCGCAAATATAGGGGCCTTTAAAGGACTGATCTCAAATCTCCCAAGTTCTGTCGTCAATATCGTCATGCCCGCGCTCGCAGGCGCTTTCTTTGCGGTCGGAACAGAAACAGGTATGAACAATATCCTGCTTTACCGAATTTTCTTTCCGATCTGCGGTGTGTTAGGTGTTGTCTTTGTTTTGTTTGCGTATTTCGGCACAGAGGAAAGAACCGTTGTGCACAAGGAGTTTGTTTCAAAGGTAAAATTCTGGGAAGGCGCAAAGGAACTGACAAAAAATAAGTATTTCTGGATAATAACAATATACAATGTTGCAGTCGGGATCAGGGGCAATATCAATATGTATCTCTGGATATGCTCATATGCGATCGGCGGAAAGACGGGAGATACGGTGCTTACAGTCTGCAATATGGTGCTCAACAATGCGCTGATTCCCGGAATGCTCCTCGGACCTCTGCTTATCAAAAAGTTCGGCAAGAGAAGGGTTATGATAGGCTCCACCGTGGGCTTCACGGCAATGGCGTTTTTGCAGCTCGTAACGATAGGCAATCCCTATATTATGCTCGTCGGAATATTCTTTCAGAATCTTTTTAACGGACTCAGCTACATTTCCTCTATTATGGTGCCGGACGCTCTGGATTATCAGCAGTGGAAGACCGGCAAACGTCTGGAGGGCTTCTGGCAGAATTACAGCGCGTTTATAACAACTTTTCTGGGTATTTTCACAAGTGCGCTGATGCCGCTGTTCATGTCCTTCGGGGGCGTCGGTTTCGGAGACAGTATTGATGTTGCGCTGAAAGATACTGCGGTTATGAACAGCACGTTCACCAGTGTAACCTGGCTCGGCATCATAGGCGCGGTCATCTGTATGGTTCCTATGATATTCTATGATCTCACCGAAGCCAAGCATGCAAATTATATCCGAGCGCTGAGGATTAGGGCTGCCGTTCAGAATTATAAAGATGATATCCTTACTCAGGATGATATAGATAATATTAAAGAGATTTCGGAATATGCGAACGAGAAAAACGACCGGTTCATTCTGGATGAGCTGGAGTTGCATGATTGTATCTCACAGATCTTAAATCACGAGCCTGTAATGCAAGCGTCGGGTGAATAAATCAAAGAGCAGGTTTAACACCTGCTCTTTTTGTCGAAGTGATTTGGATTCGCTTATTATTAAAACCTTTTCAGCGGGTTTCTCCCGATCACCTGCGCCCTAACGGGCTTGACGCCCGGAAATTCGTTCGCAAGTTTAAGTTTTGTGTTTGTAAAAATAAAAAAACAGGGTATATAAATATACCCTGCTCTTTTTGGTCGGAGTGACCAATAATTAACTAAAGACATCCGCTTAAAATATCGCTTAGTTATGCGGTATTTAGTTGCTCAATAAATAGATTGGGGAGCAACGCAGGGAGCAATGAACGGAAAATTAGCTTATGAGGGTTAATTCCTTCATATATTTTTCCGCCTGCGCAAGTGCATCGTTTTCATAGCTTTCAAACACATCGCAATATGTATTTAAAGTGGTTTGAATGTCCGAATGTCCTAATATCTTTGATAATACTTTTACAGGCATTCCGCTTTCAATGCATCGCGTAGCGAATGTGTGGCGGAGCATATGAGGGCTGAAAGGCTTTTCAGGTATTAAGGCTTTGAAATAATACTTTTTCTGATTGCGCTCCCAGTCAGACGGTGGATTCAGTCCGAGAAGTTTATATTCATCATTCTTCTTTTCGTAATAAGTATATTTTTTATATTTAATAGGCTTTTTCTTTTCACCAAGGGATTGATATTGAGTTGTGCAGTTTATAATATTATATTTGATTATGATATGTTTAAAAGCTGAGTTAAGCTGTCCGGGGCTGTAAATATGATTGTTTTCATCATCATAGAAGAGCAGGTCAAGCGGATTTTCCTGCCTGATATCAAGATAACTGCGCAGCAGGCTTTCACATGCGTGACTCAGGGGAACTGTTCTAATGCCGTTTTCAGTTTTCGTATCTTCACCAAGCTGTGGCTTATCATTTAAACCTTTTGTGATGGTTCTTCTGATTGTTATGCGTTTAAAGTTAAAATTGATATCCTTGGTTTTATCCAGTGCAAGCACTTCGCCTGAACGCATCCCGGTCATTAACATGAGTTGCAGAATGACACTGTACTTGTTTTTGGCTTCCGGACCTGTCAGCACTTCCGTCAATCTTCTCTGTTCATCAACTGTAAGCGAATAGACCTTTTTGGTTTTTCTTTTTGATTTCGGTCTTTTAATAAATTCCATCGGGTTTTTGCTTATCAAATTTTCAGATTGTGCATAACGAAATGCAGCTTTAAGCTGACGGCAGATTTTTAACAAATATGAATTAGACCTGTTCAGGTTTTTATTTAAAAACAGAATGATGTCACGCTCTGTTATTGTTTGAATGGGCATTTTACCAATAGCGTTTGATTCTATTATTTTCAGCGTATGCAGTTCACGACTGTAAGTGGAATCCTTAATCAAATTGAGCGTTTTATTTTTTTCAATTAAGAAAGATATTATATCCTGAAGGCTGTCTTTGTTCTTTTCAATATATGTGCCCTTGCGTATTTGTTCTTTGAGTTCGGCAAACTTATTTTGAGCCGTTTTTAAATCCTTGTCGCTGACCTTTTTGCGGATCGGCTTATCATCAGTGGTATAACCGACCGTTACAACGCCATACCAACGCTTCTTTGCCTTATCGTAATAAAAAGAACCTTCGCCGTTAAATCGTGTTTTGTTTTTCATAATAACACCTTCAAAAACAGCCCTGCAAGCAGCAGGGCTTATTTATTCATTTCATAACTAAAATAGAAGGTTAAATCCTCTTAAATCTGTTCAAGATTAATTGATATCGTTTTATATGTGGTGGGTTAAGTTATGTGATAAACATAACATCAATTAGAATAGTAAACATTTAGTATAGGAATGGTGTGTCCATTGTCGTCTTCAGTCAGATCTGCAACTGTGATTGCAATGATACCGTAGCTATCATCAATTTCAATAGCTTTCTTCGGAAGCTTACCGATATAATCAATTTTAGAAACTAAGTAATCTTCATTACCTGTTCTATCATTAAATTCAGTTTCAAATTCAAGTAATGAACCAATTTCAAGCGATTCGATTTCAGACTGTTTATCATCGCTCGTACAAGCGGTTAATCTGCAAGAAATCTTTTTATATTTTGAGTCATAGTATTTATTATTATTCCGATAAAATCCAAGGCGCAAAGAAGCATCAAGTGGATTAATCGATGCGCGGTTAAGTTCGCAAATGCACGGCCATTCGCGTCGATTCCAGTCCTGATACATAGTTACTATATTGTTATTAGGAATGCTTGCAAACTTAGTACCATTGTAGTAAACATAGCCCTTTTCATCTAAAGTCAGTTTAAAATCATTATCTTGTTCTATTTGTTTAAGAACATTAACATCTATTTCATTAAGTGTTATAAAATAGTGATAAGCGAGACAGCAGTCATCGACTTTTTCAGGAAATTGGTATATATTTCGTGCACCAAATTCTTTTGGCTGGACTGGAGCAGTTTGGGGATTTTGATAAGTATAATTTTGTGATTGTATCGGATCGGTATTATAGTTTTGATCTTGCGGCATAACAGGGGCATAAGACTTATTTTTTGAAGAAAAAATCTGAATTAAAGATTTTATGATATCTATCAGCCAACCGATGCCGAAAATACCTCCAGTTAAAATATAGAGGATTCCTATCCCGATTTTTCCATCAATGAATTTATGAACGCCAAGTCCACCAAAAAAGAAAACGATTATAAAGTATACTATAGGATTTATATTTTTTGTATTCATAACAAGCCCCTTGATATTAACATTACGATTTTTTTACACTGTGATTTATGAATATATTCTCTTATTTAAATTTCATATCCTAAATGCACTCAATGGTTCTTTATTCATCAAGATGATCGATAGCGTAGTCTGCTTCTTCTTGTGTGAATTGACCGCCATAATCGGATGTGAGCTGATCTCTTATTGCCTCTCGTGACATATGCATAGAATTTTGATATGTTTTAGCTTGTTCAAGCGCATTCTCTTTAAAATCAGCTATGACGTTGTCAACAGCATATTGTGCAGCATCTTCAGAAAACTGACCACCATATTCAGAAATGAGCTGATCATATATCGCTTGTTTTGACATGTGCATGGAATCGCTGTAAATCTGTGCACCTCTCAAAGCATTTTTATATTCAATCGGAATATCAGGCTGGGTTTCTGCTTCGGTTGTATCTGGCTCTGTATTTTCTGTTACATAAGAGGGAGTTGTAATTTTAGATTCATTTTCAGAATCATTTGAACTCGGAGAATCGGAATTCAAAGCCGCCACTATTAAGATGATAAATAATGCTAAAATAACAGCAAAGAAAGCTAACACTTTATTAAGACAACCTTTTCTTTCTCTCTTTTTATGCTGTTCTAAGCTGTCGTTAAATGAAACGGGAGTTACACCATCGTTAGTCTCATCGTTTGTAATCTTCGAATATACAAAATCTCTTAAAGCTTTTGCATCGTCAAGTCTATTCCTGTTAAACTTAATTGCATTCTGCGGCTGATCTGCTGTTCTCAAACTTCCGAGCATAGAGGTTCTGGCTGTGCAAAACTGAATATAGCCCTTACCGAGCCCAGACGGCTCTTTGAATTTCACTTCGATAATCTGATCGTAAAAAATCCGGGTCTCGCCGCGCAGCGCTTTGTGAATCCAAAGGTTATGATTGCCGCGGTTTATGGATATGTATTTATCGGTTATAATTACTTTTGTGCTTGGATTTTCAAAATAAATCTCGTTTTCCACTCTGAATGTCCTTTCTCGATAGTTTAAATAATATATTTGCCTGTATTTTCAAAATAGCACATTTTATTTCATTAAGCAACAGAAAAACAAAAAAATATATAAAAATCAAGTAAAAAAACAAAAATAATGAAATTTAGGAGATTTTGGTAAAATTGGAAATATTTACCTGTTGAACATGCGGATAGAGATGTTGTATTGTAGAAATGGAAAATATTACAAGTTATTACAATATTTTTCGGGGTGTTGACTTTAATAGAAAACAGGCTTATTCTATATATAGAATAAATGTTCTATCGAACAAAGGAGAGCACCGAAATGAGTACAATGACTTACAAATACTATGTATCACTTATTAATAAAATAACAGAGTTATCTGATGCGGAGTTTATTTCTCTTCTGAATGAGAGTTCTTTTTTATTGAATCAACAATATCATTCAAAAGTTTCAGCTGAGTATCATCAAGCTGGGAAATCGATGAAATAAATTCTTGTTTTTCTTTACTGATTTTAATGTCTCGCTCAGTTTCATCAAAAGCCCAAAAATCTAATGATGTATTAAAAAAGGAGGCAAGTTTTTTCAAAGTGCTAAGTCTTAAGTCGTCAAAACCTTTTTTATACCAACCATCAATTGTAGTATAAGGAATACCACAAGCTTTTGAAAGTGTACTTTTATTTAGCCCGTTTTTATTCATCAAATAATTTAATTTATCAATAAAGTTCATCCGTATCACCTAATGAATTTAATTTGTGATTTTATAATAACACGAAGATAATTAAATAGCAAGAAAAAAATTACCCCTTTACGTAAATTTTTATTGACAAATTACGCAAAGGGGTATATAATTGCCATGAAAGTTACCCGTAGGGGTAATAAAAAAGGAGGGATATTATGTATAAAAATTTGGCAGCTACTTTGAATTCAGAAGGAATATCAAAAAAGCAATTTTGCTTAATTTTGGGTATATCTGAAAAATCTTATGATAACAAAATCAATGGCGTAACGGATTTTACATATTCTGAATTCAAGAAAACTATGGTTCTTTTATCAAAATATAATGCTGATTACCTCTTTAAAAAATCTGACGATTAATAAAACAACTAAAGTAATAGTTGTTACTCAAATTTGGTCAAACTCTAAATTCAAACTTTGTTTGAAGGTACAGGAGAAATATGAAAACAGATAAAATCCCAGAATACTTAGCGGCAACATTAATCTATTTACTGCCTGAAAAAGAGATAAGTTTTTCAGATGTAGAAGACATTCTAAATGAGACATTATCTATATTTAAATCTATGCCTTTAGACATCAAGTTTAAGATCAGGAGGTGAGTTGAATGATAATATCACACAACTATGATGAAGAAATACAACGGCTGAAAGAGCTTAAAGCCCTTGCTGATGAGGTCAATGCCGTTGAGCTTGACAAGCTGTTTGTAACCGCCGAACAGATTGCAAAAGCCTTGCAATGCAGTGAGCGCAGAGCAAAGGAGCTTATGAGATCGCCGGGTTTTCCAGCAATTGACTTGGGCGGAAAACCTGTTGTGAATGTTTTTGCTCTTGCAGAATATACACAAAATAGGATTGAATATTCAGATATCAAGAGAGGTAAAAAATGACAGATAAACTCATTGATTTTCAAAAAAGGGACGATAAATATACATATATCGCACTGTGTTCAGATGAAAAGTTTTTAAGAGAATCTGCTGTGGACTTTGTGAAAGCAACCGCACATAAATTGAACATCAAGCCTTTTGAGCTGTGCGGATATTTAACGGGTTATTTTTTAGGCGACCATCTTTTCAAAAAAGAATAATACAAGACAGGAGGGTAAAAATGCCGATCAAAGAAGATTGCTGTTATTTAAAATTGCCAAAAGGGAGCGGACGGCGCAGCTGTATGATTTTGAAAACAATGATCTGCAAAGAGCGCGACTGCCCGTTCTATAAAACCTTTGAAAAATGGCAGGAGCAGGACAGGAAATATGGTCATAAGTTAAAAAGGGAGGTACATAAATGATCGGAGCATTAGGAATGCTTGGCGCGTTAGCCGTTGCCGCAGTGCCGGCAGGGATAATCGGCAAAGCGCTGGACAAGCATATTCGCCGCCGAGAGCGTGAGGCACGCAGGGAGCAGGCAAGGCAGGAGCAGGCTGAAATCGCCGCCTTATATAAAGAAGTTATTTTAAAACAGATCAGAGGTGATATATAGAAATGACAAGTCTGGTTATTGATATTGTGTGTGGCATAGTGCTGATATCCTCGATTCACATAGGATTTGGAATGATCGGAAAGCACAATATGGAAACGGTGCTCCGGCAGGATGAATCAGAAAAGGTCGAGCGGTACCGCAAGCTGCTCGAGGACAAGCAGAAACAGATCGAATTTTACATTAGCCGCTGCCGTGCATTGGAAAAGAAAGCGGAGCTGCTCGAGGAGGAGATCACCAAATTCAGGATAAAAAAATAAGCCGCAGAGCGAGACCCTGCGGCAAAGTTTATCGGAGCGATAAACCCAATCCGTTTATAAGTTTACACTCCGAAAATAAAAATGTCAAGGAGTTATTTAAAATGGCAAAAGAACCGGAAAGAAAAGCATACGGCGAATTCGGGCACGTGCTGCTGTCTGATGAAGAACTTGCTAAGCTTCAGCAGAAATACCCGAATCAGTATCTTCAATACATAGAGAAGGTGGACGGCTATGTGGATTCCGTCGGCAAAAAGTATAAAAAATACTATTCCACGATTCAAAACTGGATAAGGCGCGACAGGGAGCGCACAAAGCCGAAACCGCAATCCGGCAATATAAGCCGTGCGCCCACATATGACCTGGAGCAGATCAAGCGGGACGCGCGTAATAATACGGAAATCAAGTATTAGGAGGGTATATGCGGAAGAAAACAGAATTGACGGAGCAGCAGGCTGTGATCGAATGGTGCGAGTGGATGTCTGCGCAGTATCCGGAACTGAAAACGATATATCATATCACAAACGAGGGCAAGCGCAGTAAATCACAGGGCGCCGCTCTTGTGGCTGCCGGACTGAAAAAGGGTGTTCCGGATCTGTGCCTGCCCATATCCCGCGGCGGATATAACGCGCTGTATATCGAGATGAAAAAGAGCAGGAAAGAGCATTGTACCAAGGAGCAGCAGGAATTTCAAATACTGCTCGCGGAGCAGGGTAATTTCTGTTGTGTGGCGCACGGCTTTGATGAGGTTAAGGAATATATTGAGCGATATATAAAAATGCCGAAAGGCAGGGTTGTTTATGACTAAAGAAGAAGCTGACCTCGCCCAGCGCTATAACGTGGGCGTGATGATAAAAGAGCCGGAGTATGAGGGTAAAATGCTTTTTATCAAAGAGTTCATACGCTGGAGAGATCCGAGACTGAATAATCAGTTCGCCTATTCGCTTGTTTTGTGGAACAAGAACGAGCCAAGGCACAGCCTTGTTCAGATTGATATCGGGAAAGTGGAGATCATGACCGGCTTTAAGCAGTTTATTGATAGCAAACTGAAAGAACGCGCCGATAAACAGGCGGTGGAAAGTTTAAAAAGGAGTTAAAGCTATGACAGAGAAAATCAAGCAGGCTATCGCCAAAGTAGACAGCGAGGCTGAAAAGATCAATACGGATATGGCTAAGGTCATATCCTCTCATATTATAAGCACCTATCTTAAATCCGACAGCAACGCCGATTGTGTCCTGAATCAAAAGAAAACGCTTCAGGACTGTCTTGGGAAAATCACAGAAAAAGCAAGAGGTTTAGCGCAGAATAATGCCGCAATGGTTGAGGATATAACGGTTTACGGCTGGGTTGAGGAATATTACGGCTTTGCAGTCGACTGCACGGAAAATAAGATCATAGATCTGCTTGATTTTGTGTGAGGTAAACGAATGGGAAACAGAAAAAACCAGCTCACACAAAAAGAAGCGGACAAGATCTTTCAAAGGCTGAAAAAGAAAGCGCAGCCCTCCGAGAAACTTAAAAAATATGTCCACAACACACTGCTTGCGGATCACCATTATATGTTTCAGTTCAAGGCGGGTCGGCAGAGATTCGGCCATTGCTCCGCTTGTGGAAGTGATTTCAATCTTGAAACGAAAACGATGCGAACCGTAACGCCGGATGATGAAATACGGTTGTGTGCAAAACACGGAGAAAAAGTGTGCTGCCCGGTCTGCGGCAGAACCGTTACAAAACGGTATGCCGGATATCCTCACAAGAAGATATATGCTATGGCCGGTGAGTGCAGAGTAGAAAAAAACGGCGCTCTTGTCATATACACATATACATTCAGCTATGACTATAACCGCAGCTTCAGAGCAAAGCAGGAGTGGTGCCTGGAGCAGATCTGCTACTTTGATATCCGCAAGTATTTTCAATTACTGTACGGGTATGGAGTCCGGGCATACACAGGAGATAAATATTCAAACGAATTGAACTTCACAGCCACGCAGTCAGTTGTTGATATTTTCGACTATTCAAAATATTTTAAAGAAGGCTTTCACCTTATCGGTTTTAAAGAGGCGCTTGAGAAAAGCAATTTGAAATACAGCTGTGCGGATAGGCTGTTGAAATTAAATGCATCCTTTCAGCTGGTAAGTTATCTTAAATTCTATTGTTCTTATCCGGTGATAACGGAAAGGCTTGTGAAAGAAGGACATGCCGGTATTTTAATGAGTTATATAAACGGCGGAGCAAGAGGTCTGTTCAAATTCAATAAGCAGACGGTACCGGAATTTTTCGGCTTGGATAAAGAATACTATAACTTTCTGCGCGGTCTGAGCGTTCAGCCTGTAAACAGCAGTCAGCTGCGAACACTTCAATTTATGAAAAGAAACGGCATACCTGCTTTAGAAGAATATTTTGATTTTGTGTCAGCAGCTTTGAACTATAAAAAAGAGCTAGAGCTACTGCTTAAATTCAGAAGCTTCAGGAAATGTGTGTCATACGTAAAGAAACAGAGTCTGCTCTGCGGCTGTGCTTATAACTACGCGACAAATGTAACGCATAACTTTTTTATGACCTACAGCGACTATGTTTCGGCAGGAAAGAGATTAAACTACGACTTCACAAGTGAAAGCGTCGTATTCCCTCAGAATATCAGTATCGCGCATCAGGAGCAGATCGAGTTTGAGAGACAGCAGGAGCTTGAAGAGGAAAAGCGGAAATACAAGAACTTTGGCAAGCGGCTGAAGCAGCTTAAGAAGAAGTATACCTTTTCAGACGGAAAGTTTCTGATACGACCGGCGGAGAGCTCAGACGAACTGCTTGCAGAGGGTAACGAGCTGCATCACTGTGTATACAGCTGTTACAAGGACAGTTACATGAAAGGTGACACGGATATCCTGTTTATCCGAAACTGTCAGGAGCCGGACAAGCCGTTTTACACCTTAGAATACAGAAACGGGCATATCGTTCAGTGCAGGACTTATCACAATGAAGAGCGTACCCCGGAGATTTCTGCCTTTCTGGATGATTGGCAAAGCTTTCTGAAAACCAATAAAGCACAGCATAAAAAGCGGGAGGTTGCATAATGAATAACGAACTTACAAGAGACAGAAATTCAGAAGCCTTTTATTTACATAACAGAATCCTTGCCAACGGTAAGACGGTACAGACTGCACTTATCGATATGTGCAGGGACCTTAAGATGATGAAAGACAAGGAGCTTTTCAGAGAACTCGGATTTGATGATTTTGAGCAGTATGCGGAGCAGGCCTGCGGGATCAAACGCAGGCAGGCTTATTCATATATAGCAGCATATGAAAAGCTCGGCGAGAGCTTTTTGAAAGAAAACGCTGCGCTCGGCATAACCAAGCTGGAGCTCATATCACAGATCTCATCCTATGAAAGAGAGGAATTTCTTGAGGAAACGGATGTTGAAAACGTCTCTACCCGGGAATTAAAGCAGCAGGTAGATGAGTTTAAAAATCGTGTTGAACAGCTCACGCTTGATCTGACGGAAAAGGAAAGCATCAATCATGAGCTTGAAGATCAGATTAAGGCGCTGGAAGCCAACCTCAACAGCACGCCTATAACTGCGGTCACTGATGAAACGGCAGTAGAAAATGCTGTTAAGGAAGCTGTTGCCAAGGCGGAGGAAACAGCTAAAGAAAAGATTGCCGATCTCAAAAAGCAGCTTTTTGATGAAAAGAAAAAGAGAAAAGCGCAGAAGGACGAAACCGAGGCTACTGTTAAAGCGGCTAAGGAAAAGGTTTTAAAAGAGGCAAATGAAAAGATAGATAAAATGCTTGCTGAAAAAAACGATCTTGAGGAAAAGCTTGGCAAAGCGCTGAAATCCGCTAAGGCTGCAAATGCCGATGAGGATCTCACTGCGGTGCGTTTTCTGTTTACGCAATTGCAATCGACTGCAAGCAGGATCACAGGTCATCTTGTGAAGCTGAAAGATAAAAACCCGGAGCAGGCGGAAAAACTGAAAACCGTAATGTGTAAAACGCTTTTCAAGATATCGTCAACTATGGAGGATGAAATATGAAAGTATACGAATTAATGGAAGAATTATCGAAGTATCCGGCAGGGTTTGAAGTGCAGATCAACGGCTGTTTAACGCTTGCCGAATTAACGAACAGCACGGAGGTTGATGTGGATGAAGACGGAAAATCTCTATATTCAATCGGCGGTCCTTGCAGCGATGTTGACGGTACTGAAAGTGTTATTTTGTATTTTTAAGGAGGCACAGCAGGAATGCCTAAAGGATTTATAGAGGTTACGGACACTGCAATTAACGCACCTTGTCTGGTAAATATTGACTGGATAGAAACGGTTGCTGGTAATTGGATTGATCTTGCGTTTTCTACTTCAGGAGCTCATTCACGACATTATATTAGTTGCGAAGAAACTTATGAAGATATCAAGCAGAAAATCAAGGAGGCACAGCAGGAATGACAACGCAGGAAGCAATTGACATCTTATATAAATCAGTTCCAGAGGCTATTAGTGAGAATTATGAATTGCCTGCACTAATTGGCAGAGTTAAAGAAGCAATAGAAAAGCAGATACCTAAAGAACCGTTGAAAATTAAAGCGAGCAAAGATGTAAATTTAGGTGCAGCAATATTTAAAGCAGGTTCGACTGTTTATAAATGTTCTCATTGTGAAAGTTTTATACTTCGTTCAAGCAAATATTGTAATAAATGCGGACAGGCTTTAGATTGGAGGGATGAAAAATGAATAGTGAAAGACTAACAATGCACGCGCTTGACGGTGTTTGTTTAATTGTCAATGCCGACAATGAGCAAGAAGCGCAGCAGGAATTTATGGATAAGTTTAAGAAGGCTTGCAATAAACTCGCTGAGTTAGAGGATAAACTTGAAAATGGAGTGCTTATTGAACTGCCTTGCAGGGTTGGAGATAGATTATATCGTCCTGTTGTTGATTACATTAGCGAAGAAACTGTAATGATGATTACTCAGCGTTTTTTAAAAAACGAATCAGTTGCAACATTGCATACAGAGTATTCAACTTATGATTTAAAGGAAATGGGTGATCTATATTTTCTCACTAAATCCGAAGCAGAACAGAAATTAAAGGAGTTGAAAGAAACGGCTAAATTAAAACCGTGTCCGTTTTGCGGTGCCAAAGCGACCATAATAACCAATGCACACGAATTAAAAAAATGTGCGAATTTTGATTACGATAATTGTCCTTGTAATGAATATGAAGGCGGTTCTTGTAGCTATTATACCATTGTTTGTAGTGTAAATAATGATGGCTGTGGTGCATCTTCAGGCTACTATCCAACAATAGAGCAAGCCATCAATGCTTGGAATAGGAGAACTGAGAAATGAATATAAACGAAGCAAAAAAATTAGGCTTGCGCCCTTGCGTAGTAAGAATAGTAAAAGAAAAATACAAGGCATATTTTCATCAGTGGGAAAATTTCAGTCGACCATTGGCAGCATCACTTCTTAAAGGCGGCGCGCCGGCGGGTATTTTTGTTCAGACTTTTGGGATCGTTGAAGACGCCGAAACAGGACAGATCTTTAAGTGCGTTCCATCAGATATTCGATTTGTTGATGAATTTGTAAACCAATCTGACGGATTATCTGCAGATCAGATTGTTGTTGACGAATTTACAGATGAAATAAAAGGGTAGTAACCATGATGAAAAAACAATACATATTTCCGCTGATCTTAATAGTGCTTGATGTTGGTGCAGCTTTGGTTTATCTGAAGCATAAAAACATCAGAATGACAATATACTGGCTTGCAGCTGCTGTGTTGAATGCTGCTGTAACATTTCGATGATTAATGGAGGTACACGAATGAAAGGATATAAAGGATTTTATCCTGGGCTGATCTGTGAGCCCGATAGTGAGCATAAAAAGCAATACGCTGAAAATACAGTTTACGAAGAAGACAAGGCGGAATGCTGTAAAAGCGGCATGCACTTCTGCAAATATCCGCTTGATGTATTTAATTATTATGCCCCATCAACTAAAAGAGGCGTGTCGGAATATGCGGAGGTTGAAGCACTGGACGAGCCTGTAACTGATGATGAGAGCAAGCATTGCTCAAAGAAATTGAAGATTGGTGCGAAAATTGGGATTCCGGCGCTGGTACAGGCAAGCGTGGAATACATAAAGAATAACAT
>OIXR01000629.1_pt1 | contig 30765 bp, 20 predicted proteins | sample 1587831 | NCBI WGS metagenome assembly OIXR01 (sample SAMN03283263) | human gut metagenome | biome: human-associated habitat; material: feces | host: Homo sapiens | place: USA | collected 2013
CATACAACCGCTTAACGCATGAGGACGAGACAACAACATTTAATCTTGTATTCACAGATATTCCACAAGGGTCCTATGATATGGAAGTGACTGCAAGAGCGTATGTTAAGATAGACGGAAAATACTTCTACTCTGATGTTACGACCCGCAACTTCAACCAGGTTGCGAACGCCGTTCTTGCGGACGATGAAATAGACCAAAACACAAAGAATGCTTTAAAAGCGTTATATTAATTCAAGGGGGTGAAAAGGATGAAAAAAGAATTTTATGAAAAGCCGCTTGCGGAGATCAATGCATTCAAAACAGTTGATGTTATAACAACAAGCGGACCGACAGACGATAACGATACTCCATTTCCGTTTGGATAAGAGGCACAAAATGAAAAAGAAACGAATTACTATACTTTTCTTTGTGATATTATGTTGTTTCTTCGTTTCTTGTTCCGTAAACAGCAGTAGCGAAGATGTTTCAACTACTGCTGTTACGGATAATGAAGGGGCAACTCACTTCTATGAAACTGTAACGGATGAAAACGGAGAAACTGTTACGGCACAGAACGGAGAAAAGGTATTTGTTGAAATTGAGACTAACACCGATGGAACTGCAGTAACGAACAGCAATGGTTCATTTGTTATTATTAACGAAACTACAGTGTTTTCAAATCAAAACACATCCAACAATACAAATGGTAATTCAAGCAGCGGTGGTTCCTCAGATGATAATGAGGTTGTATTTGAACCCGATGTAGATGAAAATACAACTTCAGAAAATCCTACAAAGAATACAACCACAACAGAGCCTACAACGGTTTCTGCCGGCGATACTACAACACGGTCCGCTACGGACGCTGATGGGTGGATCAATAAATGGTATTAAATTTAAAGTTAGTAAAATGAGATCAACTCATCAATCAACATAAAATGATTGATGAAATGGTATACTTGAATCGGTGATAATATGAACGAATATCCGTTTAAAATTACTGATAATATATTGAACGATGTAACCGAAATATCTCGGCTTGTCGGAATAGTAAGCGTCAGTTCAAAATTGACAAGTAATCCTACTTTAAGAAGAGCGAATCGTATCAATACAATCTATTCATCTCTTGCAATAGAGCAAAACACTTTAAGCATGGATCAGGTAACTGCTGTCATTTCCAGTAAAAGAGTAATCGCTCCGCCAAAAGATATTGCAGAAGTAAAAAATGCTTATGAGATATATGAACATCTCGATGAACTTGATCCTTATTCGGTGGACGCTCTGCTCTTTGCGCATAGTATCATGATGCGCGATCTTGTAAGTGAATCCGGTATGTTTCGCACAAAACCCGTAGGCGTAGTTGATTCAAAAGGAAATGTGCTTCATTTTGGTACTTTACCGCAGTATGTTCCCGATTTAATTATAAAATTGCTTTCGTGGGTCAAAAACAGTGAGTTGCCGATGCTTATTAAAAGCTGCGTATTTCATTATGAGTTTGAAGTGATACATCCGTTTTCAGACGGCAACGGCAGAGTCGGCAGATTGTGGCATACGCTGCTCTTATCTAAATGGAATCCGATCTTTGCGTGGATTCCTGTAGAATCTATCATCCATGACAGGCAAAGCGAATACTACAAGGCTATCAATGATTCCAATGACGCCGCGGATTCTACGGCTTTTATCGAATTTATGCTGTCTGCAATAAAAGACGCTTTGCTTGAAACTATGGACGGCAATAAGCCGAATAAGCCCGGTACAGACAAAAATGATTACCGATGGAGCGTAATCTCGGATTTCTTGAATGAAAATAACTGTATTCTAAATGCAGATGTAAGAAGACTTTTAAATGTTTCATCCGCGACAGCTAATCGAATCTTATCAGGATTTGTATCGATGGGTAAACTTGTCAAAATCAGAAAAGGGAAGACCTGGGTATATATTAAAGGTTAAAATTTCAAAGTGCTTTTATATTGTTACTCATCAAAATATAAGGCAGGGGTGGTAAAGTATATGAACTTAGTCAAAGAGTTTTTGGATGCAATTGACTCGGTTATAGTCATAAATAAAATGAAAATCTGTTGATAAATCAGCAGATTTGTTTTATAATAAACTAAAATAAAGTTGCGAGGGATTGTTTTGTATATTTCAAATGAAAAGGCGATAAACAGCGCCGCAGCTTCTCTTGAAATGGAAGGCTTTGTCATCTCTGATGATTATAAAGAGCTGTGCAAAAAACTTCTTAATAAAGAAATAACTATGGCGCAGTATATTGAGATCATTAAAAATCATCAGGATATTAACGTATAATGAGTTATAGCATTGATTCTTCCACAAGTAATTGTTATGAGGGCACAACCTGCTTAATAAATAAATTGGGTATTACTGATGAAAACAAACTCAAAGAGTTTGAGGGCGCTGTGACTTTTGCAAAAGCAAGCGAACTTGAACTCAATCCTATCAGTGATACTTTTGATGTTGAACATTACAAGTTAATTCACAAATATTTATTTGAAGATATTTATGATTGGGCAGGTGAATACCGAACTGTTAATATCAGTAAAAAAGGAACAAAGTTTGCTTCGGCAGATCAGATTTCTGATTTAATGAACGCATGCTTTATGCGTTTGAAAGATAACGATTATTTTCAAAATAAATCATTTGATGAATTTATTGATAATATTGTTGATTTCTACTGTGTTACAAATATGATCCACCCTTTCAGAGAGGGGAACGGAAGAACACAAAGGTTATTTATTTCACAGCTTATTCGATTTAATAATTATGATATCGATTTTTCATCGATTGATAAGGATGAACTTATGATAGCAACTATCCATGCCGCGAATGGTGTAGCAGACTATCTTAAAGATATTTTTTATAATAATATTAAAAAGTAAAATAACTTATTGCCTGCCCATTCAAGCAGGCTTATTTTTTGTTTTATTTTATTAATCCCTATCCTTAGCGCTACCATTGTACTAGTGTAGTATCTTTTAAATAACTGGACTTTATATTCCGGCCATGATAGAATACATACATCAAATGGTGGAGGTATCCTATCTATGGGAAGAAAATCAATCGTTATCAACCTCAGTGCTGAGGAGCGTGAATATCTTGAAACACAAACACGTGCCCGTACCATACAGGCTCAAACAGTAAACCGTGCCCGTATCCTGCTCTTGAAAGCGGAAGGCTGCCCCATTAATGAAATTGCGGATAAAGTCGGCATCAATCGCAAGAGTGTTATGCTCTGTTTGAACAAATATGCAGAAGGCGGTGTGGAAAACGCCTTATTCGATGCACCGGGTCGTGGCCGTAACGCAGAGATCACCGATGATGAAAAAGCATGGATCATCAATATTGCCTGTCAGAAACCGATTGATTTCGGTTACGCTGCTGAAACATGGACTTACGCAAAACTCACATCTCACATTAACAAAAATGCGGAAGCAGCTGGATTTACAAGACTTTCTACAATCCATAAAAGCACCGTGCACAGCATACTGGACGAAGCTGAAATAAAACCCTTTCGGATCAAGTATTACTGTGAAAACCGTGACCCGGATTTTGAAAGTAAGATGCATAATGTATTGTTAGTATATAAACAGCTTTCCATGCAGTTTGATAAAAATGGCCAGTTCATTCCCTGGGAGGAAGATAAACAGGCGATCCATGTGCTTTCTTATGATGAAAAGCCTGGGATACAAGCGACTGCCACAACGTCTCCAGATCTTCTTCCGGATGAGAATCACAGTACAATCAGCAGGCATTATGAATATAAACGCCTTGGGACAGTGTCCCTGTTGGCAGGGATCGATCTGCAGACTGGAGAAGCCATCCCGCTAATCAGCGAAACTCATAACAGTAAAGACTATATTGAATTTTTGAAGGTGCTTGACAGCAAATATCCCAAAGGGGACAAAATACGACTTGTACTTGATAACCTGAAAGTACACACATCTGAGGTTACAAGAAAATATCTTTCCACAGTACCCGGAAGGTTTGAATTTGTATTCACACCTAAACATGGCTCATGGCTGAATATGATTGAAGGTTTTTTCAGCAAAATGACAAAGCAGATGCTTCGTGGAATACGAGTTAAAACGAAAGAAGAATTAAAAGAACGCATCTACAAGTATTTTGATGAGATCAACGAGGAACCGGTAATATTTCACTGGAAATATAATCTTGATGACATAGATGTATCTGAAGAGGTTATTGTTGATACATTGTCGGCCAAAAAGTCCAGTTAATTATCGAACGATGTACTAGTACAGCGTGTCCGATATGAAATCGGCAGGCGAAATTGACAGTATTGATGAGTAATAGTATTGAGCAGAACGGACTATAAATCAGAAAAAGAAAGAAGTGGACTCATATTAAAGTTTAAAATTCAAAATGACTTTTATATTGTTACTCATCAAAATATAAGGTAGGGGTGGATTGAATTTTGCACCTCTGCCTTGTTTTGTATTAGAGTAAGTTTCGTTTGACGAATATAACTTGATAACAGTATCAACAGATGTTATAATGTAAAAAAGATTGGTGGTGAGAACAATGCAAAGCCTTAACGGAAAAATCATGTCTGCGGATATTCCTGTTGCCACAATAAAAAATGGTGTTGTGGTTGATAAAAACGAGAAACTTGCGCCCTTATTTTTCAATAGATGTGATGATGCTTCTGCTTGGTTAAAAGGTCGTGCTATTGATTCTCATCGTGCCAATTCAAGGCTCTTGAAAAAAGCACTTCGCCTGCAAAATAAAGACGAAATCAGTACGGTTCTTGCAGTTAATGCCGTTACAATTACGGATAATTTTTGGTTTCGTGAAGACGGCTCTGATTTAACTTGGTATGATGTCCGTTTCAAAGAGAATTATTTTGACAGTCTTGCGCTTTGCGGTGATCCGGACAGTTTCAATCAAAAACCGTCAAGAACTCCCGAACTCACCAATATCGGTAGTTATGAGAAGTGCTGGCGCCTTATTGACGGCTCATGGTGGATGTATAAGTCCGGAAATGATAACGAACTGTTTTCAGAGTTGTTTATTTGCAAAATAGGTTCGTCATTGGGTTTTGATATGGCTTATTGTGAGATGGATGACGGCTATATCAGAACAAAGGATTTCACTGAAAACGGAAGATATAATTTTAAGTCGGCAGAATCTCTTGTAGGTGATGATGAAGATTACTGTAAAAACTTTGATGTCTTTTATAGTATCTCAGAGGATTTGACAAAAGATTATTTGAAAATCATTTACCTTGATACTGTTTGTATGAATATGGATCGCCATACAAAAAATTATGGTGTATTAAGAGATCTCAAAATAGGGGCTATAGTAAAACTTGCTCCTAATTATGACAACAATATCGCTTTAATTTCCCGTGGATATCCAAGGTTTATAGAGCGTAAAAACGATACGCTTATTGATTTGTTTATTGAGTTGTTAGAGAATAACAAAGAGGCATTTAGGCTGTTTAAGGATCTCAATATCCCTGTAATAACCGATGAACTTATAAGAAGATGTATTTCCGAAACCCCGTTTGATGTTGACGGAGACAAAATTTCAGAATTTATACTTAACGGACAAAAAAGAATATTGGATTTCTTGAATAATCAATATTGTATTTTTCAATAGCATCAAAAAAGCATCAATCGCCGGATTGATGCTTTTTTTGTCGGAAAAATGAACTGAATCTGATACAGTAAAAAATTTCGCTTTTCAGACGGTTTTGTTCGGCATACTGATCGCAGGTATTGTATTTATACTTGTGATCCTTTTAATGCTAATTTGCACATAAAAATATGCTGTTTTGTAAATAAAATGAATAATTTTGCAAAAAGTATTTAAATCATTTTAAAAATTTGTAAAATATTGTCAATATATCAGTCTATTTGAAATAAAGTAAATTTACATATTGTATATATTAACTGACTATCAGTTATATATAGGCGAAAGAGAACATATTATGATCATTGCAATAGAAGGGGTTGACCCCAAAATCAATTTAGCCGTTGCTGAGCAAATTAAGTTAAAAAGCCCATTTGCGAAATTAATCAATATAATCTTTAACAAAAACATAGGGATCCGCATTTATTATGTAGCGAATTAGACCAATATATTCGTACTATTACGGACTCTGTTAATAATAACAATGTGCTGACCATAGCCTGCCAATATGAATTTTATATTAGATCAATGACAAATTTATTCGGAATAAAAGATGATGTTCTCGATGAAAAATTAAATAAAATAAGGACAGCGGATTACAGATTTTTTTAGATAAGGATGTGGACGATATGATGCCCATTGAGGAGTATATTAAAATTATGAAAATTCATAAGTCCGATATTTATACACAGTATAACCTTGATGCAAAAAATAGTATGGATCAATACTTTTTATTCAATATAGGAAATGGAGTTAGCAGTATAGAGCAAGTGATATTTAAAGCTGTATCATTAGTTTAAAAAAATTACTGTTGCTATTTGACATACAAATTAGTATAATTTAATTAAATTATACTAATTATAGTGGGTGTATATACAATGATATACTTGAATAAAAATATGTTTTTTAATTGCGATTGCTCTGAGTTTTGTGAGAATTCCTATGATCGCTCAGACTTAATTGTTTTGTTTAAAACAACATTGGAAAAAAAGTATTGTAATTTGGAAGAAAAAACAGAAAGCATAATTAATTCTGTTTTCAGTAATTCAAATATTACTACCTTACCTAAGAAATATTTAGATTCTGATCAAGAGATACATTATATGCCCACCCTTGACTGCTGTAAAAATGATGCTGAAAATGATGTGGAAAATGCATATATTGATGTTTCTAAATATATACAAAAATATGTTGAAATTCAAAAGAAATTCATTGCCGAGTTAAATAAAGGTTATTTAATAAATGATTTTACAGATGAATATCTTGATTCTTTTTTAGACATATTTGTAAATGTTGTTTTCAATCCCGATAACAGCAATCTTTATAATGTTTCCTTTAGAAAATCTTCTTTTTTAAATGATCTAATTACCTCATGTGCAAAATATTCTATATGTAATGAAAGTAGTAGTGAATATGGCGAATACTACCTTTTTGACCCGTTTGTCTATGATAGTATTCAAAGAATTGTACAAAATATAAATTACTTTCATGTACAAAACCAAAGCAGTATTTTATTCGATCTGAAAGAAGAAATTTTTTTGCGTAAAGCTGAAAGATTGTTTAATCGTTTTATTTATCACAATAATAAAACATTTCGTATTAGTTTAAACCGGCACAACTCTAAGCTTCTTGCTTGTGAATACAATAACTTGTCAAGCATTGAAGAAATTAAGCCAATCAGACTATTTGAAAAAATAGCTGCTTATATACGAAAGAATTATGCAAGCAAAAAGAATAAGATATTAACAATAAAAATTTGTATAATCGGTCATACTGAGCCGGATCATGCCGGAAAGGAAAGTGAAATAAGTGATCTTTTAATAGCATTGTTGGATTGGTATGACAAAAGTAAATTCAAAGATAATAAGCATAAACTTAATTTAAAAATAGAGAATATTATAAGCCAATATGATTGGCCTGATAAGAATTATAATTTTACAAGAGAAAAAATAGAAAAAGAAATTAATGGCAATATGGCAGTCTGTAAGATTAATAAAGTTGACTATACCGAAATATTCACTTATAACACAAAGACCCTTGATGAAAAGATAAAACAAAACGATATTGTATTTTTGCTTGATTGTCCTTGGCTCATAACAGAAAACTTCGAAATAAAAAATACTGGTTCATTAAATTATTTTTGTGAGCATTTAAAAAATACTCGCAGACGAACTTTTGATAATAATGATAAGTATTTTATTACTAAACCTGATTGGCTTGATTCTTCAATTCCTACTGTTATGAAAAATATAAATTCACAATTGAATCGTGTTATGGCCACAAATACTATGAATGCAGGGAATATTATACGTGTTTTCAGAAATGATTTGATAAAAAGAATACAAAAAATCGTTGAAAACCAGCAAAATACTTTATCAGAAAATCGTTTAACAGCAAATAATAAAGAACTCTATATTTTTTGCTCCGAATCGGAGAGTATTAACTATTCTTCTGTTGCGTCATATCCTTTGACCCGAACGGAAAGCTATGAAGGCAAAGTCATGTCGATTCTTAAATTCGACAATTATAAAAATGACTGTTTGCAATTTATCGGCACAGAAAATCTGATTTTCAAAATACGGTTATGGTCTGTTCTAAAATATGTGTCGATTTCCTTTGCATATAATGAATTTAAAAACATTATTATCAAGTGTTTTGATAATATTAAAATACCTCCGTATAGCTTTTTTGAGATTTACAGAGATATTTTTATTGTATTAAAAGTGAGCGATGATTTAAAAAAAATTAATGTTGGAGTTTCTTTTTCGGATCGCTTGAATAATACAATTCTTGAGCTTAATGGTGAATTAAACGATGAAAAATGCCGCCTAATCAAGAATAAGCTATTTTACGAAGTTAAAGATTTTGCCAAAGCTCTTTATTGCAATGTGATATTCCGTTCAAGCGATGATTTCGGAGATGAGTCGATCAGAAATTCATTTATGATGAATATTTATAGTTCAGTTTCCAATGTGCATCAAATGTTATTTTGGCATAAGTACAGAATGGCATACAATAATAACGATTATAGTAAATTTGAAATATCGCTGGAAGAAACGCAAGGTGATACTATTTGTGACAGTGAGTTTGACAAAGATTTCTTTATGGATAAAAGAGTTTACGATCTCATTCTTTTATATTTTGAATATAACAACAGACTCAGTTTGGGTATAAAAGCTATGCTTTATAAGGCATCGGATATATTTGTTTGCGAGACCGGATACATTCATAATTTCTTTACATCCATTAAGAAGGTGCTGGAAGAATCTGATATGATGGATACTAAATTGTATCAAAATATCAGTTGCATTATGGAGGAGAATAATTTTGAGTAAAGTCATTTTTGATGTTATAAATTCAATTAAAGGAGGTTGCGGTAAAAGTACATATGCTTTAATGGCCGCTGATTACTATCAAAATAAAAAAGATCAACTGTCTTACATTATTGATTTGGACTGGTACGGATCTTCATGGTATTCAAACTATATGAATTATTATGAAAACGGGGATAATGTACATTTTTTGAATGAAGCTTTGCTGGATTCTAAGAAGTTTATAAGTAAAGAGCATGTTGGTATTTTGAAGGTTGCCCCATATTCTCAGCTTATAACAACTTATGATAAAATAAATGTTTGTATGGTCGATCCGGATAAGGTTGATATTGGCGATGTTGAGGTGGACTTGTTTGAAAATACTATTTATTTAATTATTAAAGATATCATCGAAAAAAATTTTAACAGTGTTTGCAGTAAAAAAGATGATGAAAAACAATCAAAAAACATGAATAAGGATTTACATATCATTTTGGACATGCCGCCCAGCTATGAAGCATGTTCAAACAGGATCCTAAATCATTTGCTTATGGATCAGATCTCGGATTTGTACCTATTGTTAACAAAAAAGAAGCTTGAGTTTGAAGTCCGACTACATATGATTTCAGCTTTTTCGCCGTCTCATATAGAATTAAATAAAAATTTTTTGATTAATTTTATTAATGACAGAACCTATTCTTCTTTGTATGAGAAATTCAATCAAAACGAGATTCTTAAAATATATTGCATCATTAACGATTTACATAATCTGGCTAAATCCCGGGCAACATTTTCAAATAATTTGTCTATGGTTGTTGATTCTCTAAATAATTTGAAAGAAAAAAAACTCGAAAGTATAAAATTAAAATATTTTTCGTTGCCATATTCTGATTTTTATAATATGAATTTACAGACCATTAATCATTTGATTTCAGGCACAAGTGCTAAATTCAATTATGTGGATATAGATTCACAATCAAGACAGGCGTTTGAAGATCTTTTTAATAGTATACAGAACAGTTAAGGTGAAAATATTGAATTTTTATAAATTTATTGCAAACAGCAAAACTAAAAATGATATGGAGAAGTTTTGGGAAGTATTTGATCCTATTGAATTAAAATATTCGCCTTCCTATCACAGTTCTCATTGCACAAAACAACCGGGCGCGGCAGGAAGGTCAACTCAGTTGTTTCGTCTTCCTTTAAATATTCGTTCCATGATTTGCGAATTTGAGAACAATTATAAATATGCGTCTTTAAACAAGAAAAAATACAGTTACATTGATGAGAATCTTCAACTGATTTACGGAGATTCCGATCTTGTATTGAGCGATATAAAAAATTATCATCATATTGAAAAGAAATTCATTCAAAATTATCTTGCCATTCCTCAGCTTGATATGATGTTTAATGAGGATTATTTTAATTTTGAATGGGACATGTTCGTGGGCCAAAATTTCAAGGAACACAGGAATGATTATAACAGGGATCACTTTATTCATCAGATAAGAAATCTTTATATGATGCTTGTGCTGCTCGGAGAATTCGGTTTCTATGAAGCAACTTATAAAATCTTAGAAAGCGGCAATAAGGCAAAGATTTCTGAATATACTTCAAAAAAATTAAAGCAGTTTATGGCGAATAAACATTCGTCGCAAATCGATCTGTTGAATAATATAAAGGAAAAAATAAAAGAAGAAAAAAGAAACGTAAATACCATATACCATATTCCAGCAGAAATATGGGATATATTTAAAGATGAAAATGAATATAAGAAAATCTACTTTTTAAAGTATGTGATTTATGCATCTTCTATTTTATCTGCGCTTTTTCATGATATGGGCTATCCAATCTGTCATTTTCTGGAGATCAGGCACAGGGTTTCTGAATATAATCCTACAATGTATATGTTTACCCATAATTCAGCAGATACTTTTGATAAGATCGCTTCTGTTTTAAACGATTCCTTATTGTTTACCATTGTTTCCTCGCATGAGATCAAACACAGTTTGGAATTGTCTAATAACGGCAGATATAATCACGGTTCATATTCCGCAATTGCATTTTTAATGCAATTCTACAGCAACGGCGTAATTTATACTTTGTCTGAAGAAAAGCAATGCGCGATCGAGCTTGCGGCTGTAGCGATTTACAATCATACCGCGAATTTCGCAATCGTCAGCAACAACGCTGCAAGCAATTATTACCAGCCTGTTTTTCGCCAAAACCCTATTTCATTTTTGCTTAGATTTTGCGATGACCTTCAGGAATGGGACAGAAGATATTTTGAATTTTCAAAAGACAGTGATCTGTCGATTTGCGAAAAATGTCTGACTCCAATGCTTCCGTTTATTAAAAAAGTTAAGCCAGAGGATGAAGACAAACTCGAAAGTGAAAACAAACCTAAGATAATCTGGTATAACTGTTTGTGCGGAGGAAGCGAACTGTTTAGGTATGATTCGTTTTTGAAACGAAAATTATATGTTGTCCGTGTAGCGGATTCCGTTACTGCAAACGTATTGCGTGAAAAAGGGGATCTCCTTAAAATTTCCATAAAATATGATTTGTATAAACTGCTTAAAATGGCGCGGATCAATAATACTTATGCAAAATACCGGCTGAATGAGCTGAAAGATCTAAAAATTATTATCGGCAAACAAAATTTCAAAAATCAAAGTGATGATGTTTTGAAGTTTGACTATATTTATATTAAATATTTCATTTCGGCAAATCCGATTCTCATAAAAATTAAAATTCTTGAAAACTATTTTACGAAAATAGAAAATATGAATAAAGATAATTATCAACAAGTAATTAAAGCATTGAAATTAGATGAAGTGTTTAACAAGGCGTTCACAAAAGAGAGTAATTATATAGAATCTGAGATACAAAATTCTGAATTTAAGCTTTATGAATATTTGGACAGCGGTATATTTGAATTCTATAAAGATCTGTTGCTTGATTGCCTTGCACGCAAGTGGCCTCAGATAAACGGTGATGAAGAAAATAATAATACTGACGATTTGTGTAAAACCCAAAAAAATCTAAAGTATATTAATATTCAAAATGTAGATGACTTTTATCAAAAAGTAGTCAATGTTCTTATTGAAGATTGCATATCTCAATATGAAAAAGAGTTGGAAGATGATCAAATTTATAATTTGTTTTCAACGGAAGAAGATCAATGGCGAAAACAATACTTAACTCAGTATATGCCGGATGAGAATAAGGAGGATTTGCTTTACAGTTGTGTAGCAGCATTCTGCAATAAGGATAATTACTTCAATAAATATAAAAATGTTAGTCAAAACAATATTCTGAATTATTATACAGATCTGCATTTCTTTCATATGCTGAATGAGTACCTGTAAATGATCTTCACAAACAAATTATAAGAGCCTAATTGATTTATTCAATCATTCATTGCTCATGATGACAATACAGCAGGCTTTATCAAGTTAAGGCAATCGGAAGATTGTTTTAGATTGTGAAGCAAGGCAAAAGCCCTGAGGTAACCGCCCGGTCGAGCGGTATCTCAAGGCTTTTTATTTATGATAAAAGCTGTTTTTATCCTGCTTAGGAATCAACCATGCAAATACCGCATGATAAGAGCAAAAACAACTCGGTTCAAACTTGTGAAATCAGCCGCTTACAATCTTATTTGATTAACTTCATTATTGTTTCCTGAAAGTCTCCAAAACCGTGTTCAGCGCCGTGAGAGGCTTTTATATTGTTAGTCACCATTTCTTAAACCGGGGGTGCATCATAATTTGAGCACCGTGTATATATTCTCAGTACCGAAAAAGAATATACGGTGAACTCCGCAGGAGTAAGATGTTCTTTATAAATTTTGTATAGTGATGTAAAATAATTTCCGTTCATTATTACTTACCGCTAAGTTGCTTTTGAATCCATTGTTGTAGTTCATCTTTCGGAACAACAATGCGAGAACCAACCTTTATGGATGGAAAGTCATTGCCTTTAACCAGTTCATAGGCGCTTGTTCGCGAGATACCGAGCACAGTCGCTGTTTCTGTAACGGATAGCATTATTGGCAATTCATCAAAACTTTTGTAGATTTTTTTTATTTATATTCTCCTTTTATCTTTTAAAAAATAAAAAGAGTCAAACGATTCAGCGCATAATCAACCCTTGATGCATACAGATTTTTTAGATCTGTTGTGGTGCTTCAGTGATTTCGCGTGAATGTTTGACCCTATCCGCTGTGATCTGTCAGGCAGTTAAGGATTAAAAGTTTTTCTTTTTCAACAAACTTAACCCTTCTTAAGAACTCTTGTAGTAAATATCTTTGATCACCGATAGCAGTAACACTCTGTGTTGCCCTTATTCATTTTAAGTTATATTTTAAGATTAAAACATTTGTTTATCAAGCGCTATTACTCAGCGCAATGCTTATATCTATCGAAAAAATATTATTATCAATATTATACTTTATGTTGCCTTGGTATTTTTTTACAATTGATTTAATTATTTGCAAGCCCAGGCCGTGCCGGTCTTTATCTTTTTTGCTTGATTTGAAAAATCCTGATTTATCTTTCGATGTAATTTCAAAAGGATTTTCTGTATGGATGAACAGCATTTTGTTAGCAGTTTTGATGATAAGCTCTACTTGTTTTGTATCAGCGTTAAATCTTTCGGCAGCTTCGATAGCATTGTCTGCAACATTTGTAATCAAAGAGCAGATATCAGTATCGCTTAAAATACTCAACTGCTCGGAACACGATGCTGAAATGTTTAAAGAAACACCTGCTTTTTCTGCCTTGGAGTTTTCCAACTGAAGAATAGCATTAATAAGATTGTTGGAGCAATAAGATTTTGGTGTTATATCTTCAATTTTATTTTCAAGTGAATCAAGCATTTTGACCGCGTCTTCGGCCTTTCCATTCTTGAGCAGAATAGATAAAGCCATGTTTTGATTTATAATATCATGGCGCATTTTTCTTAACGCATTATTATCCTTTTCCGCTTGTTTTATTGAGTGGTATTCAATTTCGTTTTGCTTATTTCGTGCCATTAATTCAAGAATTTTTTTGTTTGAGGATTCAGTTTTGTCCACCATGGAAAAAATAAACCAATCTGCAAGAAGAGAGAAAACAAACATGAGTGATATCGGAATATAAAATTTATAATCTGCATTTTTGTCAAATTTTATTCCATAGTTAGATAATTCCTGAATAATGGCTGATGCAAAAAAGATCAATGAAATTTGGGAGAGTGGCATTAATAGGTATCCTGCCGTATATTTAGAAATCAGGTTTGAATTTTTATGTTTAAAGAAAAATCGAATTATGCAATTAACAGGAAATGATAAGATAATCGGTGTAATGTAATTCGCAAGAAATGAAAATAAAGTGTATTCGTTAGTTATTATGTTGCTGTTTGCAGTGTAAAAAATATCGGGATATAAAGCGTCTAAAATATAAGTGCATATCAATGTTATACAACAGTATAAGGCAAATGAAATAAAATAATAAAGGACTTTTTGCAAAGTTCTTCCTTCATAAAAAAGCATAAAACAAACGAAAAAGCATAAAAATAAAATTGTTCCGCCAAAGCCGTTAGGGTACCCCCAAAAAACCGTTATCAGTGAAATTATACCATAAGGCAGCAACAGCATAATGGCAAATACAATGAATTTATTTATTTTTTGCTTTGTGAATGAGCGAAACAATATAGACCATAATACTGTTTCAAAAAATATTCTCATAAGCGAATCCGGAAAAATCCGAGTTATATCAATTATCATAGTTTTCAAACCTTGTTTTTAAATAATCATGATATGAGTTGAGTAATGTATTATATTTTGCTCTTGCTATTTGCACTTTGTTGCCGGATATAAGTTCTACTGCCTTTTCATCTTTTATGATCCTGTTTATATAATCCATATTAATAATGCAGGATCGGTGAATCAAAACAAAATTTGGAGGAAGTAAACGGGTAATACTTGAAATACCTGCTTTTAATATATCTTCATTTTTATCATTATATATGGCAATAGTATACTTTTTATCGGCAATAAAACATTCAACCTTGTCCAAAAATATCTTTTCATCATTTATTATAATACATTTTATATTCTCTGTTTTACTGCTGCAGATTGCCTTATCAATTGCAGAATACAATTTCTTTTCAAAATCTTTATTTTTATAAACAAAATAAATGAACGGCGCCTCTGAAATATCAGCAGCCTGCTCGATATGCGCCGTAATAAATATGATTTTTATATTTGGATTTAAATTTGCTATTCTCTTTGCAATTTCGATTCCGTTTTTATTGTTTTCAAGAACTATATCCAAAATAAGAATATCAAGAGTATTTCCAAAATGATTAACCCAAGTCATAAGTTCTTTGGAAGATGAGAACTGCGCAAGGTCTATTTGTTCACTTGCGTAGTTCTTTTTTATGTAATTGTTTGTCAATAGCATAATGCCGTTAAGGTATATTAAATTATCATCGCAGATACCTATTTTCATTTATTCACCTCCAACAATAACTATAAAAATTTTATCAAAATCTGAAGTGTATTGCAATTAAAAATGTCAAAAAACCAAATGTTTCTTAAAATAATACAGTTTGTTCCCTGCGTTATAACAATTCGTTCCCGCCAATAAACAGTTGGTTCTATTTGTATTGTGAATTGTTTGTTAATTTTGTAAAATTTTATTAAATATGAAACTCTCTCAGAGGTGTTAACAAGAACTTTGCAAGTGATCAAATTAAAAGTATCAAGATAAAAGGTAAATTTGTTTAAAGCTGAATTTATTTTGAACAAACTGTCTCTTATTTATTGATCGTTAGGTTTTATATACAGCAATTAAGATAGTTGTTTTGATAAGGGAGGAAAAATGAAAAATAAAAGATTGTTGTCTGTTTTTATAGCATTAGTTATCGTTGTTACTTCTTGCTGTATTGGTTTATTCGCCAATGCACAGGACAAGCATATGGATATTAATAAAAAAATGTTAGACTCAATTCTTAGTGATAGATATTGGATAGTTGAAACACTTGCTGACGGGAATATTACAAATAATCCATATGCAGTTGTAAATCCAAATGTCACAAGTGATACAATCATGGACGAAGTGCTCATAAATTATCAAAATGATAAAGCTTTTAAAACGCTTGTTGACGCAATGGAAATATACTCAAATTCAGGCGATTATTTAAGTGGTTTAACAGATGATGTCATTTCGGTTTTTGAAAACTGGTTTGGTGATATGGATTCCGTAGATGATGTTGTTTCAAGTACTGAGGAACTTAAATATGAAAGTATATTAAACGAAGTTCTTATAACAGATTATACTTCATCTTGGGGAGATACTCTGTTTGATCAAAATATGAATTTCGAAAATTTAAAGCAAAAAGCTGAAATATTTAATAAATTATCCTCATATCAAACTGCATTAAAAGATTTATACGGATTAAGTTTTGCAGATTCTTCTTCGATAATGATTTACAATCCTGGAGATGCTACCTTTAATTCTTATCAAATTGATATAGAAGAGTATGTTGGACATTTTCTTGATGCTTATAGTCAGGATCTTGAAACATATTTAAATGGTGTAATAGAAATACCGTCACTTGAAGGTAACGATGCACTTAAGAAAAAAATAATGGCTGTTGGTGCTCTGGCCATGGTTTCATTGTATGAAAAAACAGTTGCACCGGAAACATCTCAAAGCCTGGATGAACTATTTTATACAGGTATGTTTGACGATACTATGAAAGTGTTAAACGCTGCGGGCAAATCACTCAATATAGCAAATAAATCAATGGAGTATGCCATTTTGCTTGAAGCCTTGCAATCGCAAAAAAATTCAACTGTGGATGTCATGAATCGTATTTCTGTAACAACTACAGATGAAGATTTACAAAAAGTTCTTAACAGTTATGCTGACTTAGTTAATTCCCAGGGTGATGAGCAAACCCTTGCTTATGAGGTAATAACTGATTATCTAAGTAATAATGCGGTTATTACCAATATCGTGCAAAATAAGATTTCTCAGCAAGGTCCTAAAATTATTGAGGCAGCGGCGGAAAAATTCGGTGGTGCAAAAGGAATTGTTTTGCAAAATGCCATTGCTTCAGCCCTGAGTACAGCTTCTGCAGTTGTATCGCTCTCTGTTTGGGTAGCGGATCAAACAACCGGTATAGAAGATACAGCAAAAAAAATATACATATGCAAATATCTTGATAAAATCATTACTGAAGTAACAAAAACTTTCAAAAATGACTTAAATAACTATTATTCAAGCAGAACCGATGAAAATGCACAAAAGGTTTTAGCGGATTTGCAGTTTCTAAAGTCTTTAAGGCTTTACGGTGAAAAATCTGCTTACGGTTCTATGTGCAGTCAAATGGATTCATGGATTGGCATTTTGCTAGGCGGCGGTGAAACGCTTGAATATTTGCATGATCGCTATCAAGGCTCTATAGATGTATTGTTAGGCTGCACATTGTTTCCTCAAGCATATATTAAAATGTCACTTGCAGAGGGGGATGTTTTAACTATATTAGATCGTAATATTGACGGGAAAAATTATTGTATTGCTGATTTAACAAAACAAAACGGAGAAAAAATATATTTTGCAGAAGCAGACTTAAGGTTAATGGGCGGTATTGATTTAAATGGTGCAACTCTCAATGTTAGTTCTGCCGGTAATGGCTTTTATTTGCCCCTCATTGATAATGATAATGATAATTCAAAGATAAATGTTTTTTGCAATAATGTTGCATTTGGAGAAATTAATAATTCTGCAATATTGAATATTAAAATTAATAATGCTGAGGCTATCGAGGTAACTGACATTATTAAAAACAGTGGTACTTTAAATGTTGTTAACAATAGCGGAGAATCAAGAATAACTGCCTATGACATAGCAAATTCAAGCAAAATTAATTTCTCCAATACCTCATTATATGTAAAAGGAACTTTGAATAACAGTGGTTCTATATCTGGTAAGGTTCATATCTGCGGCGAAAGTTCATTGGGCTATAATAATGCCTATTTTAAAATGGAGATGCAAGCAATAAAGGGATATGGCACATATACTGATATTTATTTTGAAAACAATCACAAGAAAGGCGTTTTGTTACTTGACAGTTTTACCGTAACGGATTTTGTATCTAATACGGATAAAAGAATTCAAAATTCAGTAAATCTTACATTAACGGATAATTGTATAATAGAAAACGGATATTTAAACTCAGGTGCAACATTGAAAAACTTCACTTCATCACAAGCCGTTACATTTAATGGTGAAGTAAATTTGGCAGGAGAAGTTGCACTTCAAAGCGAGTGTGTTTTTAATGATTCTCTGATTATTTCTGAAGACTGTACTTCGCTTTCTCAGTCCGGAGTCACTGTTAAAGGTGATTTATTTTTAAATGGGGGATCCATTTCCGGCTTGGGAGCGGTTAATCTACGCGGCAATCTTTCGGCAAATACTGATTCGCCGGTAATTAACAATTTGCAGCTTTGTGGTTTGCAGTCACAGATTATAGACTCAAATTCGGAATTAACGGTAAATACGCTTGTTAATAACAATAAATCGGTTGGTGGAGTCACCTTTGATTGTACCGTGTATGTAACCAAATCACTTGATAATAATGTAATACCTGCTTGCAAAAACGGGAAAAACATTATACTAACCGGCGATGCCGTAGTGATTGGAAATAAAATAAACACTAGCGTTTCCGCCAAAGACTGGAATATGAATTCTGATTTGGAAATTAAAGGAACCTTGTACGCAGAAGGAAATATAAATTTGTTATCCGGCGTTCATCTAGATTTGAATGATTATTACCAAACATCCGGAAATTTGACTTTAGCAGACGATGCGCAGATTAGTTGTAAAAACAGTTTTTATAATGCAGTTGTAACAAACAGCAATGGCATAATAAATGTAACGGAAGACAGTTTAATAGACTCTTCTTTCAGCGGTGGAATTTTTAATACATCTGGTGATATATCCGCCACAGCGGATTTTGCTCCGGATACATTAAATTTTGATAGTTCAAATCCCCAATCATTCAGCAACAGCGCACAAACTCAAGTGAAAGTATTGAATATCAATAATGATTCAAAATCCGGTTTTAATGTTGGAAGTATAATATATGTTTCCGATCAGTTTATCAACAATTGTAAGAATCTGATCAATTCGCAAAACATAATACTTACCGATGATTGCGCATATTTGAATCAAAATGGGGAAGTAGGTAATCTGAATATATCAGGCGATATAACCGTAAACGCCGGTGAATCTTTAGTGGTAAACGGTGATGTTAATCTGAAATCAGGAGGAAGCATTACAGTCGAAAACGGTGCGCAACTTATTATAAATGGGCATATTAATGCCGGAAATGGCTATATAAACGCGTTTAATGATTCGTCTATTACAGTGAATGAATATGTTGATTTGAATTCTACAACACTCAATATTAATGAAAATGCTGAAATGAATATAAATGATTACATTCAATTTTCCTCTGCCAATTTAAGTATAAACGGAATTTTAACCGTAAAAAGCGACGCTAAATTAATTTCATGCATAGTAGACAGCAACGGGGTAATGAATTTGTACGGTGATTTAAATTCAAGTTCCTGCACTTGGAATCGTGCGAATCTTTCGTTTGTCGGTCGAACACCGCAAACGGTAAGCGGTTCAACCGTAACAGTCGATGATCTTGTTATAGATAATGATTCGAAAAGCGGAATAATATTTGAATCAAAAGTAAATTATAATATGCTGGATTCAGGCAATTCAGTTGTTAATGGTAGAAACAATCTTATTGCAAATTCATAAGGAGGAAAAATGAAAAATCAATTGATTACTAAAATAACATCATTTGCACTGGCTTTGGCATTACTACTTTCAATAAATTTGGTTTCTTTCAGTGCTTACGCGCAGGGAACAGGCACGGAATCTGACCCGTATTTGATTACAACACCGCAGGAATTGCAAAATATCAATAAAAACACTTCTGCAAGTTATAAACTTGCGGCAAATATTGATCTGAAGAATATGGATTTTATCCCTATCGGCAATGCTGAAAGCGGTTCATTTAAAGGAACTTTTGATGGAGCCGGTTTCACTGTCTCTAATCTGAATGTGTTTGCGGGTAAATATGCCGGCCTTTTCGGCTGTAATGAAGGCGTAATTAAAAATGTATCACTAAAAAACATTTATGTTTACGGCAACAGATACATCGGCGGAGTATGCGGGCAAAATGCAGAGTATGGTACGATTGAAAATTGCTCAGTCCTCAGCGGTTCAGTAGAATCCGGGGGCGGGCTGAATGATATTTGCGCAGGCGGTATAATAGGCTATAATAGCGGAATCATTGTTGGTCCCATTACCAATTATGCCGATGTAAATGTAAGTGCTGACGCGGACATTTATATATATTTAGGTGGCATCATAGGATATAATAACAGTAATGAAAATATCAGTCAAATAAGAAATTATGGCAATATGTCTTCTTATAATCCATTTTATGATGGTTATACTAGGCAGCATTCTTATTGTGGCGGACTAATAGGATCTTCCGCAAGTAGTTGTAAAATAAGCGATTCCTTTAATTCAGGCTCGGTAAAATCTGACTATGTGTCCGGCGGAATTTTCGGATACGCTGATTCTGTAATTATAAATAATTGTTATAATAGCGGAAATATAATTTCTGAAAGCAGTGATAATTTTTTATATGCCGCCGGTTTAGTCGGATGCTCAGTAAGAAATATTGAAGTTTATAAATCTTTTAATTCTGGGGATGTGTGTGCTAAAGGTTTAAGGCGTTCAGCTGCTGCCGGATTGGTTTCTTCCATTTCTTCATGTTCTATTAGTAATTCTTATAATGTTGGTTCAATATCCTCTTTTGGCGGCGATTCCGGATACAGTGCTTTCCTTTTGCCATATGCATCAGGACTAGTTTGTTCAAGTGATAATAATTGTAATTTGGATATTAAAAATTGTTACAATATAGGATTAGTAAGCGAATATGTTTATCGTGATAATTCTACTGATTCTAGGGATCATAGGTATGAGTTATCTTCAGCTTCAGCATCCATTTTTCGGGGAAAAGATAATTATTCAACTGTAAGTATTAATAACACATATAGTCTTTCTGAAAATGGATATTATTCATCTGAATCGAAATATGATTATTATTATAGCGGAAATTTGCTTAGCGGTGATCGACTTAAAAACCCTGAATATTATAATGATTGGGATTTTGAAAATATCTGGCAATGTGATCCAGATGTGAACAGCGGCTTTCCAACGCTTAGATCATGTAATTCAAAATTGCAACTGAATTATTCTTATATACCTGTTTTATCCGGAAAAAGCGTAGCGTTAAAAGCATACAGAGATGGCTCATTATGCAGTGATGTTAAATATGAAATTATATCCGGCAATGCGGATCTTGAAGCTAACGGTACTGTTACGGTTAAAGACAGTAATGTATTGGTTATGGCAACGGATTCATATGGAAATACAGCTTTTTGCCAAATAAAATGTATGACGCAAAGCAGTTCCTCAAATTCGAGCAGTATATGGCTAACTGTTGGTCAGCAGCGAACTGTTACTGTATCATTAGATGGTATCAATGATTATTTGGTCAATGTAACAAGCAGTGATCCGGATATTGTGGAAGTTAATGATTTTATGTACCAAACGGTAAATATTACGGCTAATAAAGGTGGTACTGCCACCATTAATTTCACTACCGCAACAGGATATAAAGGCTCGCGCACTGTAATTGTTGATGATATTGCTTCTTCCATCAGTATTCCTTCCTCAAAAACCATTGCAAGGTTTTCTTCCGCTAAAATAAATGCCTCAACATCTCCGTCACCCACCTCCAGCAAAATCACCTGGACTTCATCCGATGACAGCGTTGCAGCAGTTGATCAAAACGGAAATGTAACGGGCGTTTCAATCGGGCAGGCTGTTATAACGGCTGCAACGGATAACGGATATTCGGATACCTGTACGGTCACGGTTAATGCCCCGGTTACCTCCATGCAGTTTGAAAGACCGAGTGTAACCATTTATAAAAATGATACAGATAAGCTGAATCTGATTACCGATCCTTCGGATACAACGGATACGATTTCCTATTCCAGTTCAGGTTCATCTTATGTTTCAGTAAGTTCGGACGGCACAATCACCTCTAAATCCTCAACAAGAACGGTCACCATTACCGCTACTGCGTCAAGCGGCGTAAAAGCCTATTGTACAGTTACAGTCATAAATCAGCCGGTTCCCGTAACATCCGTCACTCTGGATGCAAATACCAAAACGGTTCAGGCAGGAGAAATATTTAAACTAACGGAAACAATTTCTCCCGCCAATGCTACCAACAAATCCGTTCGCTGGAGTTCAACGGATGAATCTGTTGCCACAGTGAATCAGGATGGTACAGTAACTGCTGTGGCAGAAGGCAAGGTGGTCATAACGGTTGAATCGGAAAACGGTGCGCTGGATTATTGTGAAGTTACGGTAAGTGGACCAAACAGCAAGAACCTTTCAAAGATCTATATTCCAGAGATCATTGAAACAAGCGAAGAATACGTGGATGTTCCTGTCATTATAGAGAATAATCCGGGAATCAATTTCGCGTCAATTAGTGTTGCATATGATTCAGCAGTTCTTGAGCCTGTATCCGTTTCAAACGGCAAAGTGTTCGGTTCAGTGCTTGGTTCGATAGATAAGGAAAATTCGCTCGTAAAACTTTGTTTCACTTCAGAAGAAAATGTTACAGAAAACGGTCAGCTTGCTGTTATCAAATTTAAAGTGATAGGTGAATCCGGTCAAGATACCCCAGTAAAAGTTTGCTATTTTCCTGACGAAATCAGAAATGCGGCAAATGAGGCGGTTGCGTTTAATCTTTTTGACGGCGCAGTTAATATTATTGAGCATGAACACACCTACGGCACGTGGAAATATAACGGCGACGCAGTATATACTTCCTCAAGCGATTACAAAAACGGCACGCAAACTCGTACCTGTTCAGTTTGTGGTGAGTCTGAAACCATAGAAGCTGCGAATACGGCATTGCTGAGACGCAGAGGGAATTCAATTGCACTTGAAAGCAGCATCACCTTAACAACATACATAACCAAAGATGTTGTGGATTATTATGATGAGGTCTACGCGGAGTTCACCAGAAACGGCAAAACAGAGAAAGTGTATGCGTCGGATGAATTGCTGACTTCCGGTTCTGCCCAGTATAATATTTTTGAGTATTCGGGAATATCACCGCAGGCAATGATAGATGATGTGGAAATCACATTCTATGGTATCAAAGACGGTGTGAAATACTGGGGAGATACATATACCTACAGCATAACGGATTATGTAAAAACAACACTTGCCAAACCGGATTCAACAGATGAACTGAAAACAATGCTTGTGGATCTGATGTATTACGGAGCGGCGTGCCAGACTTATCAGAACTACAAAACAGATCAGTTGATGACAGATATACTGACAGAGGAGCAGAAACAGTATAAAAGCAACTATGAACTGGAGTTGAAAAATATAAAAGACGCCTCCTACCAAACCTGTGAAAACAGGCTGGTAAGGTTTGGAACAACATTAAGGCTGAATGATGCTGTAGAAATGGCAATAGCGCTGAATATGACGGATGTAAGTATAGAAGATCTGATTTTCAAGGTAAAAGTGGGGACGAGAGAACTGACATATACATATGCAGAAAACCCGGAAAACTTTGAAAAGGGTGCAGACGGCTACTGGTATTTCTATTTTGACGGAGTATATGCACATCAGATGAATGAAGAAGTATTCATAACAGCATATCGAGGCAATGAGCAGTTAAGCTATACGCTGAGATACAGCATAGAATCATACGCGGCAATCGTAACGGATGCAAAATTGAAAGCCGTAACGGACTCTATGATGTATTACGGCAATTCTGCGAAAGCCTATGCCGGTTAAAACAAATATATATTTTTGCTTTAAAACTTAAAGGAGGTGAGATAAATGAGAGAAACATATAAAAAGCCTGTTGCTGATATTGAAAAGTTTGCAACAGTAGATGTGATTACCACATCAGGAGGGGGAGATGAACCGATTATTCCGCCGATTGATTGGGGTGACTGATTACAATGCATTAAAACCGGGATACACAGGAAAGTGTATCTCGGTTTTTTGCTAAGATTTTGTTGATTATTCAATTATTAAGTAAACTATTGATATAAATAGCAAAAGAGAGATAGAGGTTTATTAATCGATTATTATCAGAGATTGACTATTTCAACTATCATGATATTGCATTAAAGTGATTGATGAGTTGATTTTTGATTGATGAAATGGTATACTTGAATCGGTGATAATATGAACGAATATCCGTTTAAAATTACTGATAATATATTGAACGATGTAACCGAAATATCTCGGCTTGTCGGAATAGTAAGCGTCAGTTCAAAATTGACAAGTAATCCTACTTTAAGAAGAGCGAATCGTATCAATACAATCTATTCATCTCTTGCAATAGAGCAAAACACTTTAAGCATGGATCAGGTAACTGCTGTCATTTCCAGTAAAAGAGTAATCGCTCCGCCAAAAGATATTGCAGAAGTAAAAAATGCTTATGAGATATATGAACATCTCGATGAACTTGATCCTTATTCGGTGGACGCTCTGCTCTTTGCGCATAGTATCATGATGCGCGATCTTGTAAGTGAATCCGGTATGTTTCGCACAAAACCCGTAGGCGTAGTTGATTCAAAAGGAAATGTGCTTCATTTTGGTACTTTACCGCAGTATGTTCCCGATTTAATTATAAAATTGCTTTCGTGGGTCAAAAACAGTGAGTTGCCGATGCTTATTAAAAGCTGCGTATTTCATTATGAGTTTGAAGTGATACATCCGTTTTCAGACGGCAACGGCAGAGTCGGCAGATTGTGGCATACGCTGCTCTTATCTAAATGGAATCCGATCTTTGCGTGGATTCCTGTAGAATCTATCATCCATGACAGGCAAAGCGAATACTACAAGGCTATCAATGATTCCAATGACGCCGCGGATTCTACGGCTTTTATCGAATTTATGCTGTCTGCAATAAAAGACGCTTTGCTTGAAACTATGGACGGCAATAAGCCGAATAAGCCCGGTACAGACAAAAATGATTACCGATGGAGCGTAATCTCGGATTTCTTGAATGAAAATAACTGTATTCTAAATGCAGATGTAAGAAGACTTTTAAATGTTTCATCCGCGACAGCTAATCGAATCTTATCAGGATTTGTATCGATGGGTAAACTTGTCAAAATCAGAAAAGGGAAGACCTGGGCATATATTAAAGGTTAGAATTTCAAAGTAACTTTTATATTGTTACTCATCACAATATGGGGTAAGTGCAGTTAATAATCCGAACCGGGTTTAACGAATATCTTGACTGATATAATAATTTATGTTTATAATAAAATATACCAATTTTGGCGGTGATCATATGTGCACTAAAAGTGAACTGAATAGTATTATTGATGCCGTTGTCATCGGGGCAAAGGAACTGCTTGGAAACAGGCTGGATTCAGTAATCCTTTATGGGTCTTATGCACGCGGTGATTATGACGATGAGTCAGATATAGACATTATGGTTATAATAAACGGTTCGCCTGATGATCTTAAACAATTCAGAAAGTCGCTTGTTGATATTGCAAGTGATCTCTCACTTGAATACGATATTACAGTATCGTTATTGCTGTTTGATTCAGATACATTTAGTAAATATAAGAATTCAATGCCTTTTTTGGTGAATGTGCAGAAGGACGGTGTGAAAGTTGCCTGATAAAAGTGTAAAAGAACTTTCAAAATTATTGATGGAAAAAGCAAAGAAAACACTTTCATACATTCCGTCTTATATTGAACTTGGTGATTATAATACAGCCATTAACAGATCATACTATTCTGCTTTTTATTCGATGAAGGCTATTGAAATACTCGATGGGTTTGATTCAAAAAAGCATTCCGGTGTTGTTGCATATTTCAGAAGCCAATATATAAAGACCGGCATTCTTGATAAAGAACTATCAAGAATAATCGGTAGATTGCTGGATTCACGCGAACAAGGCGACTATAATTTGACTGTGGAGTTTGATTTGCAGGACGCTACAGAATTATATTCATATTCCCAAAAGTTTGTAAATGAAATTGAACAGTATTTAAAACTAAATGATGAAGATTGATTAGATATATTTTAATTGACTGTCTCATTGAGGTAAAAGGCGACAATATGATAATGATATTGTTCTCAAAGCTAAAGCTGAAGCAGCCCAGGAACTCGCAGTAGTTAGTGGCCTTAAATATTAGATGTATCCAGGAAGTAATTATGAATCAAAATGTTTTAGATAATTCCAATAATTGCGTTCAACAGCATTTTAATCTTGATGAATAGGGGGCAAGTTATGTCTGAACTTGAAAATGAGAATACCGAGGATGACCGGAAAATAGCATTACGTTACGAAATTATCAAATCCTTAACTGGTGCTGCGGATGAAAAAGACGAATCATATGCAAAAGTAGGAAAATATTATTATTGTTCTGCACCTTCATCATTGTACAAGTATTATAGTGATAAGACACGGAACTTAGATAATATTAAAAAAAATAAAATGTGGTTCTCTGCGCCTTGTAATTTTAATGATGTTTTTGACTGTGATATTTCAATTGATGAGCGTAAAATATTTGAATACATTGTAAAGAATAATCCTTCAGGTATTGAAATTCGCAATGGAAGTCCCATGTGGAAAAAATTAAAAGCAGTTGTGCATAAGGAGCTTAATTCTATTAGAACGGCAATAGAAAAATCAAGGGACATAACCGGTGTTTCATGTTTTAGCGAGAATGAAGATTCTTTACTAATGTGGGCACACTATGCAAATAATCATCGTGGGTTTTGTGTTGAGTATGATTTGTTGAAAATAAATGAGATACTTAAATTCGCACCAATTCCTGTAATATATTCAAATGATAGAGTTTCTTTAATTTCTTTAAGTATTGAAAAAAATACCGAAAAGATTGAAAAAGATGTTTCAGCACTTCTAATTAAAGCATTAACTTCGAAATCAAGTGAATGGAATTATGAAAATGAGTGGCGAATTGTGAGAGATAATGCTGCTTGTGGTGATAGATGGGACTATGAAAAAAATGGTGCGCTACTTGATATGATAACACCAAGTTCTATAATTCTTGGTTGTGAGATCCAGCCTGATTTTGAACGCGATTTTAAAGAATTTTGCAAAAACAGCCAAATCAGCCTCTTTAAGATGGAAAAAGATGCTACTCAATATAAATTGAATAAAAAACCAATCTTAGAATTTAATGATTAGGAGATTGTGGTAAAGGAAAATCAATTGATTAATATGTTTTATTTTTTAATATTAAATATATTAACAAAATTATGTGATATAATACATAAATAAATTTTCAATAGCATCAAAAAAGCATCAATCACCAGATTGATGCTTAATTTTTTATCAAAATTTGGCTTGAAACCTTATAAAACCGACACGAGGTTCATAAGACCGCGTCCACTCCAAAACCGCGTGCCGGGCAACAAACGCGACCGCTGCCGGTGGCAGATGAAGGGAGCGTTTGTTGGCGCAGCGGTCGGAAAAATCAAGGAAAAGCGCAAGCCCGCCGATTTTTCCGGGTTACCGCAAGAGGGCATAGTCTGCCTTCTGCCCCTGCCAAAAATAAAAGCCTTGAAATTTCGCTCAACCGCGCGGTTTCAAGGCTCTTTTTTATTCGATAAAACTCTTAATTTTCTCACGGGCGCGGTCTGCACGCCCTTTTTTAATGCCCAAATCGGGCTCCAAATAGTCCAACTTTTCCGTTAAATCCAACCTTTCCGTCCCGTACAGCATCAAAAAAGCATCAAATTATTGAAAAAGTTTATACTTTATTTTATAATAAAGGTAGGAACATTTTATTAAAAATTAGTATAATTATTAGTTTTAAAATGTTTTTGTTATGAAACAACAAAGTAGTCTGCAAATATATTTTAGGGGTGTTGGTTATGAAAAAGTCCATAAGTTTATTATTAGCGTTAACAATGATCATAACATCACTGAGCATCGCTTTTCCTGTGTTTGCAGATACGGGCGCTCAGGTTGATACAGTTGTGGATGAACTTTCGGAACTGTATCAGGAGGAGACGGCAGAGGATAAAAGCATTGAAGATTCCGCCGCCAGCCGTGTTATCGTTAAAGCAAATGTTGAGCCGGAAACTTATGGCAGCGCTGAAAAGATAAATGGTACGGATGATGTGTACATTTATCAGTATGAAACAGCGAGCGAAGCAGCCAACGCCCTCGAATATTATGACTCTCTCAGTTTTGTAGAATGGGCAGAAACGGACGGTATAGTTGAAAGCCAAAGTTCTTCATTTAGTGCAGATGAAACCTTTTCTTATGGTGCAGATATGTTCGGCAGTAAGTATGCAAAGCAATATCTTGAAACGATAGATGCCCCGGAAATTAATATAGCGTTGATTGATGGCGGAATCAATTTTAGATTAAAGAGCTTTAAAGATACGAATCGTGTTATTGATTCAGGTATAAATCTCAGTGATACGGGAGAGGAAGGAACTGCACAGGCAGATGTGGGTAGCCTTTCCACTGTATATCATGGCTCTCATATTACCAGCATCTTACTTGATAATACCGCTTCCAATGTGAATATCATCGGCTACAAAGCAATGAACAGGGATGGATACGGTACGCTTTCTGCCGTAGCAACTTGCGTTCAGCAAGCAGTTGAAGACGGGGCGGATATAATCAATCTAAGCCTAAACGGAATTGGCGAACCGCCTTCTTTGATTAAAGAAGCAATTCAAGATGCATACAAAAACGGAGTAATCTGTGTTGTAGCGGCAGGAAATTACAATGACGATGTATCATATTACTATCCTGCGAATATGGATGAAGTATTTACCGTCGGCGCTGTTGACAATAGAGGCAATCCCTGCTTTCTCTCCAATTACGGTGAGGAGCTCGACTTTGTGGCGCCGGGTTATCAGATAGAGGTTTACGGAAATTCTTCGCTTGATAAACCGCAGTATGTAAACGGCACTTCTTTTGCCGCCCCGTTCATAGCGGCGGCAAGCGCTGTGGCTCTTTCCGTCCATCCGGATTATTCCGTAGAAGAGATCAAACAGGTCCTAATAGATTCGTGTGTTACAAAAAATGACCTCGCTTATTCAAGCCCTTATTTAAGAGATGTTGAAATAAAAGACAGTTCATTGTCTGGCTTTACTTTCGGTAATTTAGGTGAAAAAGCAGAATCGGAAGATCTGTATTACGGCTACGGTATGCCACAAATGCAGAAGATTGTGGGAATGGATGAGGTTTGCTCCGCACCGGAATTTTCGGTATCATCAGGAACCTACCATGAAGAATTTGAACTTTCACTATCTTCTGATGCCAGTGCAGAAATCTATTACACAACTGACGGCTCTTATCCAACAGCGGAACGCTCTGAACTTTATACCGAGCCTTTGACTGTTTCGTCAACGGTTTCCATTCGCGCTGTGGCTTGCAGTGACGGAAAAATAAAAAGCGTTCCGTCATCGGCAGTGTATAAAATGGAATATTATGCTGATGAAAGCGATTTCACCATAGACGATAGAGGATATATAACAGGCTATACAGGCGAAAAGAATGAAATCATCGTTCCTGAAGCAATAAACGGCACAACAGTTAAAGGCGTTGCGGAATACGCTTTTTACGATGATTTTGACCCGGCAGAAATGGAAGAATCCCAGCAGGCTTGGGACAGATCAGAACATCTTCTCGGCATCGTTCTTCCGAATACTGTAACGGAAATTGAGGACTATGCTTTTTTCAGTTTCATACTCAGCTATGTTTCTGCACCCGGTCTTAAAGTTATCGGTGAAGCCGGCCTAAGCACTCCGCTGGTTTATTTGAATGCGCCGAATATTGAAAGAATTGAAGATTTAGGCTTGAATTATTCAAATTTGACCGAGCTTGATCTGCCAAAGCTGACTTATGCCGGTTATGCCTCATTTAGCGAGAATAAATATTTAGCTAAAGTAAAAATACCGTCTCTAAATAGTGTGCCTGATTCTGCATTTAATAATTGTTATCGATTGGAAGAGGTGGAACTCGACAGCGCCGTTGAACTTGAAGACTGCGCTTTTGAAAGGTGCTGGTTTTTAAGAAATGTTTATGCGCCTGATGTTGAAACTATGGGTGACATGGGTTTTACATACTGCGACAATCTAAGAGAGATTTCATTGCCCAACCTTATCAGAATGGATGGTGTCTATAATTTTAAATGGTGTTCAACTTTAACGAAGATAGATTTGCCCAAACTGCAAAATATACCGGAGCAAACCTTTATGTATTGCTATATGTTGTCTGATATAAATATGCCAAAGGTTGAGCAGATTGGTTATCAGGCATTCTATGACACATATTCGTTAGGAAATATCCAATTTGATTCACTGAAAGTTCTGGGTGATGAAGTGTTTGTTAACAGTTCGATAAGTGCTTTGTCTGCGCCTGAACTTGAAACTATTGGGAACAAAGTATTCCCTTATTTCAATACAATGTGGGATACTTATTCTGCAAATCCAAGCTTAAAAGTACTAGACGCACCGAAATTAACTACTTTGACTGATGAGTCATTAGCTTATACAAGCGGACTTACAGAACTTGATCTGCCAAGCCTTAAATCAATAGGCGAAAACGCTTTCTACGAGAGTGGTGTAAATTACCTATACGCTCCTGAAC